>Ga0209628_10002132_pt1 | contig 13271 bp, 12 predicted proteins | sample TergutCu122P4_FD_187285 | JGI IMG/M metagenome (GOLD analysis project Ga0209628, IMG submission 187285) | Cubitermes ugandensis P4 segment gut microbial communities from Kakamega Forest, Kenya - Cu122 P4 (SPAdes) (version 2) | ecosystem: Host-associated > Arthropoda: Insects > Digestive system...
GTACCTTTTATTGGTCTCCCTGTACAGTACCTTTTATCGGTCTCCCTGTACAGTACCTTTTATTGGTCTCCCTGTACAGTACCTTTCATTGGTCTCCCTGTACAGTACCTTTTATCGGTCTCCCTGTACAGTACCTTTTATCGGTCTCCCTGTAGAGTACCTTTTATTGGTCTCCCTGTACAGTACCTGTTATCGGTCTCCCTGTACAGTACCTTTTATTGGTCTCCCTGTACAGTACCTTTTATTGGTCTCCCTGTACAGTACCTTATATCGGTCTCCCTGTACAGTACCTGTTATTGGTCTCCCTGTACAGTACCTGTTATCGGTCTCCCTGTACAGTACCTTTTATCGGTCTCCCTGTACAGTACCTTTTATTGGTCTCCCTGTACAGTACCTTATATCGGTCTCCCTGTACAGTACTTTATATCAGTCTCCCTGTACAGTACCTTTTATTGGTCTCCCTGTACAGTACCTTTTATTGGTCTCCCTGTACAGTACCTTTTATCGGTCTCGCTGTACAGTACCTTTGTTGGTCTTCCTGTAGAGTACCTTTTATTCTTGTCCGATTTTAATGAAATTTGAATTTTTTGACAGATTTTCGAAAAATCCTCAAACAAAAAACTTCTTGAAATTCCGCCCAGTTGGAGCCGAGTTGTTCCATGTGGATGGACAGACAGACATGAAGCTAAGAGACTATTTTGCAATTTTGTGTAAATCTTCTCAAAATATATTAGATCTTCCTGTTTCCTGTGCACAATGTCAGAGTAAATATAGCTTACATCATCTAAAATTACTATCATAATTACGAAGGAAATGAAAATACTTGACAATGTTGTGTTACCGTTTTAATTTCCACTATCTTGAAAAGATAAGAGGATAATATTAAAATGAATCCTAAATAAACATGTGTGAATGTGTCAACTCGGATTCTAATTGTCTTCAGGATATTAGTCGTGTGTGTTCCATAAAATGTGGAGTGTTCCTTGGTTAACTAACGGAACGCCGGTTCATCAAAAATAGCATTTAAATGCGTGGAGGCACGCACGTCGTCTGTGTACAAACGGTGGACAGTCATAAAAATATTTACTGCCTAAGATATATTGATTTCAGTCTTCTGCTGCGAAGTAGATGGGATCTGCTGTCTTCAGGGTTATTACACAGCGTATAGTGGTAATTCGTTACCGATGTTTCGGGCCAACATATCAGATCGGTCTTGAAGGTGAGAGCGATAAGTTGGCTCGAAACGTCTGTAAGGAACTGCCACTATGAGCTGCGTAATAACCCAGAAGAGCGCAGCTCTCCATTACCTGTCTAGCCATTTTGTCATGTATATATTCCAGCTCGAAATCAATGAAGGGAAATGTTTGGTGCCTAATACGAAACGTAAAACTCTCAAGTACCTGGCCTTTTTTTCACACTCCGTCTGTCCGATAATTTGCATGTTATCTGTCATAGTTTATCTTAATTTATATTATCTAAACTATGACTGACAGGTAAGCTATTTGGTCATCTACATTTCGCATTTCTGATAATTCAGTGCTCAGAATCACGCCTGATGTAACACCTCTCCTCCCCCAATATTCTCAGTCTATCTGCAGGTGTATTATGTATGGCCACACAGCTGTATACGAACTTTAGCTTAAAAACACGGAAATTAGCAGCTTTATCCGCGTATGATTAGCCAGAAAGAAATATTTCGATTAGTCGCCAAAGCATGTAATTTTTCCAATGCCTGTCAGATAATCATACTCTATATTACGTTTCATGTAGGTTATATTATGTTAGAATTACATAGTTTTACAATACAACGATTTGTAGGAATCATTAAAATAAGTCTCCATGCACTGAATCAATGGTTGGAATTGCAACTAACACAACAGCTTAGAAATTTTGCCGCATTAGCCCATGGAACGTGGGTAGCATCTACTGGGAGAGGTTTTCTCTTTTTATTGTTCAATTCAAACCGTGATATGGAGGCAGCACTTACCATCGAAACGTCTGTAATCACATCACATAAGAGACAAGACAGCACCCTAATTATTTACCGCCGTCCAAACCCCAATTTGCAACTCACTCTCTACCAGCGTGCGGCGTTAAGTCTATATTCTTCTCTGCATGCTGTAGTTCCTAGATGTCTTACAATGCAAACGACTAGTTGCCGGTCCCAGTAGCCGCGCGGTCTAAGGCGGAGGTCTGCGGCCGCTTTCCTGCTGAGATTGTGGGTTCGAAAACCACCTACGGACAAGGATGTTTTCCTGATGTGAGTGTTGTTTGTTGTCAGGTAGAGGTCTCTGCGGCGAGTTGATCACCCACACAGAAGAGGCCTACCGAATGCGGTGCGGTGTTGTGTGTGCTGTAGAAACCTCGTGAATGAGGAGGCCCTGGCCAACAGGGGGGCTGTAGGCGCCAAAAATAAAAATGACTAGGTTTTCAATTCGTCCTGATAAATTTACAAACACGTGTATAACAGGAGATTACCTTTGCTAAATCTTCAGGTTTTATTAAAATCCGATAATAATATTGGGTACTTTGAAAAATTACAATTACGATTACAAAAATACACAGCTCTTCAGCTGTGTATTTTTGTAATCGTATCTCCCTGCATTCTCCTTAGAATGAGAAATGTTTCAGACGATTTGTCGGGAAAAAAAATCTTTCAATAAATTTCTCCGAAAAATTTTACCGTTTATGAGATAATATGGAAAATTTTTGTACAGCCGGACACTCCACCCAATATGGCGCATGCACATTGCATGCTGGATAATTAAGGCTGTAGAATCAAACTCAGAATATGTAATGTTTATCGTTTTTCCACATCAAAAATGGTTGCACGAAGATTGCCTGTCTGATTTCATATCCTTTGATTGCGAGAATAGTAAGCAGCAGTCCGTTTTCCTGTCGTTTGCTCGTTCTTAAGTAAGAGCAAACTGTCAGGCTGAAAGTGAGCAATACATAACATTAACAGCATTTATTCCTTTTCAGTTTCGTTTGCTGTCTTTCAGTGTTTCATATCGCCTTCATTCCGTCACGTGTTCCCCAGTTTACTGAACTAAACAACGCACTGAATAAGTAAAAGGGTGCACTGGGTTCAATTTTAGTCGTGCGTCTGGCATTGTAACAAAGGGAACCACGAATATTCATACCTAAATCGAATTCGAAACCACGACCCTAATTTAAAAATATCAACCTATTTGTACAGCCGCATACATTTTCTGTGGATCAATCAACATGCCCAATCGACTCAAGCACACACAACAGTCATGTTCAATGAAACTAAAAACACACAACTTCTGATCAACTGACCCGACGTCATAGTAATATTCAGTAAATGGGATTTAATATTATTATTGTATTGCAATCGAATTCAACAACCGTTCACTGCTTGTACAAAAATGCTACATATTTCGGCCCTTCTGACGGACCATCATCAAGAACAAAAAATACGAGTATATATTTAAAACAAAACACAACAGTCCTCTGGATGACAGCTGAATATTTTTAGTGTGTGAGCTCACAGACTGTACAGTCTTGTTTTAAATTTTGTGGTGGTGGAAGTTTATTTTCTTGTATATTTCACAAGTTAAAATATGGTAGCTTATAGAAGCAGTGTCTAGTGGAATAGTGATCCGCGAAGTCTGACGTCACTCGAACAGGCGTGAATCTATCCCGAGCAGAAAGAGCGAGACATGCGATTCCACAGTGTTCTAGAATGGACCAGCCGGAAAAGAGCGGGGTATTTGAGAAATGAGAAAACTGCCACATAGGACAGTTGGACAGCTGGAGTGAGAGTTGCGGCGAAGCTACCGTGTGAGTGTAGCTTAGCGAGAGTGGAACTGAACAACGGAGCGACGGGACGATTGAGGTTTTGGAACTGCGAAAGTTGCAGAAGTGAATCCGTCAAGTACTGTGGGAAAGAAGTGTGTCAGAAGTGAAAATATTTACATTGGGTATATGGACCTGGAGTACTGAGTTATTAGTTTAATGCAGTGTGATTTCTTGTGAACATTTCTCTTTTAATTCTTGTCACGATTCACCTTCCGTAACAAAATGTTTAATTATTTGAACGTTGGTTTAAATAAATATTATTAATTTGTGAACCCAGTGTGCTAATTGTTAGAACGTTTCTATAATTTTTTTAACAATAGTTCATTCGTTTGATTAAAAAATTCCACTTTCCTGATGCGGGTCGTTTGGGCGGAAGTGGTTACACTATGGATATAATTTGTTTGTTTTGGCAGTTTATTGGGTGTTTAAAACGTTTTGCCACTTGGTATGCTTCTTCATCTGTGGTCACTCTACATATCTTCTGTCTTCGTTTGTTGTGTATGTTGTTCACACTTCGCGTAACAGACACGAATTTTATCTCCGTTCCCTCAGGTTCTCTGTCTTGAATACTCCGTACTGTTTTAGTGTTAGTAATTTAGCAGAAAGCAAATTGTTTGTGCTGCCTAAACTATCAAATGTACCTACGAAATGTTTACTGTTTCTACCACTTGTATGACGATATGTACACCAACAACATTACTGTATCAGCTACCTATACCATGCGAGGTACCGACATAATATTCCTCTTTCTACCATAAATATTACGAGAAGTTCCCAATTCTACCACCAATAATACGACAGGCACCCAAATTTTATTCCTCTTTCTACCAACAATATTACGAGAGGTACCCAAACAATATTACTGTTTCTACTAACAATATTACGAGGTACTCACATAGTGCTCCTGTTTTTACTAGCTGTATCGTAAGAGGTACCCACATAATACTCCTGTTTCTACTTCGTGTATTGTTACGTTGTTCAGGCTAATTCGAATTTCCATTTCTGTGAACACCAGGCCGCGAACCAACCCTTTCGTAAACCAGGCGAATGCGGTCCACATTCTTACATCCCGTGTCATTAAAATTTACTTTAATATTATATCCATTTTATGCCTGTAATACACAGGTTAGATGATTAAACAAAAGTAAGGTACTGCAGTTTCTTGGATGGTTGGTCAAAAGGAAGACAATGCACCAGAATCGCTATGACTTAAACACTTGTCTTAAATTAGGTACGTAATTAGGAACCAAAAGATTTCGTATTTAATTATCAGTATCATCTGTACATAAAACATACTATTCACCTGGGACATTCCACGTAACGACACACACTCATGGTTGTGAGGAAAGAGCATATGAAGATACCAGAGGATTAAAATGCCAGATGAAAGGGAAACGGATTGAGACAATGTGATGAGGTATAATACACTTAATTTACGTTACAAAACTTGCACTGATTTTGTGCATGAATTATTGGTTGTTGTTCGAGATTTGTTAGTTATTTCTCAGTTGTGTATCTACACATAATTCTTTATGTTCAGCAAGAAGAAGGGTACATGTTTAGCCGCGGTAATTTAGCCATAAGGTTGTATGTCATGTTGACGGATATGTATTGTTTTTTTTTAATGTTACATAAATGTCACAGAGTTTTAATTACACTTGTAACATTATTTTTTAAAGACTTATGTTTAGGTAAATTTGAATCACGAAAACATCTTCTTTAACGTTCAAACCAGCTGGTGAGTTTCAAACGATACAAAATGGAGTTTATAGATAACTACATTGATTGGCAGAATGGAACACACCGGATAATATCGAAAGTTGTTAAAGATAAATGCAGATAAGATACGTCGTGTGTTGCAGTAAATTGCTGGGGGGTCGTTAGGCATGAAAATAAGAAACTTATTTTAGAGTAACTGAAAGTACTGTGGTATGTAGATGGCTCTGTAGCACAGCGAACAGAAACAAGACCGCTGTTATAAACTGAACTCAGCGTGAACAAGAGATAACACCACATGCAAGTCATCTGATTATAGGAGTGGGAACGGAGGCACCTAAATATGAGATATGTAATAATGTGACAGCGGTGTTGCTGCATATTCTGATATTCTGTGATGTGACGCCTTATAGCTGTGTGTGTAGTGTCCGCCATTTTGGTGAGGCTTAGTGCCTTCATTCCCCACTTTGACCGCAATAACCAGGGTAGAAGAGGTACAATGTTATGATCCTTGAGTTCTCAGCCGTCATTCACCAACAACAGAGCCATCTATCACAGCACACTGGAGTCGTCCTCACAAAGGTCAATTTATACGGTATTCTGTCGTGTTATAAACCAACTCTGATTACGAATGAGCACTTCTAACAATAATCGTAACGTAGCAGCCGGGTAGCTTCCGTTATGTAACCTGATGTCACGTGATGTCCACATCGCGCATGCGTATTGCACACCATTAGGCTACTGCTGCTTTCGTCACTTGCTTATCTGCTGTTACTTCTCCTTGCTTGTCACATTCTTTCTTCTTAGGCCGTGGCTACATTGGAGCCAGAACGGACAAAACACAGCAAACCAACTTTTGTCTGGGCATACATCGTCAGACATGTGTGTGACTACTTTTAATCCGACATGTCTGTCAGGACTTCTAGCTATAAAAGGACTTCCTGTTCTCAGTCTGCTATTGTAAGTGATGTGAACGGTACATGATGTACGCGTCTGATGATGACTGGAATGAATTTTTGTTGATGAGTTGAAACCTTTTCTTTAAGTACGGGAACAGATAAAGAGGGTGGATGCATCAATTTAATGCATCAAGAACTGATGGAGAATATTTTGAACTGTGCCTTCTCATTTCGGATGGTTCGTTACAGAATAGGAAAACAGTGGATCAATTTAGTGATATTCTTTGGAGCTAGTTGTCATCGAATCACTTAACAAATCCAGAACATGACAGGTTTTTGTACATAGCTGTTAAGTTTCCAGATTGCTGGAATTCTTCTAATGTTGTCGGCTACATAAATGATATGACAAATGATATATTTATTAACTGCAATTTGGTTTTCACCCGGTGGCAGTAGTACAGTACACATTTACACACAAACAACACACAGAACGACACAAAGCAAACAATACATAGAGCAACACAACAATTTGGGTGAGTGCGTGCCGTGTCTTGTCTTGGCTATTTATACCCTGGCATTTTCCTTACAACTGAGGAAAAAGCACGGATAAACCTCAGTCAGGGTAGCCGTGTCTAAGAATACATAGACAACAATAAGAATACATAGACTAACAATAAGAATACATAGACTCAGAATAAGAATACATAGACAACAATAAGGATACATAGACTAACAATAAGAATACATAGACTAACAATAAGAATACATAGACAACAATAAGAATACATAGACTAACAATAAGAATACATAGACAACAATAAGGATACATAGCCTATTCCAATAAAAAATACATAAATTACAACCATATTTTTATAAAACAGGAACCTAACGAATATGAGAGAATGTGATAATAGAAAAATACATATAAGCAGCAACTTCCTATTGTCTATATGTCTTATAATAATGTTGGACACCTTATTACTAGTACCATCATTACACTGCAACACTTAGCTACACTTCACCACACTTCACCAAACTACACTTCACTACACTTATCGACACTTCACTTCCTCTTATTTACACTTCACTACACTTATCGACACTTCACTTCCTCTCATTTACACCTCACTACCCTCTAATTTGGCTTAACCCATTTACATTTCCTATCGTTCTATTTCCCCTCACATCACTAAACTAGACACAGTACGGTTATTATATCCCCAAACTTATTTCCAAAATAATAAACCCCTTCACTGCCCTAAAGAACCTCACACCATTTCACTTCACTTTTCATTTTTTTCTTTTTTTCACTTATCCTCTCAACCCTTCACTTCACTTTACTTTGCTATTCACCTCTACAACTGGCTTCCCTTCACTTCACTTCCCTTCAATTTTTAATTTTATCGCCTTCACTTCCCCCGCTGTTTAACACTTTCCGAACCCTCGTTTTGAAAATATGAGTTTTACCGTGGGAATTCCCTATAACCCCTTCGGTTAGCTGGGTCCATTCGATAATGGACCTATTCACTTATTTTCCTATCTGTTCTTCGTTTTCTGGCTCTGATTTTCCAATGATGATAGACCCTATTCAAGTAGCTTGGCGCCTTAACCTATCTCCTATCGCCTTCCACGCCCTCTCACCGGTATAGGCTTTGTAGAGCGCACAAATGCGTGCTATATTCCTACGCTGCGCCAGAGATTCCCAGTCTGAGCCTCCCGAATGATGCGCAAATTCAGCAGCTTTATTTTGTACATGGTCTAAGGCACTTATCTGACATTCCCTGTATCGATCCCAGCACACCGCCCCATATTCGAGAATGGCATGCACATTCGCATTAAATATCCTACAAAAGCTGGAGCACTGTTTTACGATTACAAATGATTTTCTTCTACAGTATTACAAGGTGTCGCAGATTCTGAAAGCAGATTCATTTTTATAGACGTAGGCGCTTATGGTAAGCAAACTGATGGTGGTACATTTTCTGATTCTACGTACTTTATAACACTTCATGGAAGACTTTGAACCTGCCTTACCAAGGCCTGCAAGATTTGAGGGAAATAGAAGGGAAATACCTTTCATCATGCTTGGGGATAAAGCCTATCCTCCAAAGACGTACCTAATGAAGCATTTCGCGAGAAAGGGCTTGTCATGTGAAGAACGTGTTTTTAATTGCGGGCCGTCACAAGAAAGAGATGTGTTGAGTGTGCGTTTGGTATTTTAAGAGTAAAATGGCGATTGTTAAACAAAGCAATAGAAACGAACTTCAATAAAGCTGAAAGAATAGTGAGGTTTATCTGTTTATTGCATGACGTCATCATAGATCCTGAAGGAACAACACATGATCCTTCTGTTCCTAGAAAATTCATAAATTCATGTATCCTATCAGATCACAACAAATATCAGCGGTAGATCATTCAGTCGGTCCTGAAAAGGAGCAACAGATGTAATAAATGCTTTCAAAGCTTACTTTAACGGCCCTACTGCAGCTATACTATCACAGAACCAGTAGGTTTATTTGGACTGAGTTTTCACTGCAGCACCACATTATGGAATGTTTGATTATGTATAAAGTGTATGATAAGTAGATATTCGTAACAGCAGTTACCATTCTGATATAAAATGTACCAAAATTAAAGATATTGTATTATATAAGTAAGCAGTAACCTATTTTATTACTGTTACTATTTCAGTACTTGCCTGCAACGTTTAATTTCTCTTCTATTTCATTCCAAAGTTTTGGCTTGAGATCCTTTTATGGTAATTTTTTATATTTTTGTCCCAAAGAAGCCCCCATATCTCTAGCAAGTTCAATTAGTTACATTTTGTCCATTGCAACAACACTCGAATCCTATGCAAACTGCAGCAGGTGTCTGGGCAAAATGTCGGCTCGAAAAAAACCCACTTTTTTGGTGCCACACAGTCGGCCGTGGTTGGGAGACAACATTCCAGTCGGATTGGTTTCAGTGTAGCGCTGACATAAACAGTAATGTGACTGGTATCTACTTCGTTGTTTGGAGTCTGTCCAGACAGTTGTGTTGTGTCGGTTCAGGCTCCGATGTAGCCGCGGCCTTACTCAGCCTTCGCCTTTATGTCGCTCATGCGCCATTTTGCCCCCCCCTCCCCTCCACCTCCTGCTTGCTTATCGTGACAGATAACAAACGATATCATCAGAATCACCTCATACACTGCACTGTGCCCGTCACCGATAGCTGTGGTGCACATCTACGTACCTTCTTTTAAATCACTCCAACCAGAAGAGCAGTGCCTAAATCTGAAGCAATTTTGGTAACTTACAGGTAAATATTTGTTATTGAAGCAACTTACAGCTCTGGTTCTTAATCTACGTATATGAAAATCTTGTAAAATTTACACTAACATAATTGGAACTGTAACGTGTTGGTACCAATAGGCTTAAACTTCGTAAGGTGGAGTATTAGTGCTGGATATGTTTGGTTTAAATTGTTTCCGGTTTCGCACAAAATCCGGGGTGATTGCAGTATTGAAATGCCATATAAAAGGAGCTCAATTATTTGTATATTTGTTGATTTATGTATCCCACGCTTATATTTATGTAACTCAAAGCATTCGCAGCACACTGCAATGTTTCTTCACATATCTTTCTGTAATTAATAAAATACATAAATTTATAATTCAACAGAATTTTATTATGTAAAAATAATTAATTACAGAACATATCAGCTACAGTGTTTCGGCTTTCATGATGTAACTTAGAAGGTTTTTAATGTGAAATTGGCAACGTTTAAAAATAAGAGATCTCGTTATATTTTTTTGATTAATGTAATTTATTATAATATATTTTACAAAAGAAAAATATAAAATATAGAATAGTATAGGAATGATAGAGACATATACGAGTAAAATAGAACTTTGATATTGATGGGAATCTTATGTATTGTGCAGTCGTGTAGAAGTTGTAAATGTTGCGATATTATTTAAGAACCATTTCACTCGGATTGTGGGAATTTTTTGTCGTGGGGCTCCTTTTGTGGAGTACGTGGAGCAGTTTCAGTGTATTGAGTAGAAGTTTAGTATTATTTTAGTAGGAAATCGCATAGATAAAATTGCGATGCGATCCGCAATTATGTAGATGATTTTCATTTTTTACTCTGGTGTTTGGTGTGTTGATCTTTATATGTATTATTGTATATAGTTGCAGTACTTACATTTTTGTGGGTATGTGGTTTGCATATGTATACGAGTATATGCGTGTTTTTATTCTTGTATAGTTGGTGTCATTCATAGAGGATATTGATTTTTTTTTATTTTACTGTATGATCTCGTTGGACTTTTGGGGGGGGGGGGTTTGAAACTGATCACTTTTTATATAAGGTATTCGAATTACTGTAGAGTTACGCAGGTTCTATTTTGGTTATTAGAATGCTGATTTCGGCTGTTGAGTGTTCTGCATAGTATGAACGCTGAAAAACTATTTGATTGGATGGAGGTGTGGTGGGTAGGTGAAAAGCATGGCATAGATAGGTAGATATAGATATATTTGTTAACTGCAATTGGGTTGACACACGGTGGCAGTAGTAAAGTACACATTTGCACACAAACCGTTAACAGTACAACACAATTAATTTGGGAAGAGTGCGAGCCGTGCCCCGTTTTTGCAAGTTATTTCCTGGCGTTAAACTTACGACTGAGGAAAAAGCACGGAAACCCCTCATTCAGGTTAGACGAAGAGTGCCAATTGGCACGATGAAAACAGAATATACGGAACACAACACACATAACAATAAGAATACATAGACAAAACAATAAAATACATTCATTCATTCATTCATTCAGTATTCTGTTTGACGATATGTCCAAAGCCTCCTCCAAAACGATGCCTCCACATAGTGTGATCTATAGCTTCCTCCTTCAAATGAGAGTATCCTTTCCTGTCCTTAAGGTCATCCAGTAGCTTCTTACATCTTATTCCTCGTTTTCTTGCCACTTCCGTCTCCCCCTTTATCTTTCCTTCGATAACTTGTTTTAGAAGGCAGTTTCTACGTAAGATATGACCAATCCAGTTAGCCCTCCGTTTTCTTATTTCGCGTAGGACATTCCTCTGCTCATTGACTCTAAGTAACACTTCTTCATTTCTCACATGATCGGTCCAAATAATCTTCTCCATCCTTCTCCAGCACCACATTTCAAAACTTCCCAGGTATTTCTGATCTGCTGCCCGAAGCGTCCAATTTTCAGCACCATACAAAGCAATGCTCCAAATGTAGCATTTTATTAGTTTCTTCCTCGAATTTAAGTCCAATTTGCTGGTAAAAAGAGTCTTCTTCTTGCTGAATGCAGCTTTTACCAAGGCAATCCTGGATTTAATTTCACGTGTACATATTCCATCATCTATTAACATGCTACCCAATTATTTAAAACATTCCATATTCTCCAGTTGTTTTTGATCTATCATAATTGTTACTGAGGATAGCTGTCTTGAAATTCTCATTACTTTTGTTTTTTCCTCATTCATTTCCATGCCATAGCAACTTCCAATTTCAATTAGATTATCAGTCATGCCCTGTAGCACCGTTTCTTCCTTAGCCATTAGTACAAGGTCATTTGCATATTTCACAATGTGAATAATTTGCCCTCCGATGTTGAAGTCTCGAAGCCCATCCAGAGCTTTTTTGATAAGGCATTTGCTGTACAAGTTGAACTGAATTGTTGACAAACAGCATCCTTGTCTAACTCCTCTTCCAGTCTGTACACTTCTTGCCTCCCCTCGGTCCAGTCGTACTTTAACCCTCTGATCCATGTACAATTTCCTAATCCATCTTCTTTCACGCCAGTCTATACCAGTTCTCTTCATGATCTGCATTAATTTGGTCCAGTTTACACGGTCAAATGCCTTCTGCCATTCTATGAAGCAAACACACAGTTCTTCATCTATCTCCAAAGTTCGTTCTGCTATTATTCTCATTATCCCAATTGCATCCCTAGTTCCTTTTCCTCTTCTAAATCCAAACTGATCTTCTCCAATACAGCCTCAATTTTCCTTTCAATCCTTCTTCTAAGTATCTTTGCTATTTTCTTTGCTGTATGTGTAATAAGGCTGATTGTGCGATGGTCGCTGTATTTTGTAGCTTGTGTCTTTTTCTTTAAGGCAATCATTGTAACTTCTGTGAATTCCTTGGGCCACTCTCCAGTTTCATATATGGTGTTGATTAGTTTTGTCAATATTTTCAAACCACTTTCTCCCAATAACTTGAGCACATCTCCAGGTACATCATCATCTACTGTAGCCTTACTATTCCTCATTTCCTTAACAGCTTTCTCCACCTCACTTTTTAAAATACGGGCCCTTCTCGTCTGTATCTATTTCTACTTCAGGTTCATCTTCTAGGGTTTCCGGTCGATTAGGTCGATTATATAGTTCTGTAACATAATTCTCCCAAATTTTCAGCCCATGCTTCTCTTCTATTATTCTATTCCCCTGCGAGTCTTCGATACCAATATTTTGAATCTCTAGGGTCTCCTTCCAACCTAGTTATTTTGTCTTCATGTGCATCAAATCATTACGGCCTCTTCTGTGAAATGCCATAATCTCTGTACATGCGTTATCAAGATATTCCTTTCTGGCCTTTTCTGTGGTTCTTTTCAATTCGTTACTCAGTCTCCTGTAGTTCCTCCTGCCTTCGTCAGTGTAGACATTCTTCCATTTTCTTCGCTCATCCATTTTACTAATCATTTCTTGTGTAATCCATGGCTTTCTTGCTCTCTTCTCAACTTTACCAACCAAATCACTGATAGTATCTAACACACATTCTTTTATATTTTTCCACTGCACTTCCGCATTCCCACTTTCACAT
>Ga0209628_10002134_pt1 | contig 13269 bp, 13 predicted proteins | sample TergutCu122P4_FD_187285 | JGI IMG/M metagenome (GOLD analysis project Ga0209628, IMG submission 187285) | Cubitermes ugandensis P4 segment gut microbial communities from Kakamega Forest, Kenya - Cu122 P4 (SPAdes) (version 2) | ecosystem: Host-associated > Arthropoda: Insects > Digestive system...
TTTTGAGGAAGTTAAGCCGATGTTATTTGCGGGTTTGTACCCTGTTGATACAGAGGACTTTGAGGACTTGCGCAGTTCTATTGAAAAATTGCAGTTGAACGATGCCTCGCTTACCTACGAACCCGAAAGTTCGGTTGCGTTGGGCTTTGGTTTCCGTTGCGGTTTTCTTGGACTTTTGCACATGGAAATCATACAGGAACGGCTCGACCGCGAGTTTGATATGAGCGTGATAACCACCGTTCCAAACGTTTCCTACAAGGTTTATACCAAAAAAGGCGATGAAATAGAGATGCACAACCCATCGGGAATGCCCGATATTATGCTGATTGAGAAAATTGAAGAGCCGTTTATTCGTGCTTCGATAATTACGAGGGGAGAATATATCGGTGGAATAATGTCATTATGTTTGGGAAAACGCGGCGAACTTGTGCGTCAAAACTACATTTCCGGCGACCGCCACGAACTTATTTACGACTTGCCTTTGGGTGAAATTGTGTTTGATTTTTATGATAAATTAAAGTCAATTTCAAAGGGTTATGCCTCTTTTGATTACCAGCCAAACGGCTATCGCGAATCGAAATTGATAAAACTTGATATTCTGCTCAACGGCGAGCCGGTTGATGCGCTTTCATCGCTCACGCATGTTACCAATGCGCAGACATTGGGACGTAAAATGTGCGAAAAACTCAAAGAACTTATACCAAGACAACAATTTGACATCGCAATTCAAGCAGCGATTGGTGCGAAAATTGTTGCCCGTGAAACCATCAAGGCAGTTAGAAAAGATGTTACTGCAAAGTGTTACGGCGGCGACATCACCCGCAAGCGCAAACTTCTTGAAAAACAGAAAAAAGGCAAAAAACGTATGAAACAAATCGGCTCGGTAGAAGTGCCGCAAAAAGCATTTTTGGCTGTGCTGAAGTTGGATTAGACGATAGAATCATAGATTAACTTTTTACAGAATTTTTATGATTTTTGAGGAAAAAATAGAAAAATTTATAGACGAACAACAACTTTTGGTTAAGCAAGAAACCGTGTTAGTGGCAGTTAGCGGAGGGGTTGATTCGGTGGCTCTGTTGCATTTTCTTGTTGAAAACGGTTATAGATGTGCTGTGGCTCACTGCAACTTCCATTTGCGCGGTGAAAGTTCTGATTTGGATACCGAATTTGTAAAAAAACTTACCAAAAATTATAATATTCCGTTGTATATCAACCATTTTGACACTTTAAAAATAGCAAAACAAAATGGAGAGTCAATTGAAATGGTAGCGCGGAATTTGCGCTATGCGTGGTTTGATGAATTATTGCAAAACAATGATTTTCAAGCGGTTACAACAGCACATCATCAAAACGATAATGCGGAGACAATTTTACTTAATTTAATTAGAGGTACTGGCATTCGCGGTTTGGCAGGGATTCAGCAACAAAGAGGAAAGATTGTGCGCCCATTACTTTGTGTCACTCGTTTAGAAATAGAGAATTATGCACAGAAAAAAAGTTTGCATTGGCGTGAAGATTTAACAAATTCGGAAACAAAATTTAAGCGTAACCAAATTAGGCATAAAATATTACCAGAAATTGAGAAACAAAATCCAGTTTTTATACAAAATATAGCAAAATTTTCGGATAATATTTATGATACAATTTCACTGTATAACTATGCAGTAGAAAATTTTACAAAGAAAATTTTGATTAAAAAAAACGGCATTTTTGAAATTGATATAAAATTGCTTTTAAATTGTCCTGCGCCAAAAACAATTTTATTTGAAATTTTACAAAAATTTGATTTTAAAACTGAGATGGTTGAAGAGATTTTTAAAAATATCAATTTTCAATCAGGAAAAAAATTTTTTTCAAAAAAGTACATAATAATTAAAGATAGAGAAAAACTGTTAATTTCTGAAAATAAAATTATTGATAATCAACAATTTACTATTAAAGATGGTATCAAACACATTAAAAAACCGCTAAAAATTTCTTTTGAAGTTGTTGATAGAAAAGAGATAAAATTGCTAAAAGTTAGTAAAAATATTGCACTATTTGATTATGAAAAAATAAAATTCCCGCTAACTTTGAGAACTTGGCAAGTGGGAGATTATTTTAAGCCGTTTGGTTTAAAAGGCAAACAAAAAATTAGCGATTTTTTTATAAATCAACATTTTAGTTTGCTTGATAAGCAAAATGTGTGGTTGTTGATTTCAGACAAAAAAATTATGTGGTTGGTTAATTATCGCACAGACGAACGGTTCAAAGTCACAAAAACAACTAAGAAAATTTTAGTTGTAAAAGTTTTGTAACTAAAAGTTAAAAAATCTACATTTTTATAATCTAAAAAGATTATCCTATTAACTCTTGATATTGAGCAGCATCAAGCAATTCGTCAAGTTCTGAAACATCAGACATTTTAATTTTTATCAACCAGCCATCACCATACGGGTCGCTGTTTATAAGTTCAGGAGCATCTTCCAACTTTGTATTAACTTCCAAAACCTCGCCACCAATCGGCATAAGCAGGTCGGAAACGGTCTTTACTGCCTCCACAGAGCCAAAAACTTCCTCTTTTTCAAGTGTTTCATCCTCAGTGGTAATATCTACGATAACAATTTCTCCCAATTCTGACTGGGCAAAATCGGTAATACCCACAAATGCAACATTACCTTCTTGACGCACCCATTCGTGGTCTTTTGAATACTTTAAATTTTTAGGTACATTCATAATTAATTTTAGATTTTTAGATTTTAAGAAATAAGGTACAAAGATACAACAAATTTATGACTTACAATTTTTTTTAATAACTTTGCAAAAAATTATTAAAAATTAATATATGAACTTGATACAAAAACTCAAAAACATAACAAAATTTCTAAAAAAAGATATAACGCTAACCCGTTTTGCGTGGTTGATGAGTGCGGTTAATCTTTTGCTCTTTCATTACCGTTTTTTTGAATTTGTTACCAATAATGTTAATCCCCAAAGTTTTAATGGCATCATTATTATCATTAGTTTGGTGGTTATTATGCTGGCGGCAAATTTTCTTGTTTTTTATCTGATACTTTTTCTGTTCAGGTTTGCGGGGCGGCTGTTGTTGCTGTTGCAGTTTGCTCTCAGTGCTGTTGCCGTCTATTTTATCAATACTTTCAACGTCATTTTGGATGAAAGTATGATTGGCAACGTGTTCAACACCAATTATGAGGAGGCAAGCGGCTTTTGGTCTTTCAAACTACTGCTGTACTTTGTTTTGTTTGGTATTATTCCTGCTATTTTTATTATCAAAGCAAAAATAAAATATGGAACGTGGAAGCGGTTTTTTGCAACTTTTTCGTTATCGTTGACGTTTATTATCATTTTGATTTTTGCCAATGCAAGCAACTGGCTGTGGATTGACAAAAATTCAACAGAGTTGGGCGCATTGCTTATGCCGTGGTCTTATACCGTCAATTCGGCTCGATACTCTATTCATAAGCATCAGCGCAACAAAAAAGAGATTCTTTTGCCCGATGCAACTATTACAGATAACGAAAAAGCCGTTTTTGTGTTAGTACTTGGCGAATCGGCTCGGAGTATGAATTTTTCGCTTTGCGGTTACAAAAAAAATACCAACCCGCTACTTGACACTACGCAAAATGTAACTGCATTTAACATAGATGCCGATGCAACCTACACCACTGCGGGACTGAAAAGTATTTTGGAGCATAAAGCAACTTCCGATTTGTATGAAATTTTGCCGAATTATCTTTACCGAAACGGCGTAGATGTGGTTTGGAGGAGTACAAACTGGGGCGAACCGCCCATTCATATTAAGGATTATCAAAGACGGCAACAATTAGAGCCGAATTGTGAAAACGAAGATTGTGCTTATGACGAGGTGCTTTTAACGGGATTGAAAGAGCGTATTCTGGCAAGCGAAAAAAATAAAATATTAATTATTTTGCATACAAGTACAAGTCACGGACCGCAATACAATAAGAGATACCCGCCTCGTTTTGAGGTATTTAAGCCAGTATGCAACAGTGTTGAGTTGAGCAACTGTTCGTATGAAGAACTGATTAATGCTTACGACAATACGATTGTTTATACCGATTATTTGTTGCACCGCATAATAGAGGATTTAAAACAGTTGAAGGAGTACAAAAGTGCTGTGCTGTTTGTCTCCGACCACGGCGAATCGCTCGGCGAAAGCAATCTCTATATGCACGGCGTTCCAAGAAAATTTGCACCGAAAGAACAATACGAAGTTCCGTTTATTGTTTGGCTGTCGGATAATTCCAAAAAAATTAAACCAAACGAAAAACCTTCTCAACACAATGTTTTTCATAGTGTTCTGAATTTTTTAAGTGTAGAAAGTCCTGTTTATGATGAGCAGATGAATATTTTTGAATAAATTGTTTTAGGGGAATTGGTAACTTTGTGTTGATTTCGTCATTTCGACCTTAGGGAGAAATCTTTTGTTTGCACAGGATTTTTCCTTTTTAATAAAAAAAACTTGATACCTCAATATCAAGTTTTTAATTAACCAATCAAAGATGTTTTACCCTGCCCCCATAACCTAAGATGTAAAAAATACAAACAATATACACAAAATTGAATTTTCTCCATCATATTCTTCGGCAAATATAGCAAAATAAAAAAAAGCAATTAAAAGCAATATTCTTATTATACCTGCTGTGTATCTTATTAATTGAAATTCAGGTAGATAAAACAACACTATTGATAAGTTAATTAATAATGCAAACAGGCAAGACAATATTGTATCAAATATTTTGTGTTTTGTGCTTAATGCCTTGTTTTTTCCTGTCAAAATGACTCTAACGGGGAAAAAATAAAATGCAAAAATTATCGCTAACAGGCAATAAAATTGTCCAGAAATATTAAGGCGCGGTGTAAAAAACCATAATATTCCCAACAATATTGGAAAAAAATATTCGTATTTGGTTTTGTAAATTTTCATAAATTTTATATTTTTGATTATTCTATTGTTTCTAATATTTTAATATTTAAAGTTGGGTCAAATCTACATATTTCACTGTATTTTTTCCACCATTTATTGAAGTCATCTAATCCAAAAATATCTTTTCTGTTTCCCTTGTTTCCCAAAACGTGACAATCCCAACCACAACTTACCGCAAATTGCGCAGTTTGTCTAACAAAATCTGCAAGAAATAAAAGTTTGTCTACAAGATTTCCATTGTATACTTCATTAAGTTTATAATTTATACAACAATCAACACAATCTCTCGTAGTACAATTCCATATATACCCAGTTTCCGGACCTCCTCGTACTTTTTGAGGAGATTTATAATTGCTTTCGTCATCATAGTTCACATAAACAAACATATCATTCATAAGAATTAATCTGTTTTTACAAAACTCTTTTGCTTTTTTGTCAATGTTTAAAAATTCAAGTTGTTCTAAATAAAACCCTAAAACATCATAAATTTTTGTTTCATCATCAACAAACAAAACTTCAAACAATCCTTTAAAAACAAGTTCTTCTTCAGGAGTTAATTTGTCTTTGTCCCCGTACTTTTGACTTATTTGTTCTATGGCATTAGTCAGTTCACAAACATATTCTATGTTTTGCAACTGATTAATTTCTTCAAAATAATCTATATTGATTATTTTTTTGATTCTACAATTGGTATCTTACCGTCTTTAATAAGAGTGTTGATATTTTCCAATTGTTTTTCAAGACTAATATCTGCACTAATTTGTTGTTTCGCAGAAATTGAATCTTTTTTTACTTCTTTGTTGTTACAACTTGCCAACATTGCAACAAATAAGACTACGAAGATACTAAAAATTTTTAATTTTCTCATGATTTTTTTGATTTTAAAATTAATAAATTAAAAAAATTATGCTACAAAGGTTGTTATAAAATATAAAAGAAAGTGCATAGAAAAAATGACTTTTCGTTCTATTTTTTGACGTGGTAAATATGCTAATTAACAATATGTTAAAAAACTTAATGTATAGTTTTTATTAATTTTTGTATAAATATTCAAAAAAAATATTACCTTTGCAAAATCAAATTTTACAAAAAAATATCCAAAAATTATGAATCAGGAAATTGCTGCAAAAATAAAAAAACTGCGTATAGCAAAAGGGTTTAGCCAAACAGATATGTCAGAACGTTTGAATATTACTTGAACGGCATATCACAATTTGGAATCCGGCGAAAGTTACTCGTGGGCAAAATATTTGAATGAATTGATGTGTGTATTTGAAATTACGCCCAAAGATTTTTTCAGCGATATTGGCGGAAAAGTTATAAATCAAAACAATTACGAAGGTGCTGTTGTTATTATGTAGAAACTTTGCATCAGGAAAACCGCGAAGTTTATGAAAAACTTATCGCTGCCAAAGATGAACAAATCGCATTGTTAAAAGGTATGTGAGAAAATAGATAACTTTTATGTTATATAAAAAATCTGATATTGTTTTTGTTGGTTTGACAGGCGGCATTGGCAGTGGTAAATCGTTGATAGCCCAAATAATACGCTCGTTTGGTTTGCCTGTCTATGATTCCGATTTTGAGGCAAAAAATTTGATGGAAAACAATTTTTCGGTAAAAAAACAACTTATTGAAAATTTTGGAAATGATGTTTTTATAAATGGAAAATTAAACAAAAATTTTCTATCCGAAAAGGTATTTTCAGATAAAGATTCACTTGAAAAAATCAATAAAATTGTCCATTCTGCTGTATTTAAACACTTTACAAATTGGGCGAAAAAGCAAAATTCTAAAAATGTTTTTATGGAGTCAGCAATAATTTTTGAAAATTCGCTTGAAAAGCGTTTTGATAAAATTATTTCTGTAATTTCTCCACAAGATGCTAAAATTCAGCGTGTTATGCAGCGTCCCAATATGCAACGAGATAAGATTGAAAAAATAATTTCAAACCAACTTCCTGACGATGTTTTAATTAAAAAATCCGATTTTGTGATAATTAATAATGAAAAAGAGGCACTGCTGCCTCAAATTATTGAGATTTTAAAAGAACTATAGATGAGCTAAATTAAAACTCAAAAAAAATTGCTAAAATTTTTTACTAAAAAGTTTTGTTTATATAAAAATAAGTTGTACCTTTGCACTTTAAAAATGCAAAAGGAGTTCCGAATATTCGGGATTTCTTTTGTTTATCTTTTTTGAAAAATTAATATAATGTCTTTAATTTTTTAATATTTAAAACTTTAAATTTTAAATCTAACTTATGACAGTGGCTTATATGACAGAAGACGGCTATAAAAAATTAGCTGATCAGATTCTAAAAATGGAAACAATTGATAGAAAAACCATTTCGGCACAAATTGCAGAAGCGCGAGATAAAGGCGATTTGTCGGAAAATGCCGAATATGATGCAGCAAAAGAGGCGCAGGGAATGCTTGAAATGAAAATTTCACAGATGAAAGATACTCTGGCAAACGCTAGAATAATCGATGAAAGCAAACTCAACGCCGATTCTGTGCAAATTTTGTGTAAAGTGGAGGTGAAAAATCAGGCAAATGGACAGGTGATGACCTATATGCTTGTCTCTGAAAACGAGGCAAATATACGAGAAGGCAAATTAGCTGTTAATACGCCGATAGGCAGGGGATTGTTGGGTAAAAAAGTGGGTGAAATCGCAGAAATTTCCGTTCCCGCCGGCATAATGAAACTTGAAATTTTAAGTATTTCGTTGTAAAGGTGAAAGACAATAACCTAACTCCTAACTCCTAACTCCTAAAAAATGTCAATCTTTTCAAAAATTGTAGCGGGAGAAATTTCGTGTTATAAAGTTGCTGAAAATGAGCAATATTTTGCCTTTTTGGATATAAACCCAATGACCAAAGGGCACACTTTGGTTATTCCTAAAAAGGAAATTGACTATGTCTTTGATTTGGATGAGCAAACATATTTGAACTTGATGTTGTTTGCAAAAAAGGTTGCACTCGCAATCGAAAAATCAGTTGAATGCAAGCGTATTGGCATTGCAGTTATTGGTTTGGAAGTACCTCATGCTCACGTTCATCTTATTCCTATTCAAAAAGAGAGCGATATGAAAATTTCTAATCCAAAACTCAAACTTTCAAGCAAGAATATGAAGGAAATTGCACAAAAAATTGCAAGCAATTTTTGATTTAAAATTTTAGATTAATGCTGTTGCATTAAGTTTTAAGATTTTTTTTACATTTCGTATATAATGTTGTTGATTGTCTTAATAGCCCAAATGGATTTAAATGTAATTACCAAAATGCAAACTGTTTGCGATACAACTGCTTGAAAACTACACTTTAACCACCCCCTGCCCCCTCCAAATTGGAGGGGAATTTTTACATTCTACATTCTACATTTTCCTTTCGCCCTTTACCTTTCGCCTTTCACCTTGTTGTTTTTCAAGCGATTGCGGGTCAAGCAGTTCGGCTTCGCTCACTGACCGCCCGCAATGACGGTTTCCGTCTTGTGTCTAAATTCTTGTGTCTAAAAAAAAATTATAATCTTTAATTTTTACTTCTTAATTTTTTTGTATCTTTGCAGCCAAAAAAGTGAAAAAGAAAAATATGAAAAAAAGTAATTTAATACTGATTATTTTAAGTATTCTTGTGGCTATTGTTTTGACAGGTGCAGTAATTTTTTTATACCAAAAACTACGTAACTCGGAAGCCGAAAAAAATGATATTATTGAACAAATGGGCTATGAGCGGGAACAACTTGAAAATAATAAACGACAACTTGAGGGCGATTATGTGTCGCTTTCGCAAGAACTGCAAGGTTTTGCAATCAAAATCAATAACGATTCTATCCTGAAAAAACTTGATGAAGAGCAAAAACGCGTACAGTTGTTAATGGAAGAGTTGCGTACAACAAAAGCAACTAACTTCCGCCGTATCAACGAGTTAAAAAATGAACTTGGTGCTGTGCGCAAGGTTTTGACTTACTACATCGCACAGGTTGATTCGCTCAATACAATAAATACACACTTGACTAAAACCAATATTGAGGTTACGCAAAAATATCAAAAGGCATCGCAGGAAGTTGAACAACTTTCACAGGAAAAAGAGCAATTAACAGAGCAGGTTGTTCGTGCATCGCAACTTGATGCCCGCAATATCTCCATTGAACAGCAAACCGAAAGCGGTAAAAAAACAACAAAACTCAACAAAACCGCAATGCTTAAATTTTCTTTTAATATAAGTAAAAATATCACAGCAAAAGTTGGCGACAAAACAATTTATATCCGTATTGTAACGCCGGAAAAAGAGGTTTTATTTAAAAAGGCAACGGATACTTTTCGTTTTGAAAATAAAGATATTGTCTATTCTGCCCGCAAAAACTTTGAATATACCGGCGAAGAGACCGCTCAAAGCATCTATTGGGTTGTAGAAGAGACGCTTTGGAATGGTCATTACCGCGTAGATATTTTTATTGACGGTCATTTAGTCGGCTCAAAAGAATTTGAATTAAATAATTAAGTTTTGAAAAAATTATATTATGCAAAATAATTTTGTAATTATACATCCAACGGCAAAAATTGCGGAAAATGTAGAGATAGAACCATTTGTTACAATAGGTGAAAATGTGGAAATCGGTGAAGGAACACATATAATGCCACACGTTTCTATTGTAAAAAACACAAAAATCGGCAAAAATTGCAGAATTTTTCCATCTGCTGTTATAGGTGCAGAGCCGCAGGACTTAAAGTTTGCAGGCGAAGAAACCTTTGTTGAAATAGGCAACAATACCACAATTCGCGAGTGTGTCACAATTCACCGAGGCACTGCATCGTATGGGAAAACAATTATCGGCAACAACTGCCTGATAATGGCATATAGCCACGTTGCACACGATTGCGTATTGAAAGACAATGTAATAATGTCAAACGCAGTGCAACTTGCGGGCGAAGTTAAAGTAGATGAATTTGCCATTATAGGCGGCGGAGCGTTGATTCATCAATTTACAAAAATAGGCAAACACGTTATAATTCAAGGCGGTGCATTAGTAAATAAAGATATTCCGCCTTATATTATGGCTGCAAGGGAACCAATTGCCTACACAGGAATTAATACGGTAGGATTGCGCCGTAGAGGTTTCTCTGACGAACAAATTACTGAAATCCAAGATATTTACCGTATAATATTTCAATCGGGGTTAATTATATCAAATGCTGTTGTACAAGTTGAGCAGAAATTTGCTAAATCAACTTTTAAAGATGAAATTTTAAATTTTATAACATCTTCAGAAAGAGGAGTTTTAAAGGGAGCGGGACATTTAAAAATTTGATAATTCAAAAATTCAATTGTGAATCTAAAATCGTAAATATACCATTTTTGTTCTTTAGTTAAACGGCATATCAAAGTTAATTGTGGAAATTGTTATCATATCTTCACCTCTGTGGTATGCGGCAAAAAAACCTGATACTCTGATATTCGCGTCTAGACAGTGAATATTTGTAACAACCTCAGCGGGCGGCGAAGAAAAAAACGGAGTTTTCATACTCATCTCCTCTTTTGCCTGAGAAAGAAAAATAGCATAAGCATTATCAACGTCATCAATTCTGAAATTTACTGTGTCGCCAACGTGAATACCTCCGCGCACAAAATATGGCAATGGATAAATGTTTCCAATAGTAACAATCATACTTTCTGGAAACATCATAAAATCAAAAAGTCCTTGTGGTTTATTATTTTTTGTTGTATAAATACAAAAATTATTTTCCATATCATGAAAAACCTCACCATAAAGCATTAAAACAGGAAATTTATCAATTATATAATCCGAAAGTTGTATTGAATCTACCCTCGGACCTTTCGGCATCTTTGATACAGCTCTATAATGCTCAGCTACTCCATCATTATCAAAATCCAATAAAACATCAAGTGTGTATGTTTCATTTGGTTCACCTGCAATAGAATCGGTGTAATAAACACCAGGAACTGTGTCTTGAAGTAGTTCAAACACTTCATTTTCAGTTGAAATTGTAATAACAGCATTTGTTATTGCAGGTGGTGCTTCGCCCGAAAAATAGCCTGCAGAGCGAGTAATTTGCACCGAGTGGCGAGTAAAATCATTGGAAATTGAGCCAAAAATAATCAAACGCGGCTCCGCATCATCAGTGTTAATATCAATAAGAGCAGTGCAAGAAGTAAAAATTATTACTAAAAAAAATAGATACTTTTTCATAATGCAAAGTTACAAAAAAATTCAAAACTTAAAAACACATAATAAATATTTTTGCAAAAAGAATATTAAATAATTTTTAAAAAATAATAATAAAATTTAACATAAAAAAAATCAAATTATTAATAAAAAAAGTATTACTTTTGCGCCCAATTTTAGATAAAGTTTTTTGAAAAAAAATGAAAGGATTCAGTACATCAAAATTCTCTGCAATTGGCTTTATAGTAACGATAGGCATTGTATTTGGCGACTTAGGGACATCGCCGCTCTATGTTATGAAAGCAATTACGGGCGCAAGTGAAGGCAGAATAAATCCCGATTTTATTCTTGGTGCGCTTTCGTGCATTATTTGGACACTCACTTTACAAACGACTTTCAAATATATGCTTATTGCTTTGCGCGCTGATAACCACGGTGAGGGAGGCATTCTTGCATTGTATTCTTTAATAAAAAATTCAAAAAAAAGTAAAATTCTTTATATTGTCGCCATAATTGGCGCAGCAGCACTCGTGTCTGACGGCATTATTACCCCTCCGATGACGATAATTTCGGCTGTTGAGGGGTTACAGGTTTATCAACCAAATATAAAAGTTGCTGAAATTACAACTATAATATTAATTATTCTCTTTTCTATTCAACAATTCGGCACAAAGTCCATTGGCAAATTTTTTGGTCCTGTGATGACGCTCTGGTTTTTGATGCTTGCCGTTTTTGGAGCAATAAACATTTCGTCAAATATATCTGTATTTAAAGCATTTGACCCCTATTATGCCTTTGTTTTTTTACAACACAGTCCTAATACACTGCTGATATTAGGTGCTGTTTTCCTTTGTACAACGGGTGCTGAGGCGTTGTATTCAGATTTGGGACATTGTGGGCTAAAAAATATCCGTATTAGTTGGATTTTTGTAAAAATATGCCTGATAATCAGTTATTTAGGACAGGGGGCGTGGGTTCTTTCCAATGTAAAAACAGCATTAATACCAAACACAAATCCATTTTTTATGATGATACCGAGTTCATTTCTTGGTTTTGGAATAATAATGGCAACTTTGGCTGCAATAATTGCCTCGCAAGCATTGATAAGCGGTTCATACACAATATTTAGCGAGGCAATGTCGCTCAATTTTTTTCCACGTCAAAAAATTGAATACCCCGAACTTAATCAGGGGCAGATGTATATTCCAAAAATAAATTGGGCAATGATGGTACTGTGTATTTTTGTGGTGCAGCACTTCAAATCATCGTCTGCAATGGAGGCGGCGTATGGTTTTGCCATTACAATAACAATGCTGATGACAACAATTTTACTTATTTATTATCTCTATTATAAAAAATATAATATTATTATTGTTGCAATTTTTGGAATAGTTTATGGCATAATTGAAGTAGGTTTTTTCTGTGCAAATGCAATGAAATTTATGGAGGGCGGTTATATTGCTATATTTTTAGCGTTGATTATAAGTATTTTTATGTACGCTTGGCACAATGGACAACGTCTAAAAAAGAAATACGTAAAATATGTAAAAATTCATCCATATCTATCTGTTATTGAAGATATTAAAGATGATAAAAATATTCCAAAATATGCTTCAAACTTAATTTATATCAGTAATGCAAAAAGGAATGATGAAATTGATGCAAAAATTATGTTTTCCATAATCAGCAAACACCCCAAAAGAGCCGACAACTACTGGTTTGTATATGTTAAATACGACAATAATCCATTTACATTTGAGTATGAAATTATTGATTTAGCCCCAAATATTCGCAAAGTCAAAATTGTACTCGGATACAAAATTCAACCAAATATTAGTATCTATTTTAGCCAGATTATTGAGGAATTAAATAAAGATGGGGAATTTGATATGTTAAGTAATTATAAATCGCTGCGCAAACACGATATTCCTGCGGACTTTACCTATATTGTAATTGACAGGGTTTTTGCACACCACAATTTTATCTCTTTCCGTGAAAAGTTTATTCTGCGCCTTTTTAACTTGATAAAACATATCGGTATTACAGACACAACCGCTTGGGGACTTGATTCTTACAACGTGGTAAGAGAAAAAGTGCCTATAACCACAAAAGAAAACTACGATAAAGGCATTAGA
>Ga0209628_10002135_pt1 | contig 13268 bp, 6 predicted proteins | sample TergutCu122P4_FD_187285 | JGI IMG/M metagenome (GOLD analysis project Ga0209628, IMG submission 187285) | Cubitermes ugandensis P4 segment gut microbial communities from Kakamega Forest, Kenya - Cu122 P4 (SPAdes) (version 2) | ecosystem: Host-associated > Arthropoda: Insects > Digestive system >...
GAAGCGTTGGCTAGCGTGATCGTCGCTGTTGCGTTAGCCGCCACTGCAAGGCGGCGCTGGCTGGGGTTGGGCTGCTGGTTATCGTGGATGACGATCACGTTCGCGCCGTCAAGGACGGTGTAAACGCCATCCGTGCCGCCCGAATACGTCCACCCGTCGCCGCTGGCGGGCGGGTTGGTATTGCTCAAATCAATGACGTTCGAGCCCGCCGCGCTCGACGCGAACACCGCCGCTATGGTGTGGTTGCTTGCAACGTTCGTAAAGGTATAGCTGCCACTCGCCACTGCGGCAGGATTGTTAGTGCCGTCCACCAGTACTTGGGTGATGGAATACCCGGCGGCGGGCGTAATCGTGAACGCAACATTGGCACCGTTGCTGGCGGTAACGCTGCCGGACGGGGATATGCCGCCGCCGATGCCCGCCGACGCAGCGATGGTGTTAAGCGTAATGGACGAAGGCAGTGCGCTGCCTAAATAACCGCCCTCGCCAATATCCGCACCAGCGGTGTAAGCCAAGCCGCCAATTGTGTATCCCGCACCGCCAGTGGCGTTTACCGTGCCGCTAGTGGCAATTGAAATCGTACCTGCCGGGACCGGCGAGGTTTGATTGGTGCCGCCTGAGCCAATGCCGGCGCCGCCACCGAACTGATTGAAGCCACCGCCACCATTGGCAGTTACCTCGGCGTTATCCACGATTGTGATCGTGCCGCCTGTGGCTAACTCGCTGCCGCCAATGCCAGCGCCACCATCGCTACCGCCTAAAGCCTTTACCTTGGCGTTGCCACTGACCGTAATAACGCCGCTCGCATAACCCTGATTGCCGCCAATACCAGCGCTGTATCCGGTACCAGTGGCAGCTACGTTGGCGTTGCCGCTGATCTTGATGGTGGCACCACCACTATCGCCGATGCCAACGCCACCACTTGGGCCAGAGGCATTAACCGTGCCGCCGGTGATCTCAATTGCGCTGCTCGTGCTGCTGTTGCCAGTGCAGCCGCCAATGCCTGAACCACCATAGCTGCCACCCGTGGCCGTAACCGCGCCGCCAGTGATGGTGATGACACCTGGATTGGCTCTGCCATTAAAGAAGTTGGTGCCTCCGATGCCAGCTCCGCAGAAGTCGCCGATGGCTGCAACCTTACCGCCGGTGATGGTGATAGCGCCGACTTCGCCGCTATAACCGCTGCCGATGCCAGCGCCATATTTACCGCCGGTGGCAGTAACCTCGCCACCGTTGATGGTGATGACGCTGCCTGCGCCGCTGTAGTAGCCATAGCCACCGCCGATACCGGCGCTGTACCAGTTGCCGTTGGCGTTGATCGTTCCGCCGTTGATGATGACGGCGCCGCTTGGGCTGCCATTGCCGCCGCCAATGCCAGCGCCATAGCCGCCGCCGGTGGCGTTCAAAACGGCTGAATCATCGCCGCTGTCAATCGTCAGCGTTGCGCCGGTGGTTTGGATGCCAGCGCTGTTAACGCCGCCTGCCAGGATGTTGGTCGAGTTCCCTGTCAAAACAAGCGTCACATTTGCACCTGCGTTCAACAGCAACGCACTTTGGCCGTCACCTGGATCGGTGATTGATACACTGTTTAGCTTGACGGTTGCAGTCACGCCAGACGCCACAGCTACACGATTGCCAGTGCTGGCGTTCGAACCGGTGACGATGACGGTATCGGTTCCAGTGTTCTGATTGACGGTGTAAACGCCGCTTGCGTAGGCCCAATGCGTGCCAGTTGTTGGCGGCGCTGGATCGCTTACGTCGATGGTCAGGCCGCCGCTGGCCGCGTGCGAAATACCAGGCGTTAGCAGCAACACCCCGGTCAGGAAAACCCAACTGAGTGCGAACAGGAAATACCGGTTGCACCACCTGCAAATAGACATAAGCGGAACGCCATCCGTCCAAGAAATGGAAGAAACCTTGTTGGCTGTTACAGGCATGGTGTCAGGTTCCTCTCATGTGTTGATTCATATTCATCATCGAGGTCAATGCGCGCTTCATGTGATTGGTCCTACATGCCGCAAATGCGCGGCAAAGACCGCCCCGCATGGGCGGCCAGGGTTTTTTGCTGTTCAAGATAGCTGGCGTAAGCAGGCCAGCCGCCTGCCAGCCACACGATGGTGTGCTGGCCATGGGCATCCTGGGTGTTTTGCCGTTGCTGCCACAGCGCCTGGGCCTGGGCCAGTTGCTGCGCATCGGCGGCCACTACCAGCCAGCTGGCGGGCGCGGGCAGCGGCTGGCGGTTTATTTGGCGCTCCAGTTCCTGCACCGCCTGGGCGGCTGGCGCTCCCAAGTCGAGCACCTGATCCGTTGGCACGGGCAGGCTTTGGCGTTGCCGCGCGCTCAAGCCAAGCGCAGCGATGCGCCACAGGCCATCGGCCGCGCCCAGCCACAAGTCTTGCGCGCTGGCCTCGCCCGGCGGGAGCAGCGCGCTGCCGCCCGCCTGGATGGGCTGGCCGGCCAGGCGCCATGAGCGCACGCCGCCCAGCAGCACGTGCACGCTTTTGAACTGGCCGCTTTGGCGCAAGGTGAGGCAGCGCCCGGTGAGCGCCCTCAGATCGGCGCCGCTGCCAATCAGCACCAGGGCTTGCCCCTGGAGGAAGGTCTTGCCGGCCAGGTCGCCCACCCAGGCCGACGTTGGGCACGCCTTGCAATCCCATGCGGCGCACGCTGGCGGCGTCGCGCACGTCCACCCATTGTCCGTTTGGGCCTTGGGCCAGCGCCTGCGCTTGCAGCCAGCCGGCCCAGCAGGCGCGCTCGGCCTGCTCGTAGGGCGCGGGCGGCGGCGCGCCAAACTCGGGCGCGCGCGAGGGGCCGTCTTGCTCGCGCAGGCAGCTTTGTTGCTGCTGCGCTTGCTGCTCTTGCGGGGCGCTGCCCTGGCTGGCGCAGCCGGCCGCCAGCAGCGCCAGTGCGCCGGTTGCCGTCCAGTTGCGCCAGCCGAACATGTCTGGGTTGCCTTTCGTGCCCGTGGTTTTTTGTTGGGGATTACGCCCGGCGGCGCACGCGCGCGCCGCCCAGTCCCGCCAGCCCCAGCAGCGCGGCCAGCAGCGCCAGCGCCCAGCCACCAGGCGCCGGGATGGCTTCGACACCGGTCAGGCTGCCGATGATCGGGCCGCCCGGGTCGCGGATGATGCCGTTGACCGTCAGGTCATCGTCGCCCTTGCCGCCGTCCTGGATGGAATAGGTGATGGTGTTGCCGTTGATGCTCAGGCTGCCGGGTATGTACCAGATGGCGTTGCCGTTGCTGCCCGGGGCTTTGCCGTGTTTGGCGTAGCCGCTGACGCCGTTCAGGCTTGGCCAGGTGGTGCTGATGGTGACGATGCTGCCCGGATCGCAGCCGACCAGCTCGAACTCGAACAGGCCATAGGGCAGCTTGAAGGACTTCTGGTTGGGCGGCAAGATGGCGTCGCCGGCGGCAATCATTTGGGTGGCCGAGGGGTTGAACACGCAACTGTCGCCCCCGCCCGTGACGGTGGCGATCATGACGCCGCCGCCGGTGACCGGCACGCCTTCAAAGCGCTTGCCGGAGTTGGTGGCGGCCAGGTTGGTGAACGCGCCATACAGCGGCTGCGCCACGCCAGCGGCGCTGACGATGGCCTGGAACGCGCCTTGCTGGCCGTTGGCCACCATGGGCGGCGCGCTGGCCGTGCCGTCGGCCGCGCTGTTGACGCTGGCGCTGATCTGGCCGCCGCCAAAGCTGGCCGAGGGGCCGCTGGCGGGCAGCGTGAACAGTACCGGCAGGTTGGCTTGCGGATTGCCCTGGGCGTCGGTCACGCGCACGCTCATGCGCTGGCCGTAGGCGGTGTTGACCGGCGCGCTTTGGCTCAGGCCGCCGGTGGCTTGCAGTTGCAAGGTTGGCGCGGCCTGGCTGTTGGTCAGTGCAATGCTCAGGCCGCCGCTCAGGCCGCTGACGCTGACGCTGGCCTGGTGGCTGCCTGCAATGCCGTTGGCGGTAAATGCGGGCGAGCTGGCCTGGCCGTCGCTGCCGGTATTCACGCTGGCGCTCGGGTTGCCGGCAAAGCTGGCGCTGGGGCCGCTGGCGGCAAATTCAAAGTGCACCGGCACGCCCGCAAGCGGCTGACCGGCTGCGTTGAGCACTTGCACCACCAGCGGCGCGCCAAATTGCGTGCCAATCTGGGCCGTTTGGGCGGAGCCGGAGACCAGCCGCAGCGCGGCCGGGGTAGTGTCCACGCCGGGGCCGGATGCGGTATTGGTGAGGCTGAACGCTACCTGCGCAAGGCCAGCGGCTTCGGCCGTGACGGCATAGCTGCCCTGGATGGCATTGGCGGTGGGCGCCGGGCTGATGGCCAGACCCTGGGCATTGGTGGGCACTTCGACGCTGACGCTGGCGCCAAAGCGGGCGCTGGGGCCGCTGTCAGGAGCGGTAAAGCGCACCGGCACGCCAGCTACCGGCTGCCCTTGATCGTCTTGCACCTGGGCGATGAGCGGGTTGGCGAAGGCGGTGGCTACCGTGGCTGACTGGCCGGAGCCGGACTGCACCAGCAGGCGCGCCGGTTGCGGCTGCGCCGGGGAGCTGTACTGCTGCTGGGCCAGGCCGATCCAGCGCGCCACGTCCAGACGCAGCGTGTCCGCCGGTATTGCGTGCGCACTGGCCAGTGCATCAAGAATTTCTTGCAGGCGCGCCAGTTCTTTGAGCGCCGTGTCCCAGCCGCCTTGCAGTTGGGCGGCCCTGGCCGCGTCCGCCTTCTGGCGGGCCTGTTCGATCAGCGCCTGGGCGGCCTGGTCACTGCTGGTCAATGCCGTCAGGGCCGCGCTTGCCTGCGGGATCAGCTCGTCCAGTCCGATTATGGTGATGGTCTGGGTTGCGGTATCGAGGACGTCACCGCTGCCGCTTAGCAGCAAGGTCTGTACCTGCAGCGTGCCCGAGGTCTGTGGCAGGATCAGCCGCAATTGGCTGTCCTGGCTTTGGCCGGGGTCGAGCTGCCAGCTCCATTGCACTGCTTGCGCGCCGGCGCTGGCTGGCGCCGGCTGGGCATCGGCATAGGTGACGCCGGCTGGCAGTTGCACCTGCAGGCTGGCGGTTTGCGGCGCAGCGCCCTGGGCAGCGTTGCTGCGCACGGTGGCTTTGAGCGGCAAGCTGGCGCCAGCCAGGGCGGGGTCGGCGCGCGTGACGGGCGTGAAGGCCAGCAACTGCTGGCTGGCGTAGCTGCTCCAAAATGATGCCGCCGGGCCTTGCAGCGTGGCCAGCAGGTCAAAGCCCATGCTCCAGGCTTGTCCGTGGCCCCAGGTGGAGCTGGCCATTACGGCCGCGCCGCTGCCGGTTGCCTGGGCCATTTGCCAGGCTGGCGCTTGCAGTTGCAGGCCGTATAGCGCCCCGGCCACGGGCTGCGGCGTTGGTTCGTTGGGGAACGTCACTGTCTGGCCGCTGCCGATGGCGGGGCTGACCATGCGCGCGCCCAGCACATCGGCCAATTGGTTGATTTGGAGGTCGCCGCTGGCCGGGCCGGGCAGGCCATCGGCCACGGCCGTGGCGCCACGGCGCACGGCGGCGCGCAGCTCGGCCAGCGCCTGGGCGTCGAGTTTTTCGGCGCCGCCATGCAGCCACAGCACGTTGTATTGGTTGCCGCGCTGGGCGGCGTTCCAGTCCGCCAGCGTGGTGACGGTTTGCAGTTTTTGGACACGGGCGGCCAGCACGGTCTGGGCGGCTTGGGCGGCCTGCTGTTCACAGCCAGCTTGCTGCGCGGCATCGGTTTGCGGGCAGGCCAGCAGCATGAGCACGCGCGCCTGGGCGGGCAGCTCTTGCGCCATTTCAAGCGCCCGGGCCTGCTCGGCCAGTACGGTCAGGCCCAGCAGCGCGCTGTTGTTGCCGCTTTGCGGGTCGGCGGTGGCGGCGCTGACGCTGGCCGGCCAGGTTATGGCCAGGTCGTGGCTGCCGCTGGGCTGATCGGCCTTGATTTGCAGGGTGAGGGTGGCGTCCTGGCCAGCGCTTAGCCCGCCCAGCGTCCAGACGCCGCCAGAGTAGCTGCCCAGGCTGGCGCTGGCGCTTTGCAGGCTCAAGCCGGCCGGGATGGCCAGTTGCGCCACTGCGCCTTGGGCGGCGGCCGGGCCGGTGTTGCGGATGGTGACCGTGACGCTGGCGGCGTCGCCGCCGCGCAGTTGCGCGCGGCTGGCCTGGATGGCGATCGACAGGTCAGCCTGGCCGGTATTCTGGCTGGCATCAGGCTTGCGCTTGGAGATCAGGTAGCCCTGGGCGGCGGTGCCCGCGGTCAGCACGATGTCCTTGATCAGGCCGGGCTGGGCTGTGCCGCCAGCGCTGCCGGCTTGCCAGACGCCGTTGATCCAGCCGTCTTGCACCGCGGCTTCGAGCTGGTAGCGCCCGGGCGCCAGGCCGGTGAAGCTGAAGGCGCCGGACGGGTCGGTCCAGGCGTTGCTCAATACGTTTTGGCCGGCATCGGTTACGCCCTTGAGGATGATGCCCAGGTTGCCTTCGGGCAGCTCGCCAGCATCGCGCACGCCGTTGGCGTTGCTGTCCCGGTAGGCGCTGCCAGCCAGGCTGGCGGTTGTCCCTTGAGCAAATTCAAGGGTGTATTGGCCGGTGCTGTTGCTGTCAAAGATGTGCACAAAGTACGACCAGCTCAGGTCGGCATTGCGGGTTTTGGACAGCCAGGCGTTTTGCACGGGCAAGACTTTGCCGTCGCTGCGCACCACGCGCACGATGGTCTTGGCGCCACGGAACGGGTCGGCCACCTGGGCATGCACCAGGTTGGGGGTGGGCGCAAAGCTCATGCGCGCCGACGTGCTGGAGACGTTGGAAAGGCTGGCTCGCCCGGAGACATCGGCTACTTCGGCGTCGCCGCCACCCGAGTCATAGACCCAGTAGCCTGTGCCAGCCTCGGCCAGAAAGTCGTAAACGCCGTCATGGCCAGGCAGGTCGATCAGTACGTCATGCACCAGTTTATGGGCGCGCACTTCCTTGATCAGCGAGGTGACGGCGCCGCCCAGCGAGTCGGCATGGGTAAAGCTGGCGTCAAATTCAACGAAGCGCCCGGCCAGCGTGGTTTGCATGACCCAGCGGCCAACCTTGGCTTGCTGGCCCGGTATGTCGCCAAAGTCCAGCAGCAGGCTTTTGCCAAGCATGTCGTTGCCGACGTAGCCGCCCAGGATTTGAAAGTCGATCAGCAGGCCCTGGTGGTTTTCTACTATCCTGGGCTGGGCCGTTTCGATGGTGGTGTGCATCGATACGCCAGCGCCGATGTTGGCGATGCGCACGCCCAGGGTAAATGGCTCGATTGGCTCAACCTCTGGCGTGAGGGCATCGTCGCCATAGACGTCGGTTGGCAAAAAGTAGTCCAGCACCAGCAAGGGCTGCGGACGCACGATGACGTAGTCGGGGGTGACTTCGACGGCGGTGGTCTGGCCAGCCAGGGTGTAGCTGACTTTGGCGCCGATGTAGTACATGCGCCCGCCCGCGGTATCGCCCCCGGCGCCTTGCGCCGGGATGAGCAGCCAGTGGATGTCGGCGGTGGTTTTGCCGGGCAAGGTGCCCGCGCCGTCAAAGCTGTCTATGCCCGTCATCCGGTCAACGCGCTGAAAGAAGGTGGCGCCTACAGCATTGGGGTCGGTGGTGACGGTGACCGGCTGCTGGTCCTGGTCCAGGTAGGTCAGCTCGATTTTGACGTTGGTGATGGCATCTTCCAGCCCGTTTCTGATGACCATGTGCGCATCAAAGGCTTGGCGCTCCAGCGAGAGCTTTTGCTCTATGACTATCTTGACTTCAGCACAGTCAGCCTCTTGCGCCCGCGCGGCAGCCGGCCATGCCAAAACCACCAGGGACAGCAGCGCCAGCCACCACCCGGTCAAGGTCAGCGCGCCTTGCCTGAACCATACAAATTGATGTGCCACCATCGCGTCCTCTCGCTGCCCAGTCGGCCAAGCCCACTAAAAAAGACTTCGCCACCTCAAAAATTCACCCTCACCACATCAGGATGAAGTACAACGAGTTGCAGTCTACAAACTTTGCCGCTTGGTAAAGCAAAGTAAATCAAGAAAAACAGCACTTCCGGTTAAATTTTGTCGCCAAGGCGACAAAATTTCTGCGCGAAATCAGTCCCGCATAGCCATGAATGGCAAAACACCAATATTTCTGTAAACGGTGTGCGGACAGAAAATGACGCGCCACGTTACGCTGCCCGCCATTGCAGCCCTTGCGGTATCAAACCGGCGTGGCGCACCAGGGCGCCTGGTCGTGCATCAGGCCCATCCACAGGCCCCAGCCGGATGTGATGATCAGGGCCAGGCCGGCTATGCGCATGCCCCAGGCGCCCTGGCTGGTGCGGCCCAGGCGCAGCAGCAGCCATGGGGCGGCCCACAGGGACAGGCTGGAGCCTGCTGCAAATAGCGCCATGGTGATTGCGCCGCTGGTTACGCCGCCGGCCAGCGCGGCGACCATCAGGGCTGAATAAAGCAGGCCGCATGGCAGCAGCGCCCAGGCCATGCCCAGCGCCAGCGGCGCGGCCAGTCCGATTGACTGGGTGGCCGCGCGTACCCTGGCCCATACGCGGCGCGCGCCACTGTCCAGCCAGACGGGCTGGCGCCCCCACGCCAGCAGCACCAGCCCAACCAGTATGGCGGCGATGTGCAGCATGGTCCATACCGGGCGCAGCGCGGCGCTTTGGATGGTGAGCCAGCCCAGCGCCTGCATGGCCGCCGCCGCCAGCGCGCCCATGGCAGAGTAGCCAGCCAGCCGCCCAAGTTGAAACGCGCTGATGGCCTGCGTGCCGCGCGCTCCGGCGGCCTGCCCGATGCCGGCGCAGGCCGCGCCGCACATGGCGATGCAGTGCGGACCGCCGGTCAGCCCCATGACCAGGGCGGCGACGGCCAGTGAGGTTTGCATCAGAGGATTTTTGAAAAGCGCGCCTGGGTGCGGGCCGCTTGCAGGTATTTGTCAAACACCATCGCCACGCCGCGCACGAAGAACCAGCCCAGCGTGGTGACGTCAATGCCGGTATCTGACAGTGTGACCAGTCCCTGATCCTGCATGGCGCGCAGCCGCTCCAGCTCGGGGGCGAAGTATTGTTTGAAGTTGATTTGGTGCGCGGCCTCGATTGGTTCGTGGCGCACCTTGCCCTGGCACATCAGCGCCGTGATGACGGCGCGGCGCAGCAGGTCGTCGGGCGTTGCGGACAGCCCGCGCACGATTGGGATGTGTTCCTGGTCAAGCAGCGCCTGATACTCTTCCAGTGTTTTGGCGTTTTGGCTGTAGGTGATGCCTACCTTGCCGATGGCCGATACGCCCAGCCCGACCAGGTCGCAGTCCGGCTGCGTGCTGTAGCCCTGAAAGTTGCGGTGCAGCCGGCCCTGGCTTTTGGCCACCGCCAGCGCGTCGCCCGGCAGCGCGAAGTGGTCCATGCCGACATAGACGTAGCCCGCGGCGTCAAACGCGGCCAGCGAGCGCGCCAGCATCGACACCTTGCCCGCCGCGCCCGGCAGGTCGATGGCGTGGATGCGCCGCTGCGACATGAAGCGCTCGGGCAAATGCGCATAGGCGTACAGCGCGATGCGGTCGGGGCGCAGCTCGGCCACCCTGGCCAGTGTGCGGTCAAACGATTCGGGCGTTTGTTTGGGCAGGCCGTAGATCAGGTCGGCGTTGATCGACTCAAAGCCCAGCCGCCGCGCCGCCGCCATCAGCGCAAATACCTGCTCGGCCGGCTGCACGCGGTGCACTGCTTTTTGCACCGCCGGGTCAAAGTCCTGCACGCCAAAGGACAGCCGGTTAAAGCCCAGCCGCGCCAGCGTTTCAAGGCGCGCTTCGCTCACGGTGCGGGGGTCGATTTCGATCGAGTATTCGCCGCCTGGCAGCAGCGCGAAATTGCGCCGCAGCAGCGCCATCAGCGCGGTCAGCTCGGCGTCGTTCAAAAACGTGGGCGAGCCGCCGCCCAGATGCAACTGGCTGACCGGCTGCCCGGCGCCCAGGTGGCGCACGTGCAGATCGACTTCTTTTTCAAGGTAGCGCAGATACGGCGCGGCCCTGGAGTGATGTCTGGTGATGATCTTGTTGCAGGCGCAGTAGTAGCACAGCTGCGCGCAAAACGGCACGTGCACGTACAGCGACAGCGGCTGCCCCGCGGCGGCGGAGCGGCGCTGTTGCAGCGCCTGGATGTAGTCCGGCTCGCCAAACGTTTCGACAAAGCGGTCGGCCGTTGGATACGAGGTGTAGCGCGGCCCCGACACGTCGAATTTGGTCAGCAGCTCGGTGGTGATGGCTTGCATATCTGGGGCATCTCCTTGGGCCAGATTGTGGGCGTTTTCCTTGACCGGGGCCAAGACAAACACATAGGTTACAAATGAGTTACAATTGTGACGAGTTGAAACTGAACGAAGTAGTCCCCATTCTTATCGCAGGTCAAGTCTGGCCCGCAACTAACGTAAAATAGGAGCCAAATCGTCATGCTAGCTTACACCACCGCATCATGCCACGGGATAGTTGTCCCAAGCGCAAAGGTCACCTGCTCAGGCTGCAACTTGCGCGAGTTGTGTATGCCAGCGGGGCTGTCCAGCGCTGATCTGGACGCGCTCAATGGCCTGGTGGCGGCGCACCGCAAGGTCAAGCGCGGCGCGGCGCTGTTTTCAGGCGGCGACAAGTTCACTGCCCTGTATGCCATCCGCACCGGGTTTTTCAAAACCTGCGTGGCCGCCGAAGACGGGCGCGATCAGGTCACCGGCTTTCAGATGGCGGGCGAAGTCATCGGCCTGGACGGCATCGCCAAAGGCAGCCACAGCTGCGACGCCATCGCACTGGAAGACGCCGAAGTGTGCGTCATGCCCTACGACAGCATCGAGACGCTGTCGCGCGCCGTGCCAGCGCTGCAAAGCCACATGCACAAGGTCATGAGCCGCGAGATCGTGCGCGAGCACGGCGTGCTGCTGCTGCTGGGCAGCATGCGCGCCGAAGAGCGTCTGGCCGCCTTCCTGCTCAATCTGGTGCAGCGGCTGCACGTGCGCGGCTTTTCGCAGTCCGAGCTGGTGCTGCGCATGACGCGCGAGGAAATCGGCAGCTACCTGGGCCTGAAGCTGGAAACCGTCAGCCGCACCTTCTCCAAGTTCGCCGAAGAAAACATCATCGATGTCAAACAGCGCCACGTGCGCATCCTGAACCACCAGGCGCTGCACGGCATCGTCAACCAGCCAGCATGCACCTGCGCCAACGCCGTGCGTTGAGCAAACACGGGGGCCTGCCCCTGCAACGGCTGGCGTGGTGAATCACCGCAGGAGCAGGCCCCGTGCCTGCCCGGTTTTGCCATGCCTGAAGCTATTTGTTTGATAGCTGCCCGCGCTCGTTATACTGGTGTTTCAGCCACCTTCATGCCTGAAATCCTTGCGCAGCAGGCGCTGGCAGCTATCGATATTAAAGTCATGGCGGGTTTCTTCTCCCTTGTATCCCACTTGTGGGAGAGGGCCGGGGAGATGGCTGGGTTTTCATATCGATTTGGGCATAAAGAGCATCGTCATTCCCGCGCAGGCGGGAATCCAGTGGGCCGTGGTTAAAACCGGAAGGTGGATGCGCTGTCTGGATTGACCCTGTCATTCCCGCGAAGGCGGGAACTGCGCGGGAATGACGAAGGAAAAGTTGTGCCGTGTGCACAGGCCGGCTGCCGGTGCGCAAGCCGGTAGCGCGCGGCGCTACATCAGCCTCTCCCGCAAGCAGGAGAGGGGAAAAACCAGTCCCCTATTTTTTCTTCTTCACCACCTCAAACCAGTTGCTGTTCAAATCGATCATGCTGCGCTGGCCGTCGCGGAAAGTTACGAAAAGGCGCTCGGTCTGGCCATCGTCGCGCTCAAGCTCCAGCACCCAGCCATTGAGCCGGTAGCGTCCGCGATAACGGGCGCCATCGTCCTTGCGGCTTTCGTTGTTGAGGGCCACGGCAGTGCCGCCAGACGTTCTATGTAACGCGCCGCCGTCTGACATACCGGTACTCGTGCGAGTGCCGGTCGAGTTGGACGTCCTCGACGTAGTGACATTGATGTGATTGCCCGTGTCCAGGTATCCGCTCGAACCGTTGACCGATATCTTGAAGGCGCCGTCGCCGCTGAACATCCAAGCGTACCTGTTGTGACCGAGCGTCGCGAACATGCTGCCCCAATAGTCGGTGCGTTCATACACGCCATTCAAACGCTCGTCTGGACGCGCCGGCTGCGCGAGCCAACCCTTCAAGCGGTGCCAGTCCTTGTCTTTTGGGCCGCGAATCTCGTAGTCGTCGCTCAGCCACGGCTTGCGCCATTGAACCCAGCGCTGCGGCTCCAACTGCCGCGACACCTCGACGTTCAACTCGTCGGGCGGGATCGTGTTGTTATAGCCGGTGCCGTCCTTGAGCAGCAGCCAAGAGGTATGCACAGTGCGATACACCGTCTCGCCGGAATTCTGGGCTTCCCGGCTGGTCACAAAAACGGCGGCAATGTCGCTGTCGCGCACGCCCTTGCCGGGCGCGGTGCGAATGGCGCGCGCGATGCGCTCGCTTTCCTGTTGCTCCTGGCGGCGCAGTATGTTCCAGACTTGGTTATCCTTCACGATCTTCAGCGTCTGCTGGAAACCGTCGTGGTAGCGCTCCAGCACCCCAGCGCCCGCGGCACGTATGCGCAGCAATTGAGCAAAGCTGCCGCTGGTGCCCATTGGCAGCAGCATATATTGCAGCACCGCATCACCTGCCACGCACGTTTGCACGGTCAAGCCCGATTCAAGCTTTGGCGGCTGGCAGTTGTCGCCCTCCATTGCTCCAGATCGCCGGCGCGCCTGCAACATCCGGGTTTGCAAGCTGCGTTCATACGATGTGTCGTACCATGTGTTGCCGTCAACCCAGACTTCGAATTTTTCGCCGGGGTTTAGCTTGACTGGCGTCAAGATGGCGCCCCCGTTTGCGCGGTACACCTTCCAGCCATCTGGCAAGCCGCCGGCGCGCGCCGCCGGGGCCATGAGCGTGATTGCCGCCAGCAAACCAAGCGCCACCATCCAGCGGCGGGCGATGTGGGCAACAAGGGTGCTGGCGTTCATGGTTGATCCCTGATTTATGAACGGATATGGGTTGGTGCAGGCTGGGTATTTTGCGCTATCCGGATGGGGTTTTCTCCCTCTCCCACTTGTGGGAGAGGGCCGGGGAGAGGGCCGGCCGGCAGGCCGGAGCTGCTTCAATAAACGTAGCGCTTACCGGCCTGCGGCCGGCCCTCTCCCCTGCCCCTACCCAGGAACCTCTCCGAAGAACAGGTTGTTTATAACAACTTCGATATAAACCTCGTCATTCCCGCGAAGGCGGGAATCC
>Ga0209628_10002136_pt1 | contig 13265 bp, 11 predicted proteins | sample TergutCu122P4_FD_187285 | JGI IMG/M metagenome (GOLD analysis project Ga0209628, IMG submission 187285) | Cubitermes ugandensis P4 segment gut microbial communities from Kakamega Forest, Kenya - Cu122 P4 (SPAdes) (version 2) | ecosystem: Host-associated > Arthropoda: Insects > Digestive system...
CCCCCCCAATAATTCTTTGTTCAGTATTGTTGATTGCAAGTAATTTCCCACACTTCAATATTTCAGATATACTGCTGTCCAACAAAAACTTAAACTGGCCATTCATTGCACTTGGTCATGTTCTTTCTTTCACACGTGTTCCAAAAAATTAAATAAAAATGTGTACTAAAATTACATAAATGTTTAATTAAGTAACTTGTTATTCTTACTATTGTTGCAAATTGTGGAATTTTAAAATGCACAATAATGTAACTATATTTTAATTGCAATTAAGAGATATAGAGATTACAGACAAACTGACAAAGAATGACAACAGTCTGATGTTAATTTTTATTTAAGATTGGTTTAAACCTCTGTCCTTTAAACAAAGTTTCTTGCTTCCAAAAATACATCTACAAAGGAAATGTCCATCTTTTCATCTTTATAGGGGCTATATTAATGTATGCCAGTTTTTCAATAAAGTGTCTTGCCACCAGTTGTTTGATAAATAATTCCAAACTGTATCAAAATTATGGGTTGGTTTTTAAGTTTTTGGAAGAATTTACACTGGGTGTTAATTTGAAGATTAGTAGCAAAAATATACGCTTCCTACAATGTGCAGGTATGAGTCTTGGTGAGTAAGACATGAAGATAAACATGTTTGTGTATAGAATGATGTACACATGAAAAGGATTAGCATTCAATTTAAATTGTGGTCTGTAAGTCTGTTTGAACTGCATTATCTCATAATGGAAGAAAAGTGTATTGGGAAGTAAAGGTCCATCTATGTCTGCTGTTAACCACAACTGTCAGTACCGTATTTTCTGATATGCTACAGACGCATGACTAATCTCCCTCCAGGTGACTTCCATAACTCTAAAAAAGGTAAAGCTACCCCTATACAGGCCTGGATAATACTTAGGGCTCCAGGAGTTTGAAGCTCCCAGAATTTCTAGGCGGTCAGCACATGAAGGTGGCAAGGTTGCCAGCCCTTCATACTGGCGGCCTTTACTGCCCTAGCAGTTATCCCTAGTACTAATTACTGTTAAGATTTTGAGTCGACCCCGGGGCCATAGGGTGGCCGGAAGGATTAAGGCAATGATAAATCCCAATGAATTCATCAGGAATCAAACCCGCAATCTTCCGGCTTGTAGTGCAGTGATTCCCTTAACTGCTGGTCATTTTATTTTGGTCCAGTTTTTTTCTTGTCCAGAGACTAGCATGATGAAGCACAACCCTTCTTCAGAAGCTAATAACTCAGGAAATTCCTGGCATTTTATGGAACTCAAAAGGTTCAGTACCATGCTTACAAGAACCCAACATGTGTCCTTAACCTGAGCCAGTTGAATCCAGTCAATGCACTGACATACCATATCTTCAAGATCTATTTTAATATTATTCCCACCTACATCTAGGTCTTCCAAGTGATCCCTTTCTTGTCCCATACATGCCACAAGCTGCATCCATCTTGTCCTCCTTGATTTGGTTACCCTTATGACATAGAGGCATTATTTTATCTAACAGCTATCAGTTGTCACTTTCTGCTGGCTTGAGTCATATTAATATAGCCCATCCAGTTAGCTGCCTGCATGTGTAGTACATAGTGATGGGAAGTGAGAAACGGTAGTTGTCAGATCGAAGAAGAACCCTGTATGTGGCAAGTATGAATTGTGAAGCTTCTCATTATACAACTAACTCCTGACTACCGTTACTTCCCCCTCTCTTTTTCTGAGAAGCCCACTGCCTATGATCTTCCCTTAGCATCCATGTGCTTGTGAAATGTTTTTTATCTGAAGTTACCTCATCCACTGCACTTGCTCGACACAGAATTTGTGAGGTTGGGTGACAGCATCTTACAATAAAGTAAGACATTCATGTATGTACACATTAAATTGAGACGATGTGCCGCACCGCAGTGACCAGACCGCTGCAGTCTGCTGGTTGGACAATAAAAGTGATGGGCAAAAGAATTGTGGGCATAAAATGAACACAACCTAAAGCAGACTTGGCTTACATTAAAAGTGGACATAGTGTTTGGGCTCCATCTAACACCTTTCTGTCCCACTGCATCTGTGAGCAGTATTTTTATTTTGTACTAAATACAAGCACCCAGCAAACAGACATCATGGAGATCACCATGTTTTACGGTGTGTTTCAGGCTACACTGCCTCCTACCCTGGATGGCTATATGTATAGTTAACCACTGTGAGAACGTAAAATCCTGCTGAAGACCCTGTTGCTTCCACAAAATGTCCCAGAGACCAGCTATGCAAGTTGAGAGGTTGTGTGTTCAATATTTACATGCCTGTGCTGTCTAGATACTGCCATAATTGCTAAATAAATTACAAAAAGAGACTGCCTTTCATTTTGGTATACATAACTACATGGTACACCAAGGTGACCACTTTTCAGCTTCATGGGATTAATCTGTTCCACCTCTGCTCTCAGATGCACCAGGATACAACTGGGTGTTAACCATAGCTGTGTCCTGTACAAGTTGACTGTTGCTCACCCTCTGTCGCAGAATGTTGATTCGAACCTGTAGTGGATTCATGGCAGAAACATCTGTTGCTGAAGAAGTTGCTGCTGAATCTCTGTGCCCATTAACACTGGCTGGGGGTGACAGAGAGCCTGATGTCCCATCCAGGCTGCAGCTGGGAGATGGAAGTGACATAGTCGGGGAATCCAAATCGGCAAAGTTCAAATCAGGAGACAGAAGGCTTCGTTCTTGTTGCTGTTGCTGTTGTTGCTGTTGTTGCTGTTGTTGGTGCTGCTGTTGCTGCTGCATGTGCATTTGGACTTGCACCTGTTTGTGTAACAAGACAAATTTTTGTACGGCCGTTGGCTGTATTTCTCAAGCTGGAGTACTGGTACTCCTATGCGTACTAAAGCAGCTTTCCCAGGTTAACATGAGTCCGCATTTTCATCATTGCAATTAAAAACTGTTGTGTGTTGGTGTAGAACTAATTTACATATGCAATAACAGTTTTAAATTGTGAACAGTGTATTTGAGTAAAGTAAAGCTAATGATTATATAGTCTCATCTACAAAGTTAAGTTAAACAGATACTATTAAATCATTCCTAAACCATGACAAATCTTGACTACCTCTTTTAACGCATTCTAAAATTTAACCCTGAAACACGGACCCTTAAAACAGAAACAGAAGTAGATTCCAAACAATTGATACAAGTCTGAGAGGAGTAATGAGGGAAAAATTAGACAGGGTGGAAGATTGATATTTTCTGAGATGTGACTCCAGCTAGCAGAATACACAACATCGTACTGCAGAAGACAGCTGTGGTTATGGTAGCTACTGTGATAACCTTAAATGTCTCAAGAAGGTAAAACTAGATACAAAATTAATAGACAGGAAGATGGAACTACATATTTATTAAGGGGGTTAGAAGGTAGGAGACCACATTGACATTGCCAAGCAAAGAGAATTGATGCAATAAGAGCTATGAGAAGGGAATTTGACGTAAATGGTGAAAGGAAAGAGACCAATGGGAAGATCCAGAACAAGATGGTATAGCCAGGTACTAGAAGACATGAAGACAGGAAAGAGGTTGCAGGAAATGACAAAGGAAGAACACGTATGAGGACAGGCAAGACTGGAGATTTATCATCCACGTATCGCTTTAAATTAGAAGCAATGCTAGAAGGTGATGGAGCAGCTAGCACAGGCAGGCCATTGCATCAAGAAGATATTGCCATTCTTCCTGAGAGGTTAACCTAAATGTAACCCAGGAAGTTACCTTTCGGTCCTTACATGTGAGTGTTCTTTGCATTATTGGGGGTTATTGCTGTCCTATTATGTTCTTTTGTGCTTAGTCCTTTTAGAAAAATGGCTGGTGAATGATGCAGACAGATGAAAGTGACAATGTTAAGAGCAGGGGGTAAAATTATGCAGGAGCTAGTATTTAGTAATTTTTATGGTGAAGTGAGTAACTTTTTGTCCGAAGTCCAAATTATGGTGTGGGGGACTGTCTGTCCTGTCAGTTGTTTGGTAGTTTTCATGAGTTCCTCCAGGTAACGCTGATTAGCATGCTAACCCCTCAACTTCCTTACACTTCTGCAGGGTTGTCTGACTTCAGTACAAGTCATCATTCTAACTCCTGTGCAGTAGGCAAACCATGATTAGAATGGTAGGATGAGTGCCTTTCAAATTAAATAAAAAAAAAAGGTAAATCAATCCTTGTACAGGCCTGGACAGACAGACCTTGAGGGTTCCAGGAGGTTGAGGCTGTCAGATCTCAAGACATTCAGCACATGAAGGTGGTACAGTTGTCAGCCTTATGCACCGGCCGCCTTTACACTCCAGGATATATTCCTGGCTGTCATTTCTTTTAGAGACTGAGTCGACCCCAGGGCTGTAGTGTGGCTGGAAGGATTATGTGAACGAAGAATTCCAGTGACACGAATGGGAATCGAACCTGCAGCATTCCAGCTTATAGCACAGCGTCTCAATCAACTGTGTCACTGCATGCCCCCATTTTTACAGTGGTGGACATTAATTTTATAGTATGTGTATATGACACCTTATAGTCTGTTACCAGACCACATGATGTCATAACATGTTGTATACATGAGTGGAAATAAACAGAAGAGAAAATAATTACCATATCTTGTCGTATGGTTACCACACCTGTTTTGTCCTAGGGTCAAATTTTTGTTCAGTGGTAGCTGCAGTGTGCAAATCACTGGCCATATAGTCTAACATGTGTACCGTTTTCTATTTCTGGGATCCTTTTGTCAATTCCCCCTCAGGGTATGAAAGTGTGTGTCTCTGTTCTCTGTCTTGTGTTCTCCCATGTAGATAGGTGTGTGGTGTCAAGTCACTGTCCCACCCAAAGAGCACTACAGTATGTCTATAAATAAGTTGTAATAACCTGGAAAATTGGATGCCCTGGGCCACTTTAGTCTGTAATTCCAGGGGTGGAGGTAGAGAAGGAAAGAGTGATATGATAAGACGCATGGGTATAGTTTCCTCTTTTGCCTCCAGCAAATGTTGCATGAAAACTCCTTTCACATTCCTGTAATTTGGTTCAGAAATATAACTTCGCTGTCACCAATGCAAAGAGTAGAGAGAAATTGGTGACAAATGTTTGTGAAACTTGTATAACAGTATTTGATGCCGAATTTGTAGTGCATTTATGATTTGTCTACAGCAAATTTCTCAAGTGTAGCTCCAATTATCCATCAGTTATATGCCTTCAAATACAAATCTGCACTGCCCTGACACTATCTTACATTTTGCCAAAGAGAGAATACCTTAACATATTTGCATCTTTGTCAAAGATCTAGCTACAACACAAAATCGGAATTAAATTTAGTGGTATAACATCCCTCTCACCTCATAACTTCTTACGTCTGTCATGTTGTTACTGATCACAGGGAATTGAAAAGCCTCTTACAGCTTGACATTTATGCAAAAATTGGTCATTTGGTTCAAGAAGTGAAATGTGGTAAGATACTGCACACAGGTGATGACATTAACCTAATTTCTTTTCTTACGAAAGGGTCAGTGGCTGAATACTTGATGTTGGGATAAAAAGACAGGGAGTCTCAAAGAGAGAATTAACATATTTTCCCCTATGCATCTGCCTAGCAAATACCTCCTGTCATTGTGCTTTTTCCCCAGATATCAGGCCCTTCTATGTCTGTCTTATGGATAAAGTTGAGAGGAGTTGCAGTTGTTGCTGGAGGGGAGGATATGTAAACACATGTAAAACTAATGTTATTTCCTCCTAAAGGATAAATTGCTATTTGCAACAGAAGTTCTTAGACTTTAGCCAAAATGGGAAGTTTTTACTCTAAACACAATCCCTGGCATAGTGACAAGGCTTCTGTATCACAGTCCATTTCCTCCTAAAGGATAAATTGCTATTTGCAACAGAAGTTCTTAGACTTTAGCCAAAATGGGAAGTTTTTACTCTAAACACAATCCCTGGCATAGTGACAAGGCTTCTGTATCACAGTCCATTGATGCATTCTGTATGCAGGAATGGCTCAGCCAGCAACAGCTGGACGTAGTGCAAGTCTCAAATATAACTTTTTGCCGGTTGGTCGGTTCGTTCAGAGGACTTCTGTGCATGAATATATCATAGCAAGCGGATTAATGTTCGTGCCTCATACTCACCTCGAGCTGTTGCATAGGTTGATCCTGGCTGTTTCCAGACGAAGAGATGTGCAAAGCCAACTCAGGCCGTTCCTTGGGAAGATTGTGGAAGCTGCTGGTGCCATTGCCAGAGTCAGCGACATTGTTGCCGTTATTCAGGAACATGGTGTTCTTTGTAAAGTGTGTTGGTGCTGCAAAGTTTCTTGATGTGTCTTTGTAGCTGCTTCTCTGTGTGAGACCGAGCGCATTGTGTTCAGGAAATGGATCTACCGCAGGCTCAATAGGACCTGGTATAGATGAGTTGATGTTACCTGCAGTCTCTGGTAGCAGGTCTGAACCATCTGGAGACCCTGTTGACATGCGCTGAAGAAATAACTCCTCTGAAAGACTTTCAAACAGAGCATTCTGGTCTGCAGGACTGGAGAATGTCAAGGTAGCTGTGAACTGCAGTGGGTCCACAACCACACCTGACGCAATGTCGATAAGCATAGGGTCTTCAAACTGGTTGTAGCCATTGGTTGAGTCAAGGAGTGCGTCATCTTCATCATCCTTGACTGTAATGAGCCCATATGAGGCCCCAACATTTTGAAGTAGTGAATATTGCTTTGCGTTTGCTGTTCCATTACCGACATAACCTGTCCCACCTCCATCTTGTCCCTGTCCAGTATCACAATCCATTGGAAGCATCATGACACCATAATTGCTGCTTCCGCCACTTACACTGTTTGTGTATTGCTGTCCACTGTTAAATCCCCCACCACCAGTATTACCTCCCAATCCCCCACCCTTTAATGATTCATAGAATGGTGGCAGGGCTCTTGATGATGGGCTGTGCGGACCATAATGTCCTCCTCCGCGCCCTCCTCTACCACCTCCACCACCCCCAGGATTCATTGACCCACCACCACCACCCATCAGGCCTCCACCACCACCCGATAGACCACCCCCACCGCCATAAGAGCCTTGTGACATTGATCCGGAGCTGTGGTGCGAGCTGCCGCCTCCTTGACCCCCACCGCCTCCACTGCAACCACGGACGTGTCCTGCGGCCACGGACCGTGGCTGTACGCTGCTCCCTATTCGCGCCAGTGGCGGCATGGTGCTTCGCTTCAGTTGATGCAGGCTCTTCACTGTAACAGTGAGCCGTCGTTGCGGTTCTTCAGGACGTTTCTTCGGGACGTGGTAGTCTATGGGCACTTCCTGTTCTGGCTCCTGTATTGGCTTCGGAGAGTCAGGGGGTGGTGGCTTCGGTGTGCGCTGTATCACTGACACCTGCTGACACCGGGGTGGTGCAGGTGGCGGTGGGGGCGGCGGAGGCGGTGGAGGAGGAGGTGGAGGGGGAGGAGGGGACCCCGGCGATGCCGGAGATTCCGAAGTTGCTGGAGCATACTCCTTCCTTTCGGCTCGAGTGGGTATATGACCCCTATAAGGTACCTCGCCACTCAAGATGGAAGGGAAGAACCGTAGAGTAGGTTTGGGAATGAATCGAGGGCTTGCCGGTGATGGAGATCGCGTGGTGCCGCTCTCTGGTGTGGGTGAGCGCCCCAGTAGAATTGCACTGCTGCCATCTGACGTCTGTTTCTTACGTTCTGAAAACAAGAACGGCCAGTCTGTAGCATATTGGCATTGAATTTTATGTTATACTATTATAAGGGCACTGAGTTACCTCATAATGAACTGCAACAAATTTACATCGTAGAAGGATAGGCAAGCAGAGTCACGCAGGAATGTAAAGTTGTGACCGATAACTAGGCAATACTAGCCTGCCAAACTGCAGGGTATCATCTCTATCGTATTCCTAATCACGACGGCTGTGGCAGCTTATCCAGGCGGATGCGGGCCATCTGGGCTTAAAACCTACCTTGTTGAAGGATACGATACAAGGAACGTCCTGTGCCTTATTATGTTGATATGTAACTGTAAGCTTTCTGCAGTTGGTTAAAGGGCTTAAAGTCGGCTCAGAAACTGGCAGCGATTTGCGAATTACTGGCTGAAAATGACTGATTACACGGTCTGTTAGGGGACGCTTGTAGCCCAACTGTGTGCACATTACTGCACTTCATTACGGAAACATTCAAAATTCGATCCCATATACCAATGGCTACGAACCGGGAGTCTGTGGACTTCATAAAAGGGATAAATAACGTAATTTAGATTAAAGTCATAGGGGTGAGGTAGTTTAGATGAAATTCGTGAAAGGTTCAGGCTTCACAGGTTTAAAGGGGACTAGAAGCCAGTCAACTCAGTTCTTATACTGAGGATCTTCGGCGCAAAAACTCTTGATCTAGCAGTTAATCTTCCTCTGTCTGTTCCGTCTTCGACCATTACGCTACGACACAAAACGTAATATTTACAGTATATAAATCAAGAGAGGGAAGTACGCTGTCAGTTGCTGACATAACTTCGGTGATAGATGAACGACAAGTGAAATCGGAGCGCTGTAGAATGATAAAGGCAAGGGACAATCGAAGTACCGGAAGAAGAACCTGTCCCCAAGTCAGCTCTTCCATCACAAATCTCACATAGACTGGCGTAGGATCGAACTCGGGCCTTCACAATGAGAGACTGGCGACTAAAACGCGTTGCCGGTAACTGTGTCGCTATGTGGCAACTTAATGACACATTAGCCCTCACACTCTGTGCATAAGCAATGGCACCTTAAGATATACAGCAAAGAGCCTTGTCCCATGCGTGCTACATTTTCCGGCCATTCCATACTTCAAGTTTTGATTTTGCAGCTTACAAATTATGAAGTTCTTCTTTGAGCAGAATTTTCAACCATCTTCTCCGTCCTACTTCTCTCAGCGCCCTCTTTCCACACATCTACAGTCTGTTATCTTTCCCGCATTGTGCCAGACCAATTTTCACACCCATACAAAACATGTAGTGAAATTCCACAGTATCATTCTTGTGTATACGTACGCGCACTTCTGTCAATCAGTTTAGTACACAAACCGAAAAATTCGTGCTTTCCATGCAAATGAGCCGTCTTGGTGTATTTCGAGCATCCTCTGCGAATCTTCTTTGGCCCCCAGTCCGACGTATATTTCACGCGGCGAAAGATGTAGACGGCGTCAATCCTTATACAACATATAAGGAGGGAACCCCGCCGCCCCCCCCCCCCCAATAACGTCGTTTTGAGGATCCTGTGTAACAATCAATACTTTTATATAAATAGTATTGGAGAAAGCAACTGGAAAGTGCTGCCCGTGGCGGTAAAAATGCACCACGTGTCTCCATAAACAAGAACAAGCACGAGAAACGACTTGTGATCGTTATTTCTTCACCGTGCTATCGCCGCTTTGGATGCAAGACAGTATCTGCCGTGCGTCATATGACATTACACACTGCCCGAGCCATCGGTAATGAAGTTTGCTGCATCTGCAGGTCTGTCGTAAAACTACATAAGAGATTACAGAGACGCTTCATTATGATGTAGCGGCGTTAATTATGCAACCTTTCCCTTTTCAAATGTCAAACAGTGATAAATATCAAAAGGCAAGACCATTTTGTTACGGCTAGCAGTAAACATGTTCCTACTAGATATATGACTTTGAAGTCAGGTTCGAGCATAATTAATTATTCAAGTCTTCTAAGATGTGAAGCTTTGTCGCTGGATGAATAGTTTCCGACGTTTGGAAAGATCGTAATGTGTTTATCTGCAGGATTAAGGAGTCTTGGAACTGCTCAATTGACACAGGTTTGACATCTTCAGCAAGACCGCTGTGGGAATCCTAAATCTCCGTATCATAATTCATACTGTCTACTTCCCTATTGCATAGATATTTACTTCTACAGATGTGTTAGCATTAATAATTTTTATCTATTTACTTATTTATATTGCGAAGAAGGTAGATATTACTGGTATACACACTACGGTGCCCTAATACAAATGGCGCTAGTGTCGCTCCCACGTCACAAGTTTGCGCGGTCGCCATGTTGCTATCAATGATTGTAGGATATTATGAATCATGTATTTGGATGTGCTTCAGTGCCGTAATATTTCTCCCAATTTTAATGAAAATCAGTCAAATTGTTAAATACTTGGAATGGGAAACACACACATGGTGGTCCATAGGCTTGCTTTATGTCTGTTTCATAAGAAGGAAAACAGGATGAGAAATTGTTTATTGCAAGAAATTCTAAGTTGGCAACTTTCATTCAACTTACTCGCGGAAGGCTCCAACTTGGTAATACCCCCTTTATGCAATATTTGAGTATGCGCCTCTCGTCTCGCGTGGCCATCTCTTCAGCTAGAGTGTAATTATTTGCCCACCCAGGTTTTCACGCTGTTATTGACCAATAATGACGAACAAATCAGTAATTTGTTTGTAAAATCTGGTTAAGAGTTTCACTCCAAAAATAAGTCTGACAAAGGAGTTTCTCCTTTAAACATCCAGTGCACTTTTGACGCTCTGTATTGTCCGCATGTGTGTGTGTGTGTGTGTGTGTGTGTGTGGACATATTTGTGAATTTCGTAAAATTATGTAGTTATCGGCCTGCGTAATGTACTTGGAGGGTTTTCCGTGCTTTAAAAATGGACACAGCTCTTAACGTTTGTGGAGTAGAAAGGAAACACTGAAGCAGTCTTCTTCAGAAACTGACAGTAGCTCAGCTAGTCAAAAATAAAAAGCTCTTTATGACTAACAAGGCTATTCTGTGATGTAAGTCTTACGTTCAACGGGCCTGTACCACACATTGGACAGAGGAGAAACAACACGGAATGGGACCTTTCTTGAAAAGTTGGCAGTCTGTCATTAATTCAAAATTTTCCTTTGGTTATCGAAGCCCAATGTTGATTATAGTGTTTGCGGCAGCTTGGCAATGGTCCCTATCAGATTTCCCGAAAGCCCTAGTTCTTGAAAAGTACACATATAAAACTTTCCGCGCCACGAAGTCATATATGAGTAGAGGTATATCTCCATGTATTCTTAACCTTAGCAGAGATGTAGTTGTGTGGTCAACCTCACGCCATGGCTGCTTCACCCCGGGTAAGAGAGCACCCCTTTCTCACTGAGTACTCGTAGGAAACAGGGTGAAACCCAAATCCGGTCTGGACGTATTGAGTAAGAGAAATGTATCGTGCCTCTGCTGGGATTCGAACCCTAGATTGCCCAGGCCATAGCCTCGTATTTAAGGATGTCTTGTAATGTTATCCTTCCGTCTAAGCCGAGGTCTTCCTAGTGTTCTAAACCGAAATATCACAGTACAGGTCAGGTTAGGACAGGTTGTTAATGGGGTTATGTTGGTAATTATGGCTTACAGCAGTCACAGTGGCAAAGTGATGATATTTCGTTAGTCCCTGACGATGGTAGAACAGAAGTTACGCGGAACTTCTAGCTTCGACTCCGAACACGCATGGACAGCCGTTCAAAACTTTTGTTACTTCTTAGTGTTTCAGTTATACACAGTAAAGTTTAGGGAATACGTTATCACTTTTATCAACTCACTGCGTGTTTTGCGCAGTACTGTGTCATCTGTAGGTTAATCTTTTGTGCTGCCTACAAAGTGTTACAAGCGCAGTGCATCTCGATTTTGGTGATTTGGAATTTCCAAATTAAAAACACAAAATTAAAAAACCAATATATATATATATATATATATATATATATACACTATAAAATACTTTCAAACGGCATTAAACGTCAATACTTATCTCTGTGAAATGACACCTAGTAAGCTAGCTCTTCAATTAAAGGCTCTAAAGTCATTCACAGTGGCAATTAATGATATTTCGTACTGTTTTTAACTGTTTTACAATTGGTCAAACATGCTGTTTAGCTGTTAATAGTTTTAATTTTAATCTCCATATTATACCATAACCCAGGTGTGCACAAATCCCGGTCGCCAGGTCGCCCCTGTGACTAAATTTTATAAGATGGCGTCTAATATTCTGAGTACTGGGTATGGAACCTGCTACAAGTCATCCTTTTGATGCATAGAACTTTGAAGTGGCATTTAGATTTTTGGAAAATTTGTGCGCCCGTGCCCTCACCCATGCCCATTACACTTGTATATTTTGTAGATAGAAAAAATGACGGTTCGAGTCTAGTGGGAAGTACCGGTGTGTCACTGGGCAAGTAGTTCCAGACGTTTCGGAGGAATCGTAGTGAATTCATCTTCAGGACGAAGCAGTGTCGGGCTGTTCGCCCAACAGCAGAACCTGACATTCGACACGGCGGGAATCTTCAACAACCCCTCTGTGAGAATCTCATATCTCGCATAGGACTAAAGATATTCCCTTACATGTGGCACAGTGCTGCCGAAACGTGTAGTAAGTTGTAAAAATGACGCAGTATTCACTAAACTTTAATGTCCCTGGCTGAAACTTATAGGAAAGTCAGATGACACAACATGACTCTAAAATATGCCGGATTTTATTATTTGACCTTGGCTTATGAGCGAGATGTCGTACCTTTATAGACGGGACATTTAGATAAGGGATGGTCTGACTCCGTTAAAATTACGTATCTAAAATGCTAACTAGATGCATGACTTCTGTTTGTTCAGTGTTGGTTTTACCAGGGCGTGCAGTGTAGTCGTCCTTGTAAGCGGCTATGACATTTTCATTGTATTTTCGTTTTATTTGTACCTTTATGTCCTGTTACTCAGACTTGCTCTTAGTACGCACATGTGAAATAATAAATCTGCCTTTTGATGAGCTGCATTTTATCCGCTTCCATTTAACTTCGTTTGCGCCACGGAAGAAACATGACGCGATGATATACAGCTACAATGATGGCAGTTCGTAGACGAAACGTCCGTTTCGTACAAACTCCGTAGAACTTTTGTCCCTGTTCTAGGATACCAATTTGTTAGTTACTAAAGGCATTCCGCGCTTATCATGTAAGTCGAGATTTCATTACCATGCTCACAACAGCCCGTGACTTATCCCTGTCTTGAGGCGTATCGTCACATCGACGGAATGACTTTTGATGAATGACGTGCAGTTGTGTTTTATTGATTAATACCGATCAGTAGGAACATTGTCCAACACAACTGTATGTTATTGTAATAAAATGTCTGTATATTTGGGAAGCAACATGTAGCTTATTGCTAGTAAGACGTTGTTGTACGATAAAATAGACTGTGTTGAACGGCCTTCTTGTTAATAATAATAATAATAATAATAATAATAATAATAATAATAATAATAATAATAATAT
>Ga0209628_10002137_pt1 | contig 13264 bp, 13 predicted proteins | sample TergutCu122P4_FD_187285 | JGI IMG/M metagenome (GOLD analysis project Ga0209628, IMG submission 187285) | Cubitermes ugandensis P4 segment gut microbial communities from Kakamega Forest, Kenya - Cu122 P4 (SPAdes) (version 2) | ecosystem: Host-associated > Arthropoda: Insects > Digestive system...
CGGCGTTTTTCCAGTTCCTCGATGATTTCCTGCATGGTGTTTCCAAAAAGCTCAACTATCTATTGTCTTGCAAAGTAGCCGCCGCCAGCAAACCGCGCGCCGCCGCCGAAGCGGGCAGGCGCCCTGCCGCCACTTGCCGCGTGACCTCCGGCAGCAAGGCGCGCACCCGCGGGTGTTGGTGAAAGGATTGCCGCAGCCCGGCATCAACGCGCTCCCACATCCACGCCAGCGCCTGCTTTTCGCGCCGCTGGGCGAGCTTGCCCGATGCAGTCTGCAAGGTTTTAAATTCCTGCACCGCGGCCCAGAAAGTGTCGACGCCCGTACCCGCCAGCGCGCTCAGTTGCAGCACCTTGGGCTGCCACGCTTGCGGCTGCGCACTATCGGCATGGCCGTGGCCAAACAAACGCAGCGCCGAAGCAATCTGCGCTTGCGCGCGCGTGGCAGCCGTGGCATCCAGATCAGCCTTGTTGATGACCACCAGATCGGCCAGTTCCATCACGCCCTTTTTGATGGCCTGCAAATCGTCGCCCGCGTTGGGCAGTTGCAGCAGCACGAACATATCGGTCATGTTCGCGACGGCGGTTTCCGACTGGCCCACGCCCACGGTTTCGACGATCACCACGCCATAACCCGCCGCCTCGCACACCAGCATGGCCTCGCGCGTTTTTTCGGCCACGCCGCCCAGCGTGCCGCCCGAAGGGCTGGGGCGAATGTAGGCGCCCTCGCTGGTCGCAAGACGCTCCATGCGCGTTTTATCACCCAGAATCGAACCGCCCGAAACCGTGGACGAAGGATCGACCGCCAGCACCGCCACGCGCAGCCCCTGCCCGATCAGATGCAGCCCCAGCGCCTCGATAAAAGTGGATTTGCCCACCCCCGGCACGCCCGAAATGCCCAGCCGAAACGCGCGCCCCGTGTGCGGCAACAGCTCGGCCAGCAGCTCGTCGGCCTGCGCACGATGATCGGTGCGCGTCGATTCGAGCAGCGTGATGGCTTTGGCGACGGCGCGACGCTGAATCGAAGCATTGCCTTCAAGGATAGACAACAGCAGTGAGTCCATTACGCGCCTTGCTTTTCCTTGGTATGACCTTTTGCGTTGTCACATCGCTCCTCCGATCGGGCTGAGCTTGTCGAAGCCTCACCCGTCCTGGATTTCGCCAGGAGATGGATGGTGTGCCAATCACCCCGAATCAACGCTTCTTTTTTGGCTCGTGACCATCCCTTGATTTGCAATTCAAAAGCAAGCGCGTTTTCACGGCTTTCGAATTCGCCTTGCCATACCAGTTCACATGGCTTGCGTGTGGCGGTGTAACCGGTCGTGCCTTGCGCATGTTGCATCATGCGTGTCTCGAGGTTATCCGTACGGCCCACGTAGTAGGAACCATCGGAACAACGAAGCATGTAGGCGTAGAACGGTTTCATGGAATATGCCGCGCCTCTTCGACAGGCTCACGACGGGCCTCTTCGACAGGCTCAGCCTGAACGGATGGTGCAACACCCGCGCCTTTGGTTATGGATGCCATTACAAAAAGCATAACAGCCTCATGCCAGAAGCGCCGAACACACCCACCCGTTCGGGCTGAGCTTGTCGAAGCCTGATGCTACTCGCCGCACGACTATCTGCAGCTCCCGATCGGCGGCAAAAGACACGCCTTGACATGCTTGGCCGCAATACCCTGAAGCGATGACGGCGATTGCACAAGCATGGACAGCTCCCTGATGAAGGCTAACAATTACGGCATTATCAGGCCGGGTTGCGTGAGAACTGATGGGCAACCACCTGCCAGCGCTCGCCCTCCTTGACGAAAAAGAACATGTCTCTGCCGTCCGTACTGGTAATACTGCCGCCCACGTCAAAGAACATAAGATAGTAGTACACAACCACCGCCGCGTTACCGTGCACGTGGATGACGGGATCATGTTCCTCCCAGCTATGAATATGAGCTATGTTGCAAAAGCCCTTCCATTGCGCGATGCACGCGGCCCGGCCATCCAGGCGGTTAGGGTCCGTGGGGGTAAGGGTCACCATGTCCGGGTGAAAAAATTTGGCAAGATCGTCCGGATTACCCTTGCTCCAGGTATCGTTCATCGCGCGAACGGTGGCCCAGACCTCCTGTTTAACCGGATCATCGAAAGAAACCATTTTTAAACCTCCTCTGCTTGGTTCCGTTGGAAAAAATGTTTACTTAAGTCATGTCTCCCGTTGCGTAATTTCCGCCGCGCACCGGCCGCACATCATCGACGGCCAAGGGGGGTTCAGTGGCATCGCGGCTACCTCACAAAATCTCGAAACCGCGCCCGTCGGGCAAGCGGTAGCGCGAAAAATCGCGCACATCCGTGGTCAAAATTTGGGTCACGCCGGACTCGTAGGCCAGCCAATAAAGAGACCCATCGGCCAGATCCATCTCGGTACGGGGTTGCTGCGTGTATTGCTCCATCCACATACACATCTCTAGCACATCCGGGGCGTCGAAAGGAAAGACCTGCACCGCTCCGTGGCCGACCCATTTCAGCAAAGCCAAACGATGCCGCGGCCCGAGCAGATGACTGGCCTCGACAATGCAGGGCCAGGTCGTATGCATCCGGATGGGCTCCGGAGACTCCACGATGAGCCGGCGAAAGTGCGTGTGGAAACGGTCGCCTTGATGAAACAAGGCCACCATCACCCCAGCATCGAGCAGACAGACTCTCAATCCGCCGTCCTTTCAGCAGCTTCACGCCGCGCCAGATAGGCGGCGTATTCATCCTGTTGCCGCGCATGTTTGGCACGCAGGCTCTGGCGCAAGGCAAGCGTGTACACGGGCAGATCATCATCCGGCGTACTTTCGCTCACCTTGTGCTGCGCGGCCTCTTGCATCACCTTATGGTAAAGCGCCGCCGGATTCTTGCGCCCCAGCGCCCGCTCCACCGCGTCGATGATGAATTGCGACTTGGTAATCCCTTGCCGCCGCGCAGCTTGTTCCAAATCTTTTTCCAGCAAGGGTTCCATGCGAACAGACACAGCCATGATATGCTCCTGTTGATACGGTATTACTGTACTACAACTCCGTGATCTTGGCAAGAGACTGGGGCGCCAACGCCATTTTTTGTGATTCCAATGCGACAACGTTCCGCCGGATCGTCAAACCGGATACGGCGAAAACTGATCGGCAACCGCCCACCATCGCTGGCCTTCCTTGACGAAGAAGAACATGTCTCTGCCGCCCAAGTTAATGGTGCTGCCGCCCATGTCGAAGGACATGTCAAAATCATACGCGACCACGGCGCAATTGCCGTAAACATGGATAACAGGATCTTTTTCTTCCCAGCGATGGATGCGAGCCGCATGACAAAAGCCCTTCCATCCCGCCACACACGCGGCCTGGCCATTCAGGCGATGGCGCTCCGTGGGCGTAATGGCCACCATGTTCCGGTGAAAGAACTTGGCAAGATCGTCCGGGTTGCCCTTGGTCCAAGCATCGTTCATCGCGCGAACGGTAGCCCAGATTTCCTGTTGAATCGGATCGGTGAAGGTCATCCTTGGTTTCGGCGAAAGGGGCTAGTCTAAACAAAAATTAGCGACAGGCATTCGTACCTGCCGGTCACGACAAATGAGGTGTTCAACCCGGAGTTGGTTTTACGATGAAGCAACCGGATCAGCAATTCGATATTTCACCGCCATGGGTTGCGTACCCGGATAGTGAGCCTACTTGGGGAGGATGGCGGCAAGGCATAAGCCAAGCATGGCTGCATAACGTTTGGTTCCCATTCTGGAGACAATTGGGCGCGAAAGACCGGGACGCTTACCTCCAGCGATGGCCACCGCCAAATAATGAGTGGAAGCTTTACGTTACTGAGTTTTGGAAATGACACGGATATGGATGCAGCTAACCCATATCACTATCGAGCAGCCGGGCAATGGGCGCGGGCAGCCCCAGCGCGGGCCATTCCTGCGGCGCGAACCAGCGGCCCTCCAACGCGGGCGCCGGCATGGTCTGCCCCATCTTGTCCGGCCAATCGACCCGAGCCACGCGCAAGTCCAGTACACGATGCGTGAGCACATGGCGAATCGGCGCGCGCCAATGCACGCGCCGGCGTGCGGCGGCGGGCAGCGCGGCCAGCAATGCGTCTTGGTTTTCGAATACCGGCAAGGTGTACAGCCCTTGCCAAATGCCGCCCAAAATATCCTCCGATAAGGTTTGCGGGGCCAGCCAAACACGCCCTGCTCCATCACCGGCCAGCAGCAGCGCCAGCGTCACGATCTTGCGCTCCAGTGCCGGACGCGGGCGCGGATACGCCCGCGGGTCGCCTTGCCGCGCGGCCACGCACCGCGCGCTCAGCGGGCACGCGCTGCAAGCGGGGTCGCGGCGCGTACATATCAGCGCGCCCAAATCCATCAAGCCCTGGGTGTAGGGCGACATCGTGGCGATCCCCGCCTGCGCGGGTAACAGACTCTCGGCCAAGCACCACAGTTGGCGTTGCGGGCCGGGCCGGCTCACGTCATCGGCGATGCCGAACACCCGCGCCAGCACGCGCCGGACGTTGCCGTCGAGAATCGCGGCGCGCTCGCCGAAGCAAAATGCCGCGATCGCCGCCGCCGTCGATCGCCCTATGCCCGGCAGCGTTCGCAGCGCCGCCGCGTTGTCCGGAAAACGCCCGCCGTAACCTGCGACAACGGCTTGCGCGCAGCGGTGCAGATTGCGCGCCCGCGCGTAATAGCCCAACCCGGACCACAGCGCCAGCACGGCGTCCGGCGGCGCGGCGGCCAGCGCCTGCACATCGGGGAAACGCGCCAAAAACCGCGGGTAGTAATCCAGCACCGTGGCGACCTGGGTCTGCTGGAGCATGATTTCCGACAGCCAAACGCGGTATGGGTCGGCGCATTGCCACGGCAGGCCGCGCCGCCCGTGGCGTTGCTGCCATTCAATGATGCGCCGCGCAAAGCCGTGATTTATGCCGCTGCCAGGCTGCTCCACCGCTACCCCGGATATTTCGCCGTGGCGGCGGGCGGTTGCAGCGCCAGATCGACCGGCGGGAGCAACTCCAAATCAATCACCGTCGGGGCATTGCGCACGGCGTGCAGCTCGTCAATCGACTGTTGCATGCGTGCCTGGGTTTGTTCCAGGCCACGCTGCTGCGCGTCGATTTCGGACAAGCGCTGCTCTAGACTGTCGGCGGCGTTCTGGACGCGCTGGATGTTTTCCAGCCGCTGCTGGTAAGCCCGGCGGCGCTCCTTGAGCCGGGCGTCGAGTTGGCTGAAAACGGTTTTGTCCCACAGCTCCAGTTCGCCCAATGCGGTCTCAAAAATCGAGCGCACCCGCGAAAACAGCGCGCGCAGCAGTCTTTCACAAAATTCCGGGCGTGACAGTTGCAGCAGGTTGCCCATGCCCAGATACAGCAAATGACCTTGCTCGGCCACACCCAGATCGTCCAGGAAACGCTCCATGTCCGGCGGGGGCGCGACCACCAGGGTAAAGCCGTACTCGACATTGATTTGGCGAAATGCCGCAATCAGCGCATTGTGGATTTGCTCCTCCATATTCCACGCGCCCCGCAGCACCTCGCGCAGGTTGCCGAAACCCTGGGCATATTCATGCTTGATGCCCAGCTTGACGCCCGGCGCGCGCAGCGCCTGGGCCAAACCAAGCAAGGCCTGCTTGATCGAAGCCACCCCCAGTTGCCTGAACAATTCACGCAACAGCTTGATATGCGCCGAACGTACCTCCAGCATGCGGCTGGCGCCGCGGTCGAAGGCGTCCTTTTCCTGCGTCAAGCGCACCTTCATCTGGCGGATCACCGCGTCGTTTTTGTTGCGCAGGCCGCGCAATTCCAGGATCTGTTCGGTCAATTCGCGCTGCCGCGCCTCGATAATTTTCAGCGCGTCGGCGCGCAGCGCCGCCACGCCCGCATCGAGCGCGTTTTCAAGCATCTCCTCGCGGCCGCCCAATACTTTTCGCGCCAGCAAGTTCTCGAACTGCGGCAAGCGGCTTTCCCGCAGCAAGCGCACGTCGCCCCGCACCTTGGCCAGCAACCCTTTTTGCGCCGAAATGGCCACGACTTGATCGCCCGGAAGGTCCAGCGTACGCGCGGTTTCGGCGCGCTGGCGCTCGATTTGCGCCTCGATCTGGGCTGGGGTACTCAGTTCATCCCATAAGACATCAATTTTGTTGAGCACCACCAGCCGCGCGCCATGGCCGCCGCCCAGACCGGCCAAGTGTTCGCGCCAAATTTCCAGGTCCGAGCGCGTCACGCCGGTATCGGCGCCCAAAATGAACACCACCGCCTGGGCCTGAGGCAGCAGGTTGACGGTCAGTTCAGGCTCCGCGCCGATGGCGTTCAGGCCCGGCGTATCCAGCACCACCAGCCCCTGCTTGAGCAGCGGATGCGCCAGGTTGATCAACGCATGGCGCCAGCGCGGAACTTCCACCAGTCCGCGCTCATCCACCGGCGGGTTGTCGTCGGGCCGCTCATCGTGCCAAAAGCCCAATTGCCGCGCCTGCTCCCGCGGCACATACGACACCTCGGAGACTTTTTCCATCGCGGCGGCCAGTTGCTCCGGATCGTTCATATCCAGATCAACGCGCTTCCATTTTTCCGGCGCCATGCGCCACTCCATCAGCGCCTGCGGCTGCAAACGCGTTTCAATGGGCAGCAGACGCAGACACGGCGGCACGGCGGCGTCATAGCCCAATTCGGTCGGACACATGGTGGTACGTCCGGCGCTGGCGGGCATGATGCGGCGGCCGTAGCCGGCAAAAAATATCCCGTTGATAAGCTCGGACTTGCCGCGCGAAAACTCCGCGACAAAGGCCACCATCAGCTTGTCGGACTTGATTTGTTCCAGCAGGCGGGCGCCGCGCTCTTGCGTACCCGCGTCGGCCAGCCCGTGCTCGGCCAACCAGTTCAGCAGCATCTTCAGGCGCGCGGCCACGTCGCGCCGCCATGCGCCATGTTTGCCGAATTGAGCGCTGAAGCCAGCGGTTTCTTCTACTATCATTACGGTTAACAACCCGTTTAGCGACGCTGACAGCGTGCGCAAAAATACGTCGCCCGCTGGCCTTGGCGCATCAAACGTATCGGTGCGCCGCAGCAGCGGCAAGGCTGGCCCGCGCGGCCATAAACCGCCGCGTCAAGCTGAAAATAACCGGACTGCCCGTCTGCGCCGGCAAAATCGCGCAAGGTGCTGCCGCCTTGTTCCAGGGCGCGCCCCAGCACCGCGCGTATGGCCGCGTGCAGCCGGTCGGCGCGCCGGCGCGAAATACGGCAGGCAGGCGTGTCGGGCCGGATACCGGCCTCGAACAGCGCTTCCGAAGCGTAGATGTTACCCGCACCCACCACCACGTCGCCGGCCAGCAAGACCTGCTTGATTTCCCCCCGGCGGCCCCGCAAGGCATGGTGAAAGCGCGCCGGATCAAAATCCTGGGAAAACGGCTCCACGCCCAGCCCGGCCAGCAGTTTGCGCGCCGGGTCAACGTCCACGCCGGGCGACCACACCACCGCGCCGAAACGCCTAGGATCATGCAGGCGCAGCAAGCCTTGGCTGGTATGCAAATCAAAGTGATCGTGCGGCCCCGGCGGCGGCAGGGCATCGGCAAAGCGCAAGCGCCCGGACATGCCCAAGTGAATCAGCAGGACGCCGGCGCTGATTGGCCCATCCGCATCGCCTTCCAACCGCATAATCAAATACTTGCCGCGCCGCTCCACGGCCTGGACGCGCCGCCCGGCCAGCGCGCGCGGTTCAATGCCCAGCGGCCAGCGCAGCGGCGCACCTAGGCGCACGGCATCAATGCGCGCGCCGCTAATTTGCCGCGCGAAGCCGCGGCGCGTGATCTCCACCTCGGGTAATTCAGGCATCCGCGGATTATGGCAACGCCGCGGCATTGCCTTATCCGTTGCCTTATCATGCTCCAATGCGCCATTTCACTGCTTTCCTCGCCCTTGCCGTCAGCAGCCTCGCGCTGGCACAAACGCCCGGCCCATCGGCCGCGCCGTCTGCTCCCGCGTCCGGCGCGCAACCGGCGGCGTCACAACCGGCACCGGCCGCCAGCAATGCGGATAAGGCCGCCGCACCCAAGCGCAAGGAAGCGCCGCCGCAATCGGCGCTGACGGCGCAGCTGATGTATCAGTTGTTGCTGGGCGAGTTCACCTTCCGCCAAGGCACGCTCGAATCGACCCAATCGGGCTTCGAGGTCATGCTGGACGCGGCCCGGCGCACCGGCGACCCGCAACTTTTCAAGCGCGCCACCGAAATGGCCCTGCAATCGCGCTCCGGCCCCAATGCGCTCCAAGCCGCCCGCGCCTGGCGCACCGCCCTGCCCCAATCCGTGGAGGCCAACCGCTACGAATTGCAGGTGCTGATCGTGCTGGGCCGCATCCAGGAAACCACCGCGCCGCTGCGTCACACGCTGGACGCGCTGCCGCCGTCCGAACGCGAGAGTTTTCTCATCGCGCTGCCCGTGTTCTACCGCTCCGCCGCCGACAAAACGCTGGCCGTACAGACGGTCGAACGGGCGCTGGCCGACGCCATCAAGTCCCCCCAGCTCGCGCCCGCCGCCTGGTCCAGCATCGGGCGGCTGCGCCTGCAAGCAGGCGACCCCGCAGGGGCGCTCAACGCCGCCACACTGGGCACGGCAAGCAACGCCCACGTCAGCACGCCTTCGCATTGGCCGGCTTTGCTGGCGGTACAACTGATGGCGGCCACGGGCACCCAGCAAAACAAAGCAGCGGCTGAAACGCTGGTCAAAAATTACCTGCGCACGGCCGCGCCCAAGCCCGAAGTGCAACTGGGCTACGCCCGGGCGCTGATCGGCGCGGAGCGCCCGCAAGAGGCGCTGACGCAGCTTGAACAGCTCATGCGGCGCCGGCCGGATTTCCTGGACGGCTGGCTGGCGTTGGGATCGGCACGCGCCGAGCAAGGCCAGCCCGGCCAAGCCCAAACCGCGCTGGAGCGCTATCTGGAGATGGCCGCGCGGCAGAACGATAAGCCCGCCGATGCACAGGACGATGAATCGGGCGGCGAGGCACACGCCCACGCCATAACCGCCCGGCAACGTCAGGCCGACATGGACACGGCGCGCTTGATTCTGGCGCACCTGGCGCAAAAACGCGGCGACGCCAAGGCCGCCGACGAATGGCTGACGGCGGTGCAATCGCCCGACCAAATGCTCAAGGTCGCCACTGAACGGGCGGCCCTGCTGGCCGATCAGGGGCAGCTTGAACAAGGCCGCGCCCTGATCCGCGCCGTGCCCGAGCGCAAATCCGAAGACGCCATGCTCAAACTGCGCTCCGAAGCGCAACTGCTGCGCGAACATCAACACGCGGACGACGCCTACAAGCTGCTCAGCGGCGCGCTGGCCGACAACCCGGACGACAAAGATCTGATTTACGAAGCAGCCATGGCCGCCGTCAAAGCCGACCGGGCCGATGACGCAGAACGCTTGCTGCGGCGCCTGATCGCACTCGATCCGCAATCGGCCGCCGCCTACAACGCGTTGGGCTTCGACCTGGCCGATCGCGGGCTGCGGCTGGAACAGGCCAAACAACTCATCGAAAAAGCCGTGGCGCTGGCGCCCAACGACGCCTTCATCCGCGACAGCCTGGGCTGGGTGCATTACCGGATGGGCAACTTGGCAGAGGCGCGGCGCCTGCTGGAAAGCGCGTTCCGGCAACAGCCCGACGCCGAAATCGCCGCGCACCTGGGCGAAGTGATCTGGACACAAGGCGAACACGACGCCGCCCGCGCCATCTGGCGCCAAGGGTTGAGCCTGGACGCCAAGAATGAAACGCTGCAAAAAACCCTTACCCGCTTCAAGATCGAGCAGTGACGCCCGGCGGCGCACATCCATCGGCGCGCTGTGCGTCGCCGTGGTCATGGCTTTGTCCGGCTGCGTCACCGCGCCCCTTAACTCCGGCGCGCCGGTATCCGATACCGGACCGTGGTCAGGGCGCCTGTCGCTGACCGCCCAAACCCAGCCGCCGCAGCGTTTTTACGCCGGCTTCACGCTGGCAGGTGGCGCCGACACCGGCCAACTGACCCTGACCGGACCGCTGGGCAGCGCGCTGGCGGCGCTGCGCTGGCAGCCCGGCAGCGCCACACTGATCCAGAACGACCAAACCCAAACCTACACCTCGCTGGATGAGCTGACCGCGCGCGCCACCGGCACGCCGCTGCCCATGCAAGCGCTGTTCGACTGGCTGCGCGGCCGGAACACACCCGTTGACGGCTGGCAGGCCGACCTGAGCGCCCTCGCCCAAGGCAAACTGACCGCCCAGCGCCTATATCCGCCCCCGGCGGCGCAATTGCGCATCGTGCTGGACTAATGTTGATGCGCGCACTCTGGGACATTCCGGCTCCGGCCAAGCTCAATTTGTTTTTGCATGTCACCGGGCGCCGGCCGGACGGCTACCACCTGCTGCAATCGGTCTTCATGCTGATCGACTGGTGCGACACGCTGCACTTTGAGCGCACCGCCTCGCGCGCCATCACCCGCGAGGATTTGGCGCAAGACTGGGCCGCGCCCCTGCCCCCGGACGACCTCACCGTACGCGCCGCCCGCGCCCTGCAAGCGGCCACCGGTTGCGCGCACGGCGCGCGCATCGGCGTGCTCAAGCGCATCCCGGCGCAAGCGGGCCTGGGCGGCGGCTCATCGGACGCGGCCAGCGCGCTGCTGGCCTTGAACCGCCTGTGGGGACTGAATTTAACCGTCGATCAACTGGCGCGCATCGGCCTGCCGCTGGGCGCGGACGTGCCGTTTTTCGTGCGCGGGCGCAACGCCTGGGTAGAAGGCGTGGGCGAGCGCATTCGCCCCATTGACCTGCCGGCCGCGCGCTTTCTGCTGGCCAAGCCGCCGCGGGGGCTGAGTACCGCCGAGATTTTTAGCGCACCGGGGCTGACACGCGAGACCAATCCTGCTATAATTGCGGACTTTGTTGCAGACCCATACGGTTTTGGCCGCAATGACTTGCAGCCGGTCGCCCAGGCGCTGTGCCCAGGCGTCGCGCAGGGGCTTGATTGGCTGGCGCGGCAAGGTCTTGCGGGCCGCATGACCGGTTCGGGCAGCGCGGTTTATGCCTTGGCTTCGGGTGTCAGCCCGGCGCCGGCGCCGGGCCGCGATTGGCAAGTAAGGTTCTGCGACAATTTGCCTGCGCATCCGCTGTGCGGATGGGCGGCAAGTGATGGTTGATTGGTGCGCTGGCCATGCCGGCGTACTGTGTAGGGGAGTCGCCAAGTTGGTCAAGGCACCGGATTTTGATTCCGGCATGCGAGGGTTCGAGTCCTTCCTCCCCTGCCAAGGTTTTCGGCGCATCGCGCCAGTTCTTAATCGCGCCCCCACTATTACCATGCAACCCGGCACCGCCAACCCCAGCGACTTTCTGTTGTTCACGGGTAACGCCAACCCGGCGCTGGCCGGCGAAATCGCCGACCTATTGGACATCACGCTCGGCGCCATCGACGTCACGCGCTTTTCCGACGGCGAGGTCACCGTCGAAGTCCGGCAAAACGTGCGCGCCCGCGAAGTATTTCTGGTGCAGCCCACCTGCCCGCCGGCCAATGAAAACCTGATGGAACTGCTCATCATGGTGGACGCGCTGCGGCGCGCCTCGGCCGGCCGCATCAACGCCGTCATCCCGTATTTCGGCTACGCGCGCCAGGACCGGCGACCGCGCTCAACCCGCGTGCCCATCTCGGCCAAGGTGGTCGCCAACGTGCTGCAAGCCGTCGGCGTCGATAGCGTGCTGACCATGGACCTGCACGCCGACCAAATCCAGGGCTTTTTCGACATCCCGGTGGACAACATCTATTCGTCCCCCGCGCTGCTGGAAGACTTAAAGCGCAAGGGCTACAACGACCTGCTGGTGGTCAGCCCCGACGTCGGCGGCGTGGTGCGCGCGCGCGCACTGGCCAAGCAGCTGGGGTGCGACCTGGCCATCATCGACAAACGCCGGCCCAAAGCCAACGTCAGCGAGGTCATGCACGTCATCGGCGATATCGAGGGCCGCAACTGCGTCATCATGGACGACATGATCGACACCGCCGGCACGCTGGTCAAGGCCGCCGAAGTGCTCAAGTCGCGCGGCGCCAAAAAAGTCTACGCCTATTGCACCCACCCGGTTTTTTCCGGCCCCGCCGTTGAGCGCATCGCGCACGGCGCCGCGCTCGACGAAATCGTCGTCACCAACACCATACCGCTGTCGGCGACGGCGGCGCAGTGCGGCAAAATTCGAGTCGTTTCGGTCGCCCCGCTGTTCGCGCAGACCATCCAGCGCATCGCGCGGGGCGATTCGGTCATGAGTTTGTTCCTGGAGCAAGACACCCTGTTTTAGGAACCTTAGCCGCCGCGCTCCAGGTACGTGTTGTGTACATGGCGCGGCTTTTTCGTAACCGGAGCCCGGCTGGTCGCGGCCGGCTTCATTTGGAGATTTGAAATCATGAAATTCGTCGCTTTCGAGCGCAGCTTGCAGGGCACGGGTGCGAGCCGCCGCCTGCGCCGCGCCGGCAAAGTCCCGGGCATCGTCTATGGCGGTGAAGGCCAGCCGCAATTGATCGAGCTGGACCACAACGCCCTGTGGCAGTCCGTCAAAAAAGCCGCCTTCCACTCGACCATTTTGGACATGGAACTGGCCGGCAAAAACAGCCAAGTGCTGCTGCGCGACCTACAAATGCACCCCTACAAGCAGCAAATCCTGCACGCCGACTTTCAGCGCGTCTCGGCCAAGGCTCAGCTCCACATGAAAGTGCCGCTGCACTACACCGGCGAAGAAGAATCGCCCGCCGTCAAGCTCGGCAAGTGCCTGGTCAACCACATCCTGACCGAACTGGAAATCTCCTGCCTGCCGGCCGACCTGCCCGAGGCCATCACGGTGGACCTTTCCAAGCTGGAAAGAGGCGCTTCCCTGACCCTCAACGACATCCAGCTGCCCAAGGGCGTCCAAGCCGTATTGCACGGCCACGAAGCCCCGGTGCTGGTCTCCGTCGTGGACCCCGTCACCGAAGAAACCGAAACCCCGGCTGCCGCCCCCGCCGCCGCGCCGGCCGACGCCAAGGCGGGCGACAAGAAATAATTCGCACCTCGGCCCCCGGCCCAAACCCGCCCGGCCTACGCCCGGCGGGTTTTTCGTTTCAAGTCGTCATTCCCGCGCAGGCGCATAAGCGCTAATCCGAAGTTCCAGCGTCCAAAACGCGAGTTTTGCTTATACGACAACAACTTGTCGTTCTTTTTGGATTCCGGTTTCTGTCTACATCCGGATCTGCCCGATCAACTCCAGGGCGCGGCGTTGCTGGGCG
>Ga0209628_10002139_pt1 | contig 13257 bp, 10 predicted proteins | sample TergutCu122P4_FD_187285 | JGI IMG/M metagenome (GOLD analysis project Ga0209628, IMG submission 187285) | Cubitermes ugandensis P4 segment gut microbial communities from Kakamega Forest, Kenya - Cu122 P4 (SPAdes) (version 2) | ecosystem: Host-associated > Arthropoda: Insects > Digestive system...
CCTATAGGGTAAATTCGGCAATGATGCAAATGTATTGGAATATAGGCAAGCGATTGTCTGTTGAAAAATTGGAAAAGGGATACGGCGGCGGTGTTGTAAAGCGTCTTGCAGCCGACTTGCAGCAGGAATTTCCCAACACAACAGGTTTTTCGCCGCGAAATTTGTGGAACATGAAAAATTTTTATGAGTTTTACGCATTGGCTGACGAAAAAGTGCAGCAACTTGCTGCACTTTTACCATGGATGCATAATGTGTTGATAATAACCAAAGTAAAATCTTTGGAAGAAGCAACATATTATTTGAAAGAGGCACACGAAAACAGTCTATCACGAAATATTCTGCTCAATTTTATCAAGGCAGACAGTTATAAAAACGCAAAATTATTGCCCAAACACAGTAATTTTGCGCTGACTTTGCCCGAAAACTTACAGGATCAGGCAAACGAAATGCAAGAACCACCAAAATAAAGCAACAGGCATGAGCAATATATCTTGGTATATCAACAGATTACGCACCATATCTCTGCGAGAATTGCCATATAGGTTTATTCAGCAGGTTCGTAAGCAATTGGAAAAGCGACAGGCAGGAAAAACAGCTTCTGTTTCCAATTATGAAACAAAAGCATGTTTGCCTATTTTGTGCGTTAAAAAAGTACAGTTTGAGCCTACTGTACATGTTTTTGGCAAAACATTTGATTATTCTGCAGAAAATATCGACTGGCACAAGGACATTTTTTCCGGTAAGCGTTTTCCTTTGAATTTTTCCAAATCAATGAGTATTCGGAGCGATAAAGACCTTTCGGCAAAAAATGTCTGGGAAATAAATCGTTTATTGTTCATGCCGCAAATTGCCATTAATTACGCGGCAACAAAAGATGAAAAATACCTGCGGCAATTTGTTGAAATAAACGAATCGTGGATACAAAATAATCCCTATTTGCTTGGAATTAACTGGTATAGCAATATCGAAGTCAATATTCGATTGATTAACTGGTTTTTAAGTTGGGAGATACTGAGGGTTGAAAATTTAGATATTCCATGGTTTAAGTCTTTTGTAAAAGAACGCTGGATTCCCTGCATTTATCAGCATTGCGATTATTCTTACCATAATCCGTCTTTCTTTTCATCTGCCAATAATCATTTAATATCCGAATATGCAGGGCTGTTTGTTGCCGCCTCGAAATGGAAATTTTCAGAATCCGAAAAATGGTTGAAATATGCCAAAAAAGGATTGGAAAAAGAGATTGTAAAGCAACACTCAAACGGCGTAAATCGCGAGGAGGCAGCGGAGTATATTCAGTTTATCACCGATTTCTTTCTGATAATATACGTTGTTGCCGAAAATACAAACAACAGTTTTTCAGACGACTATAAAAAAACATTACATCAAATTTTTGAATATATCTTTGCTTTTACCGATTGTAAAACCAATTTCCCGCAATATGGCGATGAAGATGAGGGAAGGCTTGTGTTGCTTTCATCGATTGCGCATGACAACAATTTCAAATCGTTGCTTACTTCGGCGGCAATTATTTTCAACGACGAACGTTTTAAATCAAAATCGGCGGGTTTCGATTTGAAAAACCAAATTCTATTTGGCGAGATAGGAGGAAAAATATTTGCTTCAATTCCAGAAAATAAAATTGTTCAAAACAGTTCGTTTTACACGCAGGACGGACATTTTATTTTCAAAAAACAGGAAAAAGATAACGAAATATACCTCCATTTCGACGCTGCCCCGTTGGGATATTTGTCCATTGCGGCTCACGGACATGCAGACGCCTTGTCGTTTATTTTGCATGTAAACGGAACCCCTGTTTTTATTGATTCGGGGACATATTCCTATCATGTTGCGAAAGAGTGGCGCAAGTATTTTGTCAGCACATTGGCGCACAATACAATATGCACTGATGGTCAAAATCAGGCAAACCACGCCGGCGATACAATGTGGTTAAATCATTATCAATGCAAAGTGTTGGATGTCAGTCAAAATGAAGAATTGGAATCGGTAAAAGCCACCCATAATGGCTACAAAGGCGTTTCGCACATCAGAGAAATTGTATTTGATAAAAAAAGAAACTGTTTTACCATTATTGATGAAATAAAAGTTTCTGATAACAAGGAACATAAGATAATTTTGCCGTTTCATTTACATCCCGAAATATCAATAACACTTCAAACAGAGCAAATATATACGTTAATTCATCAATCGGGAATAAAAGCAACTTTGGAAACGGACAAAAAACTTTCAAACACAATAGTTTGCGGCAACGAAAGCCCAATATTGGGATGGTATTCAAGTTCTTTTATGCAAAAGAATTCGACACGTGTTATTATTTCTGAAATGATAACTGATAAGGATATTACATTAGTTTCAAATATTATCATAAAGCAATGAACATTAGTATTTTCGGTTTAGGTTACGTGGGCTGTGTAAGTTTGGGCTGTTTGGCGCAGAACGGGCATAAGGTAATTGGAGTTGATGTTAATCAGAATAAGGTAGATTTGATCAACAGCGGGAAACCGACCATTATTGAAGCAGAAATTGACAGCATAATTGCTGAGCAATATGCAGCAGGCGCCATTTCTGCTACGACAGATGCAAAGGAAGCAGTTTTAGCTTCTGAAATGAGCATCATTGCCGTAGGTACGCCAAGTACGGAAAAAGGGCACTTGAACTTGCAATACATTTTCAATGTTGCCAGGAGTATCGGTACTGCGCTAAAGCAAAAAAACACGTTTCACATCATTGTGTTGCGTTCTACCGTAATGCCGGGGACTTGCGACAAAATTGCCGATATTTTACAAAAATATTCAGGCAAAAAGCGCAATGAAGGTTTCGCTGTTGTTGATAACCCTGAATTTATGCGTGAAGGGACGGCTGTAAATGATTATTACAATCCACCATTGACTTTAATTGGTACGGATCATATAAAAGCGGCTGCAAAAGTGGCGCAACTTTATGAACATCTGCCTGCTGAAATTATTATTACTGATTTGAAAATTGCAGAAATCATGAAATATGTCAATAATACCTATCATGCGCTTAAAATTTCGTTTGCAAACGAAATTGGCAATATATGCAGTGAGTTAGGCATTGATTCTCACGAAGTAATGAGTATTTTTTGCAAGGATAAGCAACTGAATATTTCGCCATATTATTTTAAACCGGGCTTTGCTTACGGCGGATCGTGTTTACCGAAAGATTTGAAAGGTTTGCAAACGCTTGCACACGATTTGTACGTAGATGTACCTGTGATTGACAGCATTGACAAAACGAATGACAATCAGGTTGCTCGTGCTGTAAAGATGATTCATAAATATTGGAACAAAAAATTAGGCTTTCTTGGATTGAGTTTTAAAGAGGGGACAGATGATTTACGCAACAGTCCTGCTGTGAGGGTAATAGAATCATTGCTGGGCAAAGGTGCAGATATTATCATTTATGATAAAAATGTCAATACAACCATGTTGACAGGCACGAATAAAGACTATATAGATGCCCGTATTCCGCATTTGTCGAAACTTTTAACACCCGATTTGGATTATGTCATTGAAAATTCCGAAGTTTTAATAGTCAATACAAAGGAAAAGGAATTTATCGAAAAACTGAAAATGGCTAATGATAAAATTATTATTGATTTTGTCCGTTTGGGCGATGAATTTTTACATTTGAAAAATTACATGGGAATTAACTGGAGTAGAAGCTTGGAAGAAGGAAGCTACATGTCAGGCGAGGATACTGTTTTAGAAAAATGAAAAAGAATGGAATTAATAGGGAAACATATTTTGATTATCGTCGAAAATTTGCCTGTACCTTTTGACAGGCGCGTTTGGCAGGAGGCGACCACTTTGAAAGAGCATGGCGCTGAAGTTTCTATTATTTGTCCCCAAATGAAAGATTATTTAACGCCATTCGAAGTGATTGACGGGATAGAAATCTTTCGCCACCCATTACCGTTAGAAGCTCGTGGCGCATTCGGCTATCTAATGGAGTATAGTGCGGCTGTCTATTGGGAGATGAAACTTGCGCACAAAATTTATAAAAAGAAGCCGTTTCAGGTTATTCACGGATGTAATCCTCCTGATTTAATTTTCCTTACAGCAAAATTTTTCAAACGGAAAGGCGTAAAATATGTTTTCGACCACCACGACATTAACCCTGAATTATATATTGCCAAATACGGAAAAAGAGGTTTCTTCTATAAAATGTTGCTTTATCTTGAAAAACAGACTTTTAAAAATGCTGTTGCAAGTATAGCTACCAACGAATCATACAAGGAGATTGCTGTCTCGCGCGGGAAAATGAATCCCGATAAAGTGCAGATTGTGCGAAGTGGTCCAAAGTTGGATAGGTTGAAACTGCAAGAGCCAAAGCCTGAGTTTAAAAAAGGAAGAAAATTTCTGATCGGTTATCTCGGAGTGATTGGTGAACAGGAAGGCATTGACTTATTACTTGATAGTGTTAAATATATTACGGACAAACGTACTGACGTTCAGGTAGCCATCGTTGGCTTCGGTTCAAATCTGGAAAAACTTAAAAAACTATCGGCAGATATGGGACTTGCTGATTATGTAGATTTTTATGGCCGTGTCTCCGACCAACTCATGTTAGACATTCTTAATACGGCTGATGTATGCGTCAACCCCGATAAACCGACTGAAATGAATAATCTTTCAACCATGAACAAGATTATGGAATACATGGCGTTGAAAAAACCTGTTGTTCAATATGACTTGAAAGAAGGACGTTTTTCTGCACAAAAAGCTTCTCTTTATGCGGAGAATACAAGCACACAGGATTTTGCTGAAAAAATTATCTATTTGCTGGACAATGAATCTATCCGCATAGAAATGGGCGAATATGGTTACAACAGGGTTTTAAAAGAACTTTCCTGGGAATATGAAAGCAAAAAGTTAGTTGATTTTTACAGGATGATTTTTGGTGAGATATAATCATTATTTTGCATATTCATACATCACCCCCAAAAACTGCATTTACTCATTGAATTTGCCGTACACTATGATCAAAGAACTCATTTTTTCAAATGACTTGGTTTCCTGAGTTTATCAAAGAAAGTGAATCTATTTGGATAAGAGAGATGTATACATATTGTCTAATTGTACACCAATATTTTGAAGGTTAAAAAAGGTTTTTGATAATTCATGTGATTTTTCGGCGATATTTTTTCGTAAAGATGAATTTGTTATCATCAAATCTAACTTTCGAGCTAATTCACTAATATCTCCCGGCTCAAAAAGAAGCGCATTTTCACCATCTCTGACAAAATCTTTTAACCCTCCTACCGGTGTGCAAATAACGGGTAGCCCGTAAGCCCATGCCTCCACTACAGACATTGGAAACGCTTCGGCATACGATGGCAGGCATAGAAAAGAGGCTTCCCTAAATATCCGGTCTTTTTCTTCGCCTGAAATCCATCCTTTAAATGTTATTTGGTTTATAATCTGTTGCTCTTCTGCGATTTTGGTGGCTTTATCAATTTCTCCATTTCCGGCGAAGATGATTTTCCAATTGGGATGTTTAGGGGCAATTAAAGCAAATGCTTCCAATAATACATGATATCCTTTATTACTATCTAATCGTCCAGCAAATAGGATGGTCTTGCTATCATTGGCATATTGAACGTTGCTTACTTCAATACTTGGGTTGTAAATTACAAATAATTTGTCTTTATCGATGGAATAAATATTCATTACTTTGTCTTTCACTTCATTGGATAACAAAATAACTGCATCGGCGTTTTCGACCATGTTTTTGAAAATTCTTTTATCGTTTAATGAATCAATTTGAGTAACAATATGAAAATGAACAACTGTTTTTTTGTTTAACATTCTGGCTATTTGGAAGAAAACATATTTTCTTTTAATTGATGGAAAATCACCGCAATGTATATGTACAATATCATAAAACCAAATGATAACCAGATATATCAACAAACTGTAAATCGTATACCACATTTTAATTATCATATTTCGGTCAATATGGGTTTCAAGCCACCGAATATTATATTTTTTCCAAAATGGACATTGCTCGTAAGCTTTAAGGACCGAAGTGATTCCTCCTTTCGTCTTTCGGGATGTAGCAAGATACAATACTTTTTTCATCGAGGCGTGCTATTTACTTTATTACTTTTAATCGTTTTATAAGCACTACAAAGATATGATTTTTTTCGTTTTCCGGAATACTTTTAAACGTAATGTAGTAAAAATATCGTATTTTTGCAGTTCCATTAAGTCGATGTGCTTTTAAATATAGAGAATAAATGATGGAAACGGCAAAAGAATTATATGATCAGAAATTTTTTGAAAGAAACAAGAATAGTGCAAAACTGAAAAGTGTGGAGATTATTCTTACCGAAGTTTTTAAAATATTTCCACAATTCAATTCGGCTGTTGATTTTGGATGCGCCACGGGAACATGGTTGAAGGGATTGGAAAGATTTGGCATTACCGATATTCGAGGTTATGATGGAAAATGGGTCGATAAATCAAAACTGCTTATACCGCAGGAATGTTTTTTTGAAGCCGATTTTGATAAACCGATGGCGATTGACAGGAAATTTGATTTGGCAATATCAATAGAAGTCGGCGAACACTTAAAAGAAAGTTCGGCTGATTCTTTTATTGAAAATATCACTAAATCTGCTGACTTCGTGCTTTTTTCTGCTGCAATACCTTTTCAGGGAGGAGAAAATCATATCAATGAACAATGGCCTGAATATTGGTTCGGAAAATTTAATCATTTTGGATTTGTTTGTATTGACCGCATACGAAAAGCCTTATGGAATAATTATGATGTTGTTGATTTCTATAGGCAAAACGTATTATTATATGTTAAAAAAGAGAAAATTGATGAGGTAAATTGTACACAAACAGATATATGTGTATTTGGCGAAAGCCCTCCAATGGCAATCATACCACCTGATACCTATTTAAAGTTGATCAAGTATAAAAAACTCTTGTCGTTCTTACAAACCCCAAAGAATATGTTGAAGAAAATGTTAGGCGAGAAGCTTTTTAATAAGATGAAAGACTGGATATAACAGTCAAAGCATTGGAGTTTTTTTTAAAAAAACAGAAAAAAAGATGTGGATTAAAATAAAAATCTTACTATTGGCGTTAAATTATATAAGAGGTATTTGATTCGCACAAATTAACTTAAAAGCAAATGAAAACTCTTTCTATCTTTTTAGTATGTACACTATCCATTTTTTGCGTACAATGTGATAAAAATGAAGGTGCAAAACGAGAATTGCCCGATGGGCAAACTTGGTATTTAACTTATACAATGACGGCCACTTTAGATAACGATGGAGTTCTAACAATTTCTTCTACGAAAAAATCGGAAGCGATGCCGGAATTTCATTATCCATATTATTATTGGGAAGGTTCGGAGCCTTTTATTTCCTGGTATGAAATGATCAACGAAATTCGTTCCATAGTGATTGACAAATCAATAACCTATATCGGTTTGAATGCTTTTCAAAATTATAAGAACCTTACGTCTATTACAATTCCAAATTCAGTAACCAAAATAGGAGAAAATGCTTTTAGGAATTGCGAAAGTCTTGCTTCGATTACGATCCCTAATTCTTTAACTTCTCTTGAGAAAAATGTTTTCAGGGGTTGCACCTCTCTTAAATCTATCACAATAATTAGTCTATAAAAAAACAAAAATGAATCAAATGAAACAGTTTGCTCTCTTTTTTACCGGTATGATGCTCATCTTTTTAACAAATTGTAAAAGAGACGGGATTGATGAGAACTATGTGGAATCATGGGACTTAACACCCACCATGACTGCCAAATTAGACGATAAAGGCGTCCTGACAATTTCTTCAACTGCAAAATATTCGGAAGATATGCCGCAGGTAACTCCTTTATTAGATAATAAATATAAATTTTATTCGCTTGTGATTGGAGATTCTATTAAATCTGTTGGAGATTTTTCGTGGTGTTCTAATCTGACATCCGTTACTCTTTCTAATTCTGTGAAAGTCATTAGCTCAGGAGCGTTTAGGAATTGTATCAATTTATCTTCAATTACGATGTCAAATAGTGTAACAATGATTAGAGGCGCAGCTTTTAGTGGCTGCACAAGCCTTTCATCCATCATTCTTCCAAAATCTTTGCAAACGATTGAAATAGTGACATTTTACGGATGTTCCAGTCTTTCATCCATCATCATTCCTAATTCAGTGAAAAAAATTGATGAGAGAGCTTTTGAAAATTGTTCCAGTCTTGTTACTGTAACGATGTCCGACTCGATCACAAATTTAGGAGATTGGGCTTTTAGCAGATGTTCCAGCCTTCATTCCATTTCATTACCAAGTACTTTAACCACAATTGGCACTCAGGTTTTTAGTTACTGTACAAGCCTTGCATCTATTCAGGTGAACGAAAATAATCCGAACTATTTATCAGAAGAAGGAGTGCTTTATAACAAAAATAAGACTACTTTGTTTCTGTATCCAGCGCAAAAGAAGAATGAAACATTTGAGATTCCGTATGGGGTCAATGAAATTTATACCTATGCCTTTTATCAATGCGCTCATCTTACTTCAGTAAAAATACCGAATTCAGTGAAACAGATTAATAGCGGGGCTTTTCAAAACTGTCCGGTTCTTGAATCCATAAACATTCCAAAATCTGTTACAAACTTTTCAACTGAAAGTGATCTTCCTTTTCCAGCAGCTTTAGGAAGTTCATTTGATTGTAGTAATATTAAAACGTTGAAAGTTGAATGGGAGACACCTGTTTATGATTATGCCTATATAATGGATTGGACTCAAATCGGTTATAATAAGTTTATATCACTTTTTGTACCGATAGGAACAAAAGAGAATTACTTAGCTGTTTACGGATGGAAAGATTTCAAAGCTATTATTGAGTATGAACCGGAATAAATCTCTTTAATAATATACTGTGTTGATAAACAGCCTTTTTCAAACAATATCCACAGAACAACTACTTCATGAGTTCTCAGAGAAGAATTTCAATAAGATGAAAGACTGGATATAACAATCAAAGCATTGGTTTGATGATAACACCGTGGGGTGGCACTTGTTTTTCTTTGGGGGGCGGGGTCATATAGGTGTCTCCATAAATATATTTTAGATAGGCGTCAGTATTACAGGGGGCATAGAAAAGTTGACCTTCAAAACTAATTTCCTGAAGCGGAAAAATTTCGTTCATATTCATTTTTCGTGTCCAGGGCAAGTTAAATCCATGTCCCACAAAACAATCCTGATCCGGAATCTCTTGATTATGATTGATTACTGTGGTAATATATCTTTGATATTTTTGTAGTAACCAGCGAAAAACAGGTTTAAACCAGGAAACAAAAACTTTAATTGTAGATGTGTCTTTGCCGATATCCGCATCATAACCCTGACTGATGAACCAGTTATAGCTTTTGAGAAAGAAATCTTTTTTGTTTTTCAATCCAAAGCGGTGAAATCTGTCAAAAGGAAATATATCAATCGCTATTCCCTTATGATACTTTTGTTTATCAAGGTAAGAAGAGATCATAAGGCTTTTCGTATCCCTAATTTTACATGGAACCGGCAGATAATCATAAGCCGATTCGTTTTCAGTCGTTTGTAAATGCAAATCATCCGGAAGTTCTTCCTTCGCCACTTGAATAAATCGTTCATAGTCTTCGCGTAACATGGCAATATCCAGGTCGTCGTCCCAGGGAATAAAGCCCTTGTGACGGACGGCGCCCAACAGTGTTCCTGAACATAACCAGTAGGAAATATGATGTTTACGGCATATATAGTCAACAATTTTCAAGATGCGAAGCATCACCAATTGAGCTTGCCGGAGCGTGGTTTCGCCCAAATGCCTTTCGTCAGGAAATAATGTATCGAAATTGTCCATGTTATAACCGTTTAAATTTCTTCACCCCATATATCCTGAACAGGAACATTATCAGATGAGAGCAAACAACAAGGATAGCTATATGAGTGATAGAGATTTGATTTATCAAAAAGAGAATCAAGATGACAGTAATGTGAAATAATGAAGTGAATATCACCGTCCAGTTGGCATATTTGGGGTGTCCCAGGGCAGCCAAATAGGGATAACCGATCATCTGGGAAGGAATGGAAAACAATGCGGCAAACATTAAAATTCTGAATCCGATGAGCGATAGTTCAGAGAATACTTTTCCGCTGCTATATATCAATACGATCCACTTCGACAATATTAAAACGACAACAAACAGTATGATATTGATAATCACAACACGTTTGAAAACTTTCCTGAAAAAGCCGACATCCTGCGTCCTCGACATGTGAGGGAATAGCACCTGCGTAAATGGCTGAATGAGACCGTCGTATGCTTGAAATAGCTTTTCGGCAATTGAATAATAGCCGGTGATGACGTTTCCGCAAACTAATCCGAGGATAAACGTATTGCTGTATGTAAAAAGCGACAGTGAAGCTCTTGACAGAAAGTAAGTTGAACTATCCTTTAATGCAAACCAAATTGACCGGAGCGGCGGAATAAACCATTTCATACGTACCTTGAAGTAAATGAAATAGATACTGAATAATCCGGCGATGATATATCCAATGCTGTAGCAAACGGGTACGTAAATATAGTGTTCCGGTTTTTTGATGAAAATAAACATGGGTAAGAAGCTGAGTGTTTTAGCGATAAAAATGAATATCGTGATATATTTCATGCGTTCAATTCCCTGAAAAAACCATAAAGGAAACATGACATTACCGACGACAATGCCGAAGTAGAGCAGGAAAAACAGGGCTTCTTCATTAAAGCGCTGAAAGGAGAGAATAAGTATCATTAAAATACTGAAACTGATCACTCCCAAACCAATTCGTCCGATAAAAGCGCTGTTCAGAAAGAGATTGATTTGCTCAGGCTTGTCCCGATGTTGTGCAATGTATTTTGTGCCGGACAGGTTAAACCCGAAATCGGTAAATATAATGAAATATTGAATAAAAGTATACCCAAAAACAGTTAATCCATATCGTTCGATTCCCAACATTCTGATCAGGTAAGGAAATGAAATCAAAGGCATCAGGTAATTAATCCCCTGCAACAGCACAAGCGAAATAAAATTACTGACCATTGGAATTTCCAATTTATTTCTCAGGCTCGACAATGTTAATTTCATCTTCAACTTTAATTAATTGAACATCAGGTTTTTCTTTCTCATTCAATAAATTGGCAAAAGTATATCCCAACAATAGCATCATAAATGCGCCTTTATTACTGGTAAATGCTGCTTCGGCAATATTTTCTATAAACAGAAAACCGGCAATACATACAATGACTAAAAAATAATGCATGTTCTTCATGGAAAAGTTAAATGTCATTGCTTTTCTGATGATATACACCCAAAACAGGAAGTAGAGAATGGCTCCGACAACTCCAACTTGAGCCAATGATGGATAATAGGTATCAGAAATAAAACTGCTGTAAGATTTGCTTAACCCCCAGACTCCGCTTAATCCGTATTTAACGTAAATATCTGAATAATAAACTCCTGAATAATATGTACCGAAACTTGCAAGCCCACTTCCAAAAGGGAAATAATCCTGAAAAAGAGAATAGGAAGTCGCATATAGCGCTAACCTTGCAATATAGTCAAATTCCATTTCGCCGGAAAGTACCGGTGACAAGTAAAATTGAATCTTTTGTCTGGCAACAAACAATATGGCAGCAACGATCAATAGTCCGGTAACAACCGTCTTTGTGTTCAGTTTCAGTCTTTTTATATCGTTGAAATATAAGATAGTAGACAATGCCAATACGAAAAAACCGTAAAACTTTGCACGACTTGACAGGATACCTAATGAAAGTAAACCGATAAAAATCAACTTATTCATTTTTGTGCCTTCACTTGTAAAGAAATAGACCAAGGCTGTGCCAACGACTGCTCCGACAAAGTTGGTCGGGTGCCCAATGATCCTGACAAAATTCATGTGATTGTTAAATCCGTAAATGCCAATCGGTAACAACAGGAACCAGCAAACTAAGGCGATTTGGTTTAATAACTTTTTCTGTTTATCATTGATCACGGGGCGCAACTGATAGATGCAAAAGAAAGCAAGGTATGGCTTCAATTGAATCAGAAAATCACTCACAATCGCTGCCTTTGTATTACTCTGAATCCAGAACGAATATATCAGGTAAAACAGAAAGATAAAAAGGACGATGAGAAAGACTTTATTGATCTCCCAATGAGGCTTTTTGAACAGTACATACAGGAAAAACAGCGTCGTACAAGCGATCAATGCTTCGTCAATCAATTCAAAACCAATGATATTGTATAAAACGATTCCCCAAATGTATGCAATAACGAATAAGTAAAAACAAATCCCGTTGATAAAATTCTGCATAATGCCTTTCTTCTTACCATCTAAAACGAGAAAGCGCTTTTGATATTGTTTTTTTGGATGATTAATTGGCTTCGTTACCTACAAATATTGACAGGTTAGCACTTGCGGGTAGTAGAAACTTGTGGCGCCGAAAAAGGTGATATAGATTTTTTTTCGCTTTGTATCAATGGCATACAGGTTGAATGTGTTGTTTTGCAACCCTACATAGGTGCGTTCGATCGGAGAGGATTGGCTTTTTTCAGTCGGACACATGTTGTTTGCAATGATCATCAATTGATTCGGCAACGTTGACCCGTAGCTGTTCACTTCGTATTGAAGATATGTATGGAGATGACCTCCAAGATAACAGATAAATTCGCCGGGAGAATTTTCGAATGATACATTGACTGAAATACTGTCAGTGCTCAGCAGTTTATTTCTGTATTTTTTGATAAGTGCTTTTTTGGAGCGGTATGCTTCGATGATTTCCGGTATTAAATTCCAGTTATACATGTATTCATTGTATACAATTCCTTTCATCGCATCTTGATTGGCAGGAGGTAATGGATGATGGATCAGCACTATGATGCTATGGCGAACGGTCATTCCTTTTTTCAAAGCCGTCTGACAAAGCCAGTCAATTTGTTTTTGCGAAAGAATCGCATTGTGTTGGGCGTCGTACAACAGTTCATCCTGATCAATCACATCTAATGCAATGATCCGTATCGTGCCGCCCATCGGATTTACCAGATCTGTATAATAGTAATTCTCTGTTCCTGACGTTTTGATTTTGAAGTTTGTCTTTGCAGTTAGATGATTGTATAAGTCCGTTTTACTCAATGCGTAGGGTATAAAATTCGGGTTCATCATATTGGCATCGTGATTAC
>Ga0209628_10002140_pt1 | contig 13252 bp, 8 predicted proteins | sample TergutCu122P4_FD_187285 | JGI IMG/M metagenome (GOLD analysis project Ga0209628, IMG submission 187285) | Cubitermes ugandensis P4 segment gut microbial communities from Kakamega Forest, Kenya - Cu122 P4 (SPAdes) (version 2) | ecosystem: Host-associated > Arthropoda: Insects > Digestive system >...
GAAAACCCTCGCCGCCATGCGTGACGCGGTGACCAATCGCGGCAAGCTCGCTGTAATCGGCCAGGACAGCCAGATCAGGGGCGGTCAGTATCCGCAGCGCCAAACGCATCCCGGCCCGATGATTCGGAATCGCTTGCCGGCGTTCGATGATCTTTTCCGCCGGATCGCCTTTTCTCAGCACACAGCGGCACAGACTGCCCTCTTCGCCGATGCGCTCGACCAGGCATGAGGCCAGCACCACCTGTTCGCTCATCGACAAAAGCTGCAATTTGATCGATGAACTGCCCGAATTGATAACCAGGATTTTCATAAAGCCACTCTTTTTTCCTCCTGCGCCAGAATGGCGGTTATGGCCACGGTGCTGACGATGTCGTTGACGGTGCCTCCCCGCGACAGGTCGTTGATCGGTTTTTTCAGCCCCTGCAAAAGTGGCCCAATGGCTACCGCGCCGGCCGTTCGCTGTACCGCTTTATAGGTATTGTTACCGGTGTTGAGGTCGGGAAAGATGAACACCGTGGCTTTGCCGGCCACTTTGGAATTGGGCATTTTGGTGGCGGCGACACCAGGATCGACGGCGGCATCGTATTGTAACGGCCCTTCCAGCGGCAGGTCGAGTTTTTTATCGGCAATAAGTTGCTTGGCCAGTTTCGTCGCTTCAGCAACCCGCTCGACATCCTCACCCTTCCCAGATGTTCCGGTGGAATAACTGAGCATCGCCACCCGTGGTGCGATACCGAAAAGCCTGGCTGTCTCCGCTGAACTGAGGGCGATTTCCGCCAACTGTTTGGCATCGGGCTTGGGGTTGACCACGCAGTCGCCGTAGACCAGCACCCGATCCCGCAGACACATCAAAAAGACCGACGACACCACCGATATCCCCGGCTTGGTCTTGATGAATTCAAGGGCTGGGCGAATGGTGTGCGCTGTGGTATTCTCGGCGCCCGAGACCATGGCGTCAGCCAGGCCTTCATGTACCATCATGGTGCCGAAATAGCTGATATCCCGCATTCGTTCCCGCGCCACTTCCTCGGTGACGCCTTTATCCCGCCGCAATTCCATATACTTGGCAACAAAATTGTCAGTTAACACCGAATGGGATGGATCGATAATTTCCACCCATTTCAGATCAAGGCCGAAAGCTTTGGCGCGAGTTTTCACTTCATTTTCCGGCCCCAACAACACGATATTGGCCACACCGCGCCGTTGTAAAATGCTGGCGCTATGCAGAATGCGGTCGCATGTCCCTTCCGGCAGGACCACGCGCTGCACATCTTTTGCCGCCCGTTCCATCAGCATGAACTCAAACATCTTCGGTGTCATGTGCGTCGGTTTGCTGGCAATGAACCGCCTTCCCAAAATGTCACGATCGACACAGCGATTGAAATCTAGGATGGCCGCGGCAATGCGCTCGTTGTCGTCGGTACAGATTTGACCGTGAATATCCCGCGTTTTTTGGATAGTCTCCGCTGTGGGCTCCTGGACGGAAATAAGCGGCGTCATCGTTTCCGGATCAAGCCCATTCAAGAGATTCAGAACGTTCTCGTGCGGCAGCAGACCGCCCGTGAGGACAATGCCGGAAATTTCTGGGTAATGGCCGGATTGTCGCGCCGCGATGCAACCAAGAATGATGTCATTACGGTCGCCCGGTGTGACGATTATGCTGCCCGCTTTGATTTTCGGCAGGAAATTTCCCACTTCCATTGCGGCAACGACATAATTGTCCACGAGGTTCTTGAGATTCTTCTCGCCACAAACAACGGTTCCATCCAACCATCGTTTCACATCAGCCACTGTCGACAAATATAATTCCCTTCGCTCCGGGATGATGAAAACCGGCATATCCGCCAGCGTTTTCAGACGAAGTGAGTCGAGCGACAGGGTTGCCTCGGCCTTGTTGATGATGCACCCGGCGATGTCGACACCTTTATCGAGACAGGTTTCGATGGTGGCCTGTATCTGCTTGTTGATCTCCGCCGTCGATTTGTCTTTTCCCGAAACCACGAACAGCATCGACGCGGCCAGGTTGACGGCCAGTTCCATATTCAATTCCATCTCCAGGGCCGGATCTTGCCCACGGTAATTAGTGCCGTCGCAGAGGATGAAATCGTAGTGTTCTTTGATGACGTTGTATTTGTTGATGATGATGTCGAACAATTCCGCCTGCCGACCCGATTGCATAAGTTCCTGAGCTTTTTTCAGCAAACAACCACGGGCATTGTCGTAAGAAATATCCAGTTCAAAGTGCTCCAACACTAGATTGATACTCTCATCTTCCCAGCCCGGCCGCACTTGATTGACGACAGGACGAAAGAAACCGACTCTCGGCAGGGATGTCATCAGCATTTGCATCATGCCCGGCAACAAAGCCGATTTGCCGCTTCTCGCTTCAATGGCAGCGAGAAATATATTGTTCGCCATAGCAGGAAGACCTCGCTGTTTTATAAGCGTCAGGTTTTTACTTCTGAAATTTCTGTAGAAATATGCTATTCGGTTTTATATTCGTAAGATGGTGTGAGTTGAATTAACTTTTTTTACCGGTAGAAACGAAAAGATTGAGGAGGCTAATTAAAAAGATTGAGGAGGCTAATTATATACTTTTCGCCAGGTGTGTGGGATTTTTTTTGGATGTACAAGTCAGGCGATCATGCAACGAAGCTCATCTTTGTTGTATTGTCCTGCTTGCTGTTTTACCCCAGCTCGATGGTGGCGGCGTATTGTCACTGTTATCAAGCAGTATTTGTATGCCATTATCGATCCTAACATAACGAATCAGTTATATATTCGGATAAATTCCCTTTAATTAGCAATTCAATCACATTGTGTTCGATATTTGCTATATTCATTTACCCAGGAATGCAACACAATAATGTATAGAGAACCATTTTGCTACTAGCGACAGATGCGTCTATTTTTAATGACAGACCAGACCATCTTATCGCTTATTAGCCATAGAGAGAAAACGACAAAGACCTGGTCACCATGTTTCACGTGAAACATAAAGGAATAACAACCATGATAGATTTTCTTGTGATCGGTAGTGGTATTGCCGGCTTATCATTTGCCTTACGAGCTGCCGAGATTGGACGTGTGTTGGTGGTTACCAAAAAATCTGATTGCGATTCGGCAACTAATCTCGCCCAGGGCGGCTTGGCGGCGGTGATGGCCGCGGATGACAGTTTTGATCTCCACATCAAAGATACGTTGGATGCTGGGGCTGGACTGTGCGATCCCAGGGTGGTGCAATTCGTTGTCGAAGAGGGGCCGCAATGTTTAAAAGAATTGATCGAGATTGGGGCACGATTTGAACGCAATAAGGATAACCCAAGTGAATTTGATCTTGGTCGAGAGGGTGGGCATTCGCGGCGGCGCATTGTTCATGCCCATGACTTGACTGGCAAAGAAATAGAACGTGCTTTATTGGCAAGCTGTAAAAGCAATCAAAGTATCGATTTGAGGGAAAATCATGATTGCATTGATCTACTACTAATTGATGGCCGCTGCATTGGCGCCAAGGTGTTGGTGGGGAAGGAAATCCACAGCATCTATGCCAAAATCACCATCCTTTGTACCGGAGGTGCGGGTAAGGTTTACCAATACACATGTAACCCTGATATTGCCACCGGCGATGGTATCGCCATGGCTTTCCGCGCCGGCGCTAAAACCAGCAATATGGAATTTTTCCAATTCCATCCAACCTGTTTATATCATCGTGACACGAAAAACTTTCTCATTTCCGAAGCTCTGCGCGGCGAAGGGGCGATTTTGCTCAATGAGGCCGGAGAACGGTTTATGGAAAAATATGCGCCGGAGAAGATGGAACTGGCAACTCGAGATACTGTGGCAAGAGCAATCGATCGAGAAATGAAAATCAGCGGCAGTAAATCAGTCTACCTCGACATTAGTCATAAGGGTAGAAATTTTCTTGAAAAACGCTTTCCGACCATCTATGCCTTTTGCAAAAAGGTTGGTTACGATATTAGTCAAGGGCCATTTCCGGTGGTACCAGCCGCCCATTATCTGTGTGGTGGCGTGCTGGTTGATGAGTTTGGGCGAACTTCGCTTGATGGCCTATACGCTCTCGGCGAATGTTCTTGTACCGGGCTGCATGGCAGTAACAGGCTAGCCAGCAATTCGCTTCTTGAAGCTATTGTTTTTGCCAGGCGCGCTTTTGTCGCCTGCAAGGAACAACTGCCAACAATTAAAACGAAGATCAGAGATGAAGAGTGTGAACAACAAATAAAAAGGGAAATCGAAGAAAAGGTCGTTATCAATCACAACTGGGAACTGATCCGTAAAATTATGTGGAACTATGTTGGGATTGTTCGTAGTGACCGGCGATTGATTCTCGCGGGGCGCCGAATTCAGGAAATCCATCAAGAAGCTTCCGCGCTCTGCAACGAATATAATCTCAGCACCGATCTATTGGAGCTACGCAACATCGGCATTGTTTCTCTCTTAATTATCAAAGCAGCGCAGACGAGGAAGGAATCACGCGGCCTGCATTATACGGTCGATTATCCGGAAAAAAACGACAGCCAGTTGCTCTGGAACATCTTCCAACGCAATGAACAGGATGGGAGTATTGATCTGGTTGCCAGAAAATTTCTCTAGGTTTTGGCGATTTCTGCCTATAAATCTTGACTTAGATTTCCGCCTCATTCAAGTCGCATGAGAAATATTTACATGCCTGCTCCGCGCCTCCTGCACCGACAATATGAGAATGGTGTGCTGATGGAAGTGGTCGAGGAAGATGGAATGCGTTCGCTTTATTTTAGCGGACGGCATTTACAAAGCCGGCAAAATCTGATGAACAAATCGCTGCTGCTGTTGCCTTATAACCAATATATGATGACCTTTCCTCTGGTGCGGCTCGACACCCCAGAGCAGGTACTCATGATCGGTGTAGGTGGTGGTTCGATAGCTCATTATCTACAACGGCATTTCCCGACCTGTCATATCGACGCAGTTGATATTTCCTCCGCTATTTTATCAGTAGCACGGAAATTTTTCGATCTGTGTGAAAACGATATGCTACATATTTATTGTCAGGATGGCGACACATTCCTGCGGCAAAACCAGACACGCTATGACCTGATTTTACTTGACGCTTTCGATGACCAGGGTATGGCGCCTAATCTGTATGCGGCACCGTTTTTCACCCTAGCCAGAGAGCGTCTCAGTGAAAATGGGATATTATGCTGCAATCTATGGAGTAATCATGGCGCGACACGGAGGCGTGTCTTTCATCAATTGCGAGAGAGCTTTACCGAAACCCTTTTTTTGCCGGTGCCAGAGCGTGGCAATACCGTATCGTTATCAGGAAAATTTGCTGTTTCCTGGCGCGAATCGTGCTCTAATTATAATCGCTTGCTGCAACTCAGCGATCGTTTCGAACTGGATTTCGTTGCCATGGCGGCGGTAGCCGAGCGCCATAATGGTAGCAAGGTCGTTTGTTGGCGTCGTCTACTACATGGCTGATATGTATCAATTTTTATTTAACCATTTCAAATAATTAAATACTTTTTCATAGCCGGCTGCGATTATGTCTGCTATTAATCAATCCTGTTACTGGTCTTATTTCATATCGTAATTGTAGAGATGCCGGTTTGTGCCCTGGTGTCAGATAATCTCTTTTGACTTCGTTTATTTTCCGCGAAAAATCCGTGACCGTACTCAATAATACCATAGCAATCGCACGCAGGGTTGTGCGTAATAGCGCCAGAGCCATAGCCTTCGCGCTGTTTAACCGCTACACCGCCTTCATTCTGGGTGTCTATGCCTACTCACTGATTATTCTTGCTTTGGGAGGCTTGGGCGGCATGTTCGGCGCCATCGAACTGAAGTCAATGTGGCTGTTTCCACTAGACCAAAGCAGAGGAGCCTATCTTAAAAAAGAGTATATAGAACTGTCGCTTCTCGTGTATCTCTATTGGTATTTTAACGCGATTTTGCGACCATCCCGTTGGCGGGCATTGCTGGCGGCCGTACCATTGTTTTTGGCCTATCTTGGGCAAGATATTTATTTTTTGATATACAATAGTGTTTTTCGAGCCGCGGAACTGGCGGAGCTTCCCGAAGTACTCGCGGTGCTGCCTTGGTGGCCGTATGGTCTTGTTCTACTGTTCTTTGTCGCCTTACCGCTTGGGTTCGTTATCTGGTCGCTCAACTATCGCAGATGGTGGGTTCTCGTGGCTGGAGCATTGCCGCTGGCCTTGTTGATTTCCACCACCATATATTTTCCCGAACAGTATGTTAAAGGGTATCGTCGGCTAGGACAAGAGATTGTCGAATGGTCTGACAAAGATACCGTCGAGAACAACGGCCGCTTCATGATGCTGCTTTACCGGGAGGCGGAGCGCCATCTTGCCTTGGCCAGGACCAAATTATTCCGCAACCGCGAGCATTACGAAGAACAAGTGAAGCAATTTGCCGCCTGGCTCAATGGGACGACCGATGGAGCAAAGCGCAATGTGCATCTGGTTGTGATGGAAAGTTTCTTCGATCCCACTCTGTTCAAGAGGGCCACTTACAGCAAAGATCCGTTCCATCCAAGTTTTAGGAAATTATTCGGCGACAAGTTGGGTTTTTCACTCTCGCCCGTAGTGGGCGGCAGAACCGCTCAAGCGGAATTTGAGGTCCTATGCGGCGCACCAGCCTTCGAAGAGATGCATGGAGTCGAGTTTAACAGTTTTACCGGCGCCGCCGCCTATTGCCTTCCCGGTAAACTCCAATTGGCCGGTTATCGTACTATAGCCTCCAATGCGTATAACCCCAGTTTCTTCAATACGCCTCACGCCTATCGTGGAGTAGGATTTGAAACAATATTCTTTCCGCGTGAGTTCGCCAGTGGCATGGATACCTATCTGAGCACGGGGGACACATCCGGAGAAGGTGAATACATGTTTGACAGCGTCCTCTTCTCTCAGAATCTTAAATACATAGCCCCCTTGCTGCGAGAAAAGGATGCGCCACCCCTGCTCAACTATGTGCTGACCATTTACGGTCATTTCCCGCACTTTATGAACGAGGAGAAAAGGCCGAAGGTACTGAAAATGATTTCCAGCTTCAAAGATGAACAACTTGAACGTGGAGCGAATCAGATGTTCTATCGTACCGAGGCGGTGGCCGACTATGTCAACCAGTTAATCGAACTTGATCCCAAGAGTCTGATCATCCTTGTGAGTGATCATCTTCCGCCAGGACAACATGGGCGACGAAGTTTTCAGAAGCTGCGCTATCTCGATAACATCAATGAGAGTCTACGCATGAACCGGATCATGATCATCGAGGAGGGGAAGGCAAAGAAATACGCCGTTATCCACCATTACGACATCCCGGCCCTAGTGTACAATTTTGTCTCCAATGGGCAGTACTGCAAGGTTAATACCTGCGGCTTCATGGAAAATAAGCTGCTCGACGACAGGGTGCGGCGGCACGATGACTACATGCGGATTATGGCGCATGCTTCAGAATAAGGGATAAAAGCATGTGGTGTGAAAGAGATGGTTATTTTGCCAACCAATAATAGCAAGACAAAGAATTTATCTTTCAGTAAAGCTATTGGAATTTCATTTTCTCAAACCAAATATGCCGCCTTGGCGCTTACTGGTAAGTAATAGCGCCGGCTTCGGTAAAGTGACTGGTTTAGGAGGAGAAACAGGAAAAGGTTCTGATATCTCTAGCGATTTCATCTTGGCGAGAGTTGTCTCTTCGCCCATCGCTTCTAGGTAAAGATGACACAGAAAGGCGGTTCCGGCGAAATAGCTTTTGCCGCGCAGCCATTTCGGCCAACCAGTGGTGGTTCGTTGGTGGAGAAGAGTTGCCAGTTGTGTTAAAAGAGCGGCGATTTCTTGCCGCACGGCGCGAGCAAGGTTCAAAGGCTGCGCCAGTTCCTGGTCAATATCGGCACGGAGTTTTTTGCCAAATTGATAGAGCGTGGCGCTGGAGCGCTTTTCTGAAAAGAGCTGATATTTTTGCTCGGCATAAGGGATAATAAGCAAAGACAAAAGAAAGGGATCCGATTTCGGTGTCCTGCCACTTTGGCACAGCCGGTCCAACGCCTGCAAGAGGGATATTTGCTGAACAATTTGCGATCCGTCATTCATAGTGGACGTATCGCGATACAATGGAAAAATCACCTGAAAAACTCCCGCTTTCAGGCACATTTTCAACCAGCAAGCCGCCGTTCCGCTTCGCAAATCTTTTAGTATTTCATCGCGGATACGGCTTGGCGGGCAGAGAGATAATTTTTGACAATGTTTCAAAATTGCTTGCCAGGTGGCCTCTTCAATCATGAAACCACTACGGACGGCATGGCGAATAGCGCGTAAAGCGCGGACCGGATCGGTATGCAGGCGGCGTTCGGGATTGCCGATCAACCGGATAAGACCTTTTTGCAGATCATTAACACCGCCGACATAATCGATGACACTCTCGTCTTTGATGTCGAAAAAAAGAGAATTGATAGTTAGGTCACGACGTTGGGCATCTTCTTCTATGGTGCCAAAGGTGTTGTTTGGCGCCAATACCGCGTCAGGGCTGTCAATATCGTGTTCGGAAAGTGAACGCAGGGTGGAAATTTGGATGATCTTGCCGCCAGGGAAAAAAACTTCGACCAGCCGGAAGCGGCGTCCAATGATGGCGCTCCGAGGAAAGAGACGACGCACCTGGCTGGGGCGGGCATTGGTTGATATGTCAAAATCTTTTGGAATTTTACCGAGATAAATATCCCTGACACTACCGCCAACCAGATAGGCGGAAAAACCGGCTTCATTGAGTCGTTTAAGAACAAAGACGGCATCCGAGTCAATATCTTTCAGATGAATCGGATGCCGTCCTTTAGCAAATACAACCGGTTTGAGCGCCTGAGACTCTGATTGTTGCATGGAAACCAAGATGAATTGCTCAAGAAGCCGCTGGCGCGAATCCTTTTCCTTCCATATAGACAGATTCAGCCTGTTCACGAAACTGACGGAAAATTTCCGCCACCGACAAAATGCTTTTCATCTTGTAAATATTTTGACCAGAGAAGACCAATCCCTCTTCAATGTTGCCTGTGCGGCTCATATTCAGTCGTTCAGTAATGCAATAACGATGGTCACAATGTTTCAAACAATTTTCCGGGCATTTTTTACTGAAAAAAGTCTCGCCCGCATTTATCTTGCGGACAAAAGGCGTATTGATGGCGCGGCCTGGCAAACCAACCGGGGAAGTAGTTAAAACAATATCCTCTTTCTGGGCGTCCAGATACGTTTGTTTGAAAGCAGGTGACACATCACATTCTTCACTCAAGACAAAACGAGATGCCACCTGCACGCCATCAGCGCCATATTTATCCATCATTTCCGCCATTTCATAACCGTTGGTGATGCCGCCAGCAGCAATCAGGGGAATTTTTTTGATGACATCACGAATGGCCGGAAAAATTGAGCGCAACGGTTGATCAGTGCCAAGATGTCCGCCGGCTTCTCCGGCTTCGGCAATTATCGCCGAAGCGCCCAGCTTTTCCGCCAATTTGGCCAAAGTTGGCGACGAGACTATCATTACTACTGGCACGTCGTGTTCCTTGCCTATTTTGAAAATATCGCGGGAAAATCCGGCGCCGGTTATGATCATATCAATACTAGATTCTATCGACGACATAACCAAATTATAAAAATTTTTCATCGCAAACATTATATTGACGCCGATAATGCCGTCAGTAATGCTTTTCGCTTTGCGAATGTCGGCTTGGAGTTCTTCAGGAGGGATACCGGACCCGCCGATGACACCGATCCCACCACATTGGGCCACAGGCGCGGCCAAAGATGAAGTGGAAACACGAATAGACATCCCGCCCTGAATAAGAGGAAAGGAAGCGGTAAATTTGCCAATAGTCAACGAGGGAAGTTTCATGGGACCATTATAGATAAAAATATATAAAAACCGATTTGGAATATTGCACAGCTCAAAAATCTTTGTCAAGCGGGTATTCATGAAAAATGATGAAAACAGTGAACGTCTGTTTGCAAAGAAATTGCTCGCTCATTCTTCTTTTCGACATTTTTCTGTACTTTGCCAACGGACGGAGTAGAAGAAGTTAACAATAAAATATTTAATAAAAATATTGTATTATCAAACATACCAACCTTTCATAGATTATAATAAGGATAATAAGCTTAAATGTAAAAAATTTGTAAAAAGATACTGTGTTGACAATCTCGTCTTTTTGTGGAAAAAGAGAGTTATCCTATTGAAAATCAATAGAATTATATAGTATTCATTCGCAAGTAATATATGCGGTTTCCGTAAAAAAGAAGTATAATAGCCCTTTATCTCTGAAGGTCGGAAAATATGGAATATAAAGCTGTACTCTTGAAAAGCATGCACATCTCTTTCCGGAAAAATGATTGGAAAATCCATAAAGATGTTGATTCAGTCTCTTAAAGAGGGTTGAGCAAGCACTTCATGAAAGAAGAAGAAGTATTATAAAGCAAAAAACTGAGGTGCCTACGTTTATTGATAAGAAAAACGAGCGTACTGTCATCACCGTCTGTCGTGATGATTGCGGTCAATGGGTTTTGCGGTAATTTGATCAGAAATGTTTCAAAATATAGCTTTTAAGTTGAAATGCTCTTTTTAAACTGAGAGCAAATATTTCTATTTTCTTTGAAATAGAGATGTCTATGCCTGCGAAAATAGTGGCAATCGCCAACCAGAAGGGCGGCGTCAGCAAGACGACGACAACGATCAATCTAGCAGCGGCTTTAGCTGGTTTGGAAAAGAAAGTTCTTTTGGTTGATTCCGATCCTCAGGCAAATGCCTCAAGCGGTTTGGGAATTACAGCCAAAAAAAGAGAAAAAAATTTGTATGGTTTATATAACAACGCTTATGATATCAGCGAGGCTATTCTTCCTTCTTCCGCGCAGGGACTTGATATTATTCCTTCCAAAATTGATTTGGTAGCCGCTGAGCTTGAATTGATCAACCAGAATGAACGAGAAAAATGTCTGAGCCGGATTCTTGCCGTCCTAAATGACAGATATGATCTTATTTTCATTGATTGTCCGCCCTCTCTTGGCCTTTTGACCGTCAATGCCCTTACCGCCGCGACATCGGTTCTTGTGCCGGTACAGTGCGAGTATTTTGCCATGGAAGGTTTGGCGCAGCTTATCAATACTATCCGTTTGGTGAAACGTGGCTTCAATCCAAATTTGTACATCGAAGGACTGCTTTTGACCATGTTTGACAAAAGGAATCGGCTGGCGCATCAAGTTGGTGAGGAAATAAACCGTCATTTTTCATCATATATGTTTAAGACGGTTATTCCGCGCAATATTCGTCTAAGCGAAGCGCCGAGCCATGGACGTAGCGTCTTTGATTATGACGCCAAATCGGCGGGAGCTGTCTCTTATCAGGAACTCGCTAAAGAATTTTTAATAAAGCAGGAGCGAATTGGTGGCTAAACATTCGGCATTGGGTCAGGGAGTCAGTTTGCTTTTTGGAGATTCTGGTGATTCTCAGAACGAGAATAAATTTTTCAACTGCAAAATAAACCGGATTCATCCTAATCGTTTCCAACCGCGTCAGCGTTTCGACGATGATCTTCTTGCGGAATTGGCTGATTCGATACGGGAAAATGGTGTTATTCAGCCATTGATCGTCAAAAAAACTACTGAACCGGATAATTTCGAGCTAGTGGCCGGGGAAAGGCGCCTCCGAGCCGCAAAAATGGCTGGATTAACTGAAATTCCTGTAGTTGTAATGGAGGTTAATAGTGATGACCATTTACTGGAACTTGCCCTGATTGAAAATATTCAGCGCACCGATCTTAACGCCATTGAAGAAGCTGAAGCTTACCAGAAACTCATCGATTCTTTTGGTTATACTCAGGAGGAAACCGCAAAAAGGATAGGCAAGAAACGCTCGACCATCACCAATATATTACGCCTTCTCAATTTGCCGGAAACCATTAAACAAGATGTGATCGATGCCGTTTTATCGGAAGGACACGCCAGAGCCTTATTGCGCCTGATTGACGTCCCAGAATTATTAAAAAAAGTCCGCGATGAAGTAATATCAAAACAGCTTTCTGTCCGCCAGACCGAGAAACTGGTGAAAAAGGAAAGTCTCGAACCGTTGGTCGAAGAGAAAAAACAGGAAAAGACAAGTCAGGAAATTCTCCAACTGAGCAAAAAAATGACTTTGCGTTTCGGAACGCCTGTAAAAATAAGTGAGAACAAAGGTAAGGGACGGGTAGAAATAAAGTTTTCCTCTTCTGAAGAATTTGACAGACTATGCCGCTTACTGCTTGACGACTGATTTGCCTATCCCATCTCCCTGATGTTTTTCTCCGCTCTTTCTCGACGAAGTCTGCCGAAATATATAATTCACTTACGATGTTTATCATTAAATTGATAATTTTATTTTCTTCTAAAATATGTTATAAAATGAAAATAAATGTAATAAGTCGAAAGAGTAAGCTGGCCTTGTGGCAAACAAATTTTGTCTCGGAATTACTTGAGGAGGGTGACCACGAAATCACGCTTTGCGCCATGGAGACCATCGGTGACCGCAACCTTGACGCCTCAATAGCGAAAATAGGCGGCAAAGGAGTTTTTACCGCTGAATTGGAAAAAAAACTTTTAACCGGGGAAAGCGATATTGCGGTGCATAGCGCCAAGGATATGCAGTCCACTTTACCACAAGGACTAGAAATAATAGCCTTCACAAAAAGAGAAAGAGCCCACGATGTGCTGATCAGTGACCAACCCGGCATCGATTTATCCGACACAAGCCACCCTTTGCGGGTGGGCACTTCCTCCGTGCGAAGAAAAGCTTTTTTAAAACGCTATTACCCCTGGACCGATATCGTCAATGTGCGGGGAAATCTGCAAACCCGCATCAGAAAGATGCGCGATGGCCTTTGCGATGCCCTGCTGCTCGCCTACGCCGGAGTGGCCAGAATGGGCTATGAAGCGATGATAATCCATGAATTTCCGCTCGATCAATTCATTCCCCCGGTGGGTCAGGGTACGGTAGCGGTCGAAGCGGCGGCGAATATGGATGTTGAAAAAAAGGCGGAAATCAGAAAGCGTGTCAATCATGCTGAAACGGAAATTTGTCTTCTTGCCGAACGCGCCTTTCTCAAGGTCATAAATGGCGGTTGCAGCATTCCGGTTTTTGCCCATGCCGAACTGAAAAATAATGGCATTTGTTTAAGCGGCGGCATTGCCGCCCTTGATGGTGAGAAAATGGTTGTCAGAGAAAAAAG
>Ga0209628_10002141_pt1 | contig 13249 bp, 14 predicted proteins | sample TergutCu122P4_FD_187285 | JGI IMG/M metagenome (GOLD analysis project Ga0209628, IMG submission 187285) | Cubitermes ugandensis P4 segment gut microbial communities from Kakamega Forest, Kenya - Cu122 P4 (SPAdes) (version 2) | ecosystem: Host-associated > Arthropoda: Insects > Digestive system...
GTTACTGCTCAGCAGGGTAGTTTTTTGTAGAACATTAGCCATCGTTTTTACATCCTTTGCCAGTTTAGTTTAATTTGGATAAAAAACACATAAATCTAGCAATCACATTATCCAATTTAGAATGCAAAAACAATACAAGGACTTAATGCTAGAAATCAAAAAAATAAAAACAGAAAATAAAGCATTAGCCCTTGAAAATCGCGAACTCAAACAACAAATCAAAATTATCCAATACACAATCGAAGAACAAATAACAAAAACCATAGAAAAAGCCACCACACCCCTAAAACAACAAATCCAACAACTACAAACCCAACTCCAACAACAAAACCACATAAACCAACTACAAGAACAAGAAATCCAAAGACTAAAAACCCAATTAAACAAAAACTCCACTAACTCCCAAAAACCACCCAGCACCAACAACGGCTACAAAAAAATAATTCACAACAACCGCGAAAAAACAACAAGAAAAACAGGAGCCCAAAAAGGCCACCAAGGCAAAACCCTAACCATACCAAAAAACCTCAATGACCTAGTTAAAAATGGCAAAGCCAAAAAACACCTTATAGACCTAACAAACGGAGCTCAAAAATACATCTCCAAATGGACCATAGACATAGAAATAATCACAGTCTACACTGAATACCGACACCCTTTACCCAACATGCCCAGCATATCTTATGGCGAAAACATAAAAGCTCTAACGGTACTGCTCTCAAACAATGGATTGATTGCAGAAGGACGACTTTCAAATTTTTTCCAAGAAATCTCAAATGATCTAATAACATTATCTGATGCAACAATTGAAAAATTCAATTATCAAGCAGCACAAAGCATAAACATTGATGAAATACAACAAGATCTGCTTAATGGAGAGGTGCTCAATGTTGATGAGACCACCGTTCGTTGTGTAGAACGTTTAGAATACGGTCAGTTAACACCGTTAGTTGCAGTTAATTCTTCTTTTAATGTGGTTGTTCGTACGCATTCGAGTGTTACAGCTACGTTGTATACAGTTAATCCGTATAAGGATGATGAAGGTGTGTGTAGGGATGGAATAGTTCCGGAGTTTTGTGGGATTTTGTCTCATGATCATGATAGAAAGTATTACAAGTATGGAGTGTTACATGCAACGTGTGGGGCGCATTTGTCTCGTGAGTTGAAGGGGTTGTTTGAGCTTTATGGTATTGGTTGGGCTGATGTTTTTCGGCGGTTCTTTTTGGGTGTGAATGAGTATAAGGAGAAGTCGTTTATTTGTGATCCTGGGGTGCTTGTGGAGTTTGAGCGTGTTTATGATTTGTTGGTTTGTGAGGGGGAACTTGTTTTGGAGGGTATGGGTTTTAGGTGTTGTGGGTTTAGGGAGTTGCGGGCGGTTTTGAAGCGGTTGCGGTTGTTTAAGGATTCGTATTTGTTGTTTATTAGGGATTATCGTGCGCCGTTTACGAATAATTTGGCGGAGCGGGATTTGCGTCATTGTAAGACTAAGCAGAAGGTGTCGGGGTGTTTTCGTTCATGGAGGGGTCTTGTGTGTTATGCGCGGATCCGTAGTTTTCTATCTACAACCACTAAACGTGGTCAACAATTATTTCCCGCTGTAAAAACGCTATTCCACAAAAAACCTATATCCTGCTAAGCAGTAACTATCAACTCATCCCAATATTTCAAACAAGAAATTAATTATAAATATAATTTAAAATAGACTCACCCATTTGTATACTATAAAAACGTGCAGAATTTAGGATTTAACACAAGTTTAAAGATATTTTGTCAGGGTTATCATGATTGAATATGTTATTTAAGCTAAAATGCCTGCAAAAACTGCTATCAAATAGGTTCACAAGCAAACACGTTCCACGCTTATCGTTTTTCCAACCAACCTATGGGATAAAACAACAGAGTTACGGTTACTAAAACCTGTTAGAAAATTCTGTTAGAAATTTTTCTTAATGTTTGTTGGGAAAACTTTATTTTTTGCTCCACTGTGTTTTTGGCTACAAGGTAACCGTAATTGGCAAATGTTAAGGTAACTAAACGTGCAAGCAATATTGAGTATGCAATTCGTGATGTTATTGTACACACTAAGGATTTAATCAAAAATGGTAAAAAAATCCATTACCTAAACATCGGTGACCCGGCAGCGTTTGATTTTAAGACACCTTCTAGTCTTAAAGAGGCATTATATCGGGCTATTGCTAATGAGGATAATTATTACTCGCCCTCTGAGGGTCGTTTTGAGCTTAGACAAGCTGTGGCAAATAAAGAAAAGAAAGTTAATGATATAGATATTTCAGCAGATGACGTGCTTGTTACTGAGGGTATCTCTGAGGGTATCCAAATGTTGCTTGGAGCCATTGTAGAGCGAGGCGATGAAATTCTTTTTCCAGGTCCAACGTATCCTCCTTATAGTTCATATACTAAATTTTTTGACGGTGTACCTATCGCCTATGAAACACTTGAAAAAGAAAACTGGCAACCTAACATAGATGATTTGCGTAAAAAAATCACAAAAAAAACTTGTGCTATAGTAATTATCAATCCTAACAATCCAACAGGCGCTGTTTATGATGGTAAGACTATAAAAGAAATTCTTGATGTTGCAGGTGAATATGATCTTCCTATAATCAGCGACGAAATTTATGACCAAATTACATACGAGAAAACTTTTGTAAGTGCTGCTAATTTAACTACTGATGTACCAGTTATCGGATTAAACGGTTTTAGTAAAGTTTATCAGATGACTGGTTGGCGACTTGGTTATATGTACTTTAAAGGGCAAGGTACACAGCTTGATACCTTAAAGGAAGGCGTGGAAAAACTATGTCGTATTCGCATTTGTGCTAATACTCCTGTTCAAATTGCGGCGACAGCAGCATTAAATGGTTCGCAAGATTTTGTTAAAGATATTGTTGAACGTTTAAAACAGAGACGTGATTTTAGTTGGAAACGTCTAAACGAGATTGAAGGTATAAGCACAACTAAACCTGAAGGCGCATTTTATATATTCCCAAAAATTGATGGTATAGGTACACGTTGGAAGACTGATATGGATTTCGTTGTAGAATTGTTAAAAGAAACCGGAGTTTTAATTGTAAACGGTTCAGGGTTTGACCCAGTGTACGGTAAAGATCATGCAAGACTTGTTTTCTTACCGCCTATTGAGGAACTTGAAGAATCCTACAATGCTATAGAACAGTTCATCAAAAAACAAAAAAGAATATAAAAACACAGAGCAGACTCTATTCTCCTCTAAAAAAGTAGAGTTAGATTTTTGTACCCTGTGTTGGGTCATTTATTATTTTTTGGAATTCAGCCATCAATTTTTTGGTGACTAGTCCCGGTTTGCCGTCATTGATTATGCGTTTATTAACTTCACGTATTGGAGTCATTTCCATGGCAGTTCCAGTTAGGAAAGCTTCGTCTGCGGTAAATAGCATAAACGGTGTGAGGTTAGTTATTGTAACGGTAACTCCAAGTTTTTCTGCTATCTCTGTAACAACTTCAGCTGTTATGCCTGTAAGGGCTCCTGTTGAGGTTGGAGGTGTGAAAAGTTTGCCGTTTTTGACTATGAACACGTTTTCGCCAACGCCTTCTGCGATGTAGCCGTTGCTTTCAAGGCACAAAGCTTCGTCAACTCCGCAGGTGTTTGCTTCGATTTTAGCTAGTATGCTGTTTAGATAGTTGAGTGATTTGATTTCGTGTGTTGTTGCGTCAACGGGATTTCTTTTAACCCAGCTAAACATTGTGGTTATGCCTGTTTCTTGTGCATCACTAGCTTTGCATTGAATTGTGTCTGCAATGATAATGATTGAAGCTTTGGGACATTTACGTGGGTCTAAGCCTAAATCGCCTTTTCCTCTTGTTACTACAAGTCGGATATAGGCGTCTCTCATTTGGTTTTGCCGTAGTGTGTCTATAACTGCGTTCATTACTTCTTGTTTAGTTAGTGGTATGTTTAACATGATAGCATGTGCTGAACGATACAACCGGTCGATATGTTCTTTGAGTTTGAAAACTATTCCGTTGTATGCTCGTATGCCTTCATAAATCCCGTCTCCGTAAAGAAGTCCATGGTCATAAACGGAAATTTTGGCTTCTGATTTAGGATAAAATTGTCCATCTATGTATATTTGAAGTTCATTATTCATTGTTTCTCACTCTTAATGTTTTTTTATTGTGTAATGTTTGATATATTTTATTCTGCGAACAAGTATTGTTTATCAACCATGGAATTGTGGGCGTTTTGAGAGATACACTGATAAAGGTAAGGGTTTGTAGGGTTTATCTTTGATTTTTTCAGAAACTTTAGTAACCAGTTGTTCTGTTGATAAAATTTCCTGTTTACCGTTTGATTCACGAATACGAACTGACAGTGTGGCTGTTTCTATTTCTTTTTCTCCAACAACTATGATGTATGGAATCCATTCTTGCTCTGCTTCACGGATTTTCTTTTGCAGTGTAGCAGCTGTATCATCTATGTCAACACGTATACAATGCTTGGAAATTTGTTGAGCTAACTGTTCCACTTTATCTATAAATTTATCAGAGATTGGAATTAAACGTACTTGCGTTGGCGATAACCAAACCGGTAGCATAGGTGCTTTACCAGTCATCTGTTCACGGTAAGCTTTTTCAAGTAAAGCATAAATGTCCCGTTCTATAGCACCACTTGGACTACAATGTAAAATTAGTGGCGATTGTTTCTCGCCTTTCTCATCCACATAGGTAATTCCATAACGTTCAGCGTTTTCAACATCAATTTGATCCGTGCTAAGAGCTGCAGCTTTATCTTGATTGTCTATAAAGTTTAAATCCCATTTTAATGCGAAGTAGAAGAATCGTTCGTTCCAAACCTCCGCTAGTATGGGTTTGCCAAATTTTGCTACTATTGCAGCTATGAATTCTTTATTTTCAGCGTAGAAGTCTTTGGTGAATCGCATGGCAATTTCATAGTCGTCTTTGACTAAACCAATGTTGTCAAGCACGTCAATACAGAGGTCAAAACGTGTCATGAATTCCTCTTTTGCCTGTCTAGCATCTGCGCAGAAGGCGTGACAGTCTGGCATGGTAAATGCACGTAACCGTTTTAGGCCGACGACTTCGCCACTTTTTTCACGTCTGAAACTATAGCGTGTGAGTTCAAAGAGTTTTAGGGGTAATTGCTTGTAGCTAATTTGAGCATCATGAGCCATGAGAAATTGTCCAAAACAGGCGGCGAAACGTAGAAAGAGTTCTTTGTCTTCAGATTTAAGCACATATTGGCGTGCTGGGAACCGATTAAGATAACTTGCAAGGCTTGGATGATGAAAATCGTACATTAGAGGGGTTTCAACTTCCATGCCGCCATATGCTTGTATGCGGGTTGTGACGTATTGTTCAAGTAACGATTTTACCATTCGACCTTTTGGATACCAGCGCATATTGCCTGGGTCGCTGCCTGGTTCATAGTCGGCAATTTCTAAACGTTTCATTAAAGGTACATGAGGAGGCATTGTCGTAACTGCGCGGGTTTTCTTGATTTCATAATTAGAAAGTTTTTGCAGATTAACATGCCCTTTGAATTTGAATTCTTCAACAGGTATAAGTGAACCATCCGTTTGAAGAATATGCCAAAACGATTTGAGTGTATCCTCCGCTTTAAGTGCCGCTGAAACAGGTTCACCTTCACCCTTCTTTACTTCACATACACTTACATCCCCTGTGTTAGTCTCTGCTTTTAGTATTTCAGGTGTATAAGTACGGGCTTGTTCAGCTAATGGATGACCTTTAATAGATACTGTAAATTGTTTATTCCAACCAAAAGGCGCACGATATGTTTCTATACCCTTTTGTTTTGCATAATTTTCCATTTCTCTGATTACATTGAAAGCCTCTTGAGGTTTAGAGAGGTTACTGCTTAAGTGGGCAAAAGGATAGATGAGTAACTTGTTGACTTTTAGTTTACCCAAAAAAGCTCTCACTTCGTTAATGGCCTTCTGTGAAACCTGATTGTTGTCGCCTTCTTCAACAGCTGTAAATAAGATAACTACTTCTTCTATGTGTACCTCGTTTTTTTCTGCCTCTTCAGCTTGAGGTAACTCTTTTTCAATTGGTTTATACGTTATAAAATTAGAATGTAACTGTAAAATTCGCATAAATTTAGCCTTCTACACTCCATGACGCCATTTGTCAAGGATTTTATCTTTCTTAGATTTCTTTTTGTATTCTTTATAGTGCTCTTTACACAAGTAAGCACGATTATCATTATTGCCAATTTTTAATCCGGCAGCTTTCACTTTATCCGCTGAAATTGAACGCTCAGCTGCATTACTGCAACTATTTACGCTGCATTTTTCACCTTTATCTATACGACCCACAATAATGCGCCTCAAATCTTACTGACGTATTTAAGTTACATGTGTATTTATTGCTTAAGTTCTTTTTCATAAAGATTTATGGCTCTTTTTATGATTTCGTGTCTTTCTCCAAAATAAGTTGAACCCATTCCTTCAATTACTAAAGAAGCGGCTGCTGAGCCTATAGAAGCACACCATAATGGCTCTTTACCCTTTATTTGTTCTGTTAGAAAGGCACCGATAAAAACGTCTCCTGCACCCGTTGGATCGATAAATACCTTTGGTCGGCAGGCTGGAATTATGTATTGTGTTCCTTCTGTGGAAAGTAATGAGCCATTAGCACCCATAGTTACTATGACGGTTTTTACGCCAGCGTCATGTACTGCTCTAATTGCTCCTTTAAGTTCTAATTGGCCTGTTAAAGTAAAAATTTCGTCTTGTGATGCTTTACAGGTGTCTACTAATTCTAAAATGTGTTTGTCTGCTTGTAAATTTGGTGTTACATTACCTTTTTTGTCAAAATTTCGTAGGAACCCTTGTGGGTCAAGTGATAAATTGTTACAGCATTTCTTTAATTGTTCTATGATTTCATAACTTATTTCTCCTGCTATTGGTGCAACATGAATAGTTTTAGCATGCAGATCAACTGGTATGTCATTAGGTAATATTGGGTGTCCTTTGCGGGTCAATTTTAGTGTGCGTTCTGAGTAGTCCTCATTGTAGCAGAGGTCAAAATGTGTTGTTGTTTCCTGTGGATAACGTTTTACAGCTGAAATGTTGACCTTTTTTTTGCGTAGCTCTTGTAGGTAAACTTCCGGTAGATCTCCTCCGACTCGTGACACAACTGCCACTACTTGTTCTTCCAAAGTTTTTGCAGCAAGTGATGTATAAGTGGCTGCGCCGCCTAAACTGTGAAAAGGTGTATCCTGTTTAGGAACGATAATTGTGTCTAAGGAAAAACTGCCAACTATGCAAATGTTACAGTTCTGTGTTACCATTTTAATGTTCTATTGACTTTATGATTAAGAGGGTTATTATAAACTTAGTTTTTAGATGAACTGTTTTCACAAAAGAGTTGGCAAAATCGTTTCTATGTTAGCCTTAGGTCGATAATTGTTTTAGTCTAAAATAAGAAAATAAAGAAAATTTAGGATGAAAGTAGTAAAATTGCTTTTGCTAGGTCACCATCGCATTCTTCAAGTGCTTCTTTAGCTTTGTCAAGGCTTTTGCCTGTTTGGTCTGCTACTAATTGTGCGTCTTCATCTGTAAATAGCGGTTTTGCTGGGGTTAACGATGCGAGTTTGCCTGGTGCTTGCTCAGATACTTGCCCGCCAATGATTTGGTACATTTTTTGTCCTTGAACTTGTAAAATTGCAACTTCTGGTTCATCAATTACTATGTCTTTTGAGGCTGTTCTTATGATAACTTGGTTAACATCTTCAACGCTGTCCATGTTCATGCCCATGCGTTGCATCATACGTTTTTGTTCACGAGGATTCATACGTTTATGCATATGGAACACACTTTAATTACAATGTATTTTACATTAGAACCTCATAAACTTAACCATCTATAAACTAGAAAATTTTTTCTGTTTTTCATAGCTATTGCATCTCTAAACATAACACGGTTATGTTGGTGTTATCTGTGGTTATTCTGAGCCAGTAGTGGTGTATATAATCGTGAAATAGAAATTTGAAAACAAGTGTTAGTCTTTACTGTTTATTCCATGTCGTACTTTAATGGCAACGCCTGTTTTAAATGCGCGAATTTCTGGTGCAGAAAGAGTTGTGCGTCCAACTGCTAAAAGTTGTCTATTTTCATCAATTATTATAACTTCTTCTTTTGCGCGGATTTCGTCATCTATTTGAACTACATGAACTGCAAACACGTCCCCGCCAGCTGCAATGTATTGTGAAACGTCATTTTTTAACGTGATAAGTCCTTTAACTTCTGGAATATTTTCAACTATGTGTTTAGCCGCTTTGATGCTTAGGGAAAATAGGCCGTCTTTTGGTCTGAGTGTGGCTAAGCGTTCTCCGTTGAGGTTGATAAAACGTATTCTGCCTGTGCGTTTTGATAGTTCAAATGTTACGTTTTCTGGGAACAATTTTTCGCCTATGTTTTTGCCAAATTGGTAATTAGCTATGCTTCGAATTTTGTCAAGCTGTTTTCCCATAGTGTATTTCTCCGTAATTAGGTCTCTTTTGTTTCGATAAGTATAAACTTATCATGTTAAATAAGTAATTTAAAGGTGAAAGTATTATGAGATGCGAAGTTTGTGGACGTAAAATTCATGCTAACCCAATTCGGGCAAATATTGAAGGCGCAAAGTTAACTGTTTGTGCCGAGTGTGCTAAACATGGTAAAATAATTTATCCAGACGAAGAAAATACTGCGCCTAAATCACCTTTCTTAATCGTTGCATCCGGTTCAAGTATAGGCTCTGCTCCCGCATCATCATCTGGAGCAGCTAAACCCAAGAAGCAGCCTCAGATGTTGCAGAAGAAGCGTAATCTTGTTGCAAAAGTGGAAATCACTCAAGAACTCGTTGAAGACTGTGCTGCTCTAATTCGTGTTACACGAGAAAAACTTGGTTTTTCACATGAAACTCTTGGTTTAAAAATTAATGAACGTGCTTCAGTGTTAAAACATGTTGAACTAGGTAAAATGGTTCCTGATAATTTGCTTGCTAGCAAGCTTGAACGTGCTTTAAAAATCAAGTTGCTTGTGCCTATTGAGGAGGACAAACCTGCTCCAGTTTTAGTGGTGGATAAAAATCAAGAGATGACTCTAGGTGATATTATTGAGATTGATAGCAATCCTTCGGAGGAGCCTAAACGACGAAAGCCATCATAGCTCAAAGGCGCCTTAATCGTGAAGCATCAAGTCTTGGTGAGTTACAGTCTCTTGCCCAGTCTGCTGATTATACGATAGTTGGTTCTCTTGAGCAGACGCGACCTCCAGATGCTAGGTATCAGATTGGTGCAGGAAAAGTTGAGGAACTTGTGCGTTTGGTAAAGGAGACGGGTGCGGATAAAGTAATTTTTGATAATTCTTTGCGTATGTTGCAAAAGTATAATCTTGCTAAGGCTACAAAGGTTGAGGTTATTGATAGGTTTCAGCTTATTTTGGAGATTTTTGCTCGTCGTGCTGTGACTACTGAGGCTCAAATGCAGATTCAGTTGGCGACGTTGCAGAATGAGCTTAGGCATGCTCGTGAGAAGGTTCGTTTGAGTAGGGGTAGTGAGCAGCCGGGGTTTATGGGGTTGGGTGTTTATGAGGCTGATGTTTATAGAGATGCTATTAAGCTTCAGGTTCAAACTATTCTTAAAAAGCTTGCGTCGATTCGTACGAAGCGTGTTTTGCAGAGGGATAGGCGTACGGAGCTTGGTTTTTTGTCGATTTCGTTAGCGGGTTATACTAGTGCTGGTAAAAGCACTCTTTTTAATGCTTTAACTGCAGCTGATGTGGTAGTTGACAGGTCTTTGTTTACTACTCTTTCGACTACGACGCGTATGGTAGAGTTTGCTAATCGTAAATTTTTATTAACTGATACTGTAGGTTTTATTGATCGTTTACCTATTTCTTTGATAGAGGCTTTCCATTCCACGCTTGAGGAGACTATTTACTCGAATTTAATTATTCTAGTTCTAGATTTAAACGAGCCTCTTGAGCTTATAGAGAAAAAAATTAGTATATGTCAAGATACGATTAATCATTTAGGTGCTGGTGGTATTTCTCAAATTACTGCTTTAAACAAAATTGACAGGCTTAGTTCTGAGGAAATAGAGCAAAAAGTTGAGGCTTTAAAGGGTAAAATTCAGAATCCTATTTTGATTTCAGCAAAAAAAGGAGTTAATCTTGATGTGTTAAAGGCTCAGATTGTTCGGATGTTGGAGAATTATGTGAAGGGTAGTTTTTCGGTGCCGTTATCTGAGGATGTTATGCCTTTTCTTTCTTGGGTTCATGAAAAAGCTGAGGTTAAAAAAGAAGAATTTTTAGGTGATCGTGTGGAGGTAACTTTTGAGGTTAATCCGCAGGTTGCTGAGCAAATAAGAAGTAAAGTGGAAAAGCTCAATGGAAAATACGCCCAGTCAATTAATTAATAGTAAACAGCGCATTGTTGTTTTAAGATGGGGTCATCGTGTTCATCGTGACTCTAGGTTAACTACTCATTGTGCTTTAACTGCGCGTGCTATGTGTGCGTCGGGTTTTATACTTGCAGACATTGAGGATAAGTCTATAGAGAAAACAGTGAAAAATATCACGAAACATTGGGGCGGCGATTTTAGTTTTGAAATGGGGCTTAATTGGCGACGTGTAGTGTGTGATTGGAAACATCAAGGTGGTATTGTAGTTCATTTAACTGCGTATGGTGAAAATATTCAAGCAAGTAATGTTATGAACCGTATATGTGAAACAGGTAAAAATGTTCTGTTATTAATGGGCAGTCAGAAAGTTCCTGGAGAATTTTACAGTGCCGAAGTTTCTGATTTTAACATAGCTATTGGAAATCAACCTCATAGCGAATGCAGTGCGTTAGCCGTTTTTTTGGATCGTTTCTTTGAAGGTAAAGAGTTAGCTGTAGATTTTGAAAAAGCCGAAGTGAAAATTATTCCACAAGAACATGGCAAAAACGTTAAAGCGTATGAAGAAAAAATGTAAACGTGTACGAAGAGTTTTATGTAACAATATCTCATAATATTAGGGTACTGTTAAGGGAAATTGAGTATGTTGTCAACTATCGATGATTCAACTTTAATGAAAGTCGCTTTCGCACTTGGAGCCGAAGACGCAGTTATACTTATTGAACATTTAAAAAGCGTAGACGAGATAACAGATGATGAAATAGCTAACAAAACCGGTATACGTTTAAACAGTGTCCGCAAAATCCTATACAAACTCTATGACCACTCACTTGTAAGCCTACGCAGAACACGTGACCCCAAAACAGGTTGGTTTATTTTTCACTGGAAACTACAACCCGGTCAACTTGAAGGTTTCATATTAAGCCAAAAACGTCGAGTGCTTGAAAAACTCAACGTCCGACTTGCATATGAAAAAAACCATGACTTCTACTTCTGCAACAGCGCAGAATGCAAACGTGTTCCTTTTGAAGAAGCAGTAGAACTCGTTTTCCAGTGCAGTGTATGTGGTAAACCCTTAGCACATTTTGGAAACGAACAAATGGTCTGTAAACTCTCAGAAAAAGTTGCACTTCTAAGGAAGGAGCTAGGTGAGTAAACAGCTTCCAAACAGGGAGCAAGCTATCTATTTTTTGCAAAAAAACAGTTGCTCAACCAAAGTAATAACACACTGCCAAGCCGTAGCTTCATTAGCACTCGAGTTAGCAGAAGAATTTAAAGCAAAAAATTATCTTGTTGACTTAGCATTAATTGAAACCGGTGCTCTTTTACATGATCTGGGTCGTTCTAAAACCCATAGTGTACATCATGCCATTGAAGGTATGAAAATTGCGCAAGCTGAAGGTCTGCCTGATGCTATTGTCTGCATTATTAAAAGGCACGTAGGTGCAGGTATCACTGCTGAAGAAGCAGCTCAGCTTAATTGGCCTAAAGATGTGTATACTCCTCAGTCTTTGGAAGAAAAAATTGTTTGTTATGCTGATAAATGTGTTAGCGGCAACGATCGTATATGTGTGGAGGTAACAATTAAACAGTTACATGACCAGAAATTAGGTGATGCCGCCGAAAGAGTTAGAAAACTCCACGATGAAATAAACAGTCTGCTTGAGAGGAAAAACGTTTGACCATTTTAACTTTGTTTACTAAAATATATAATAAAGGGCAGCTTAGACAGATAGAAACATCTTTACAGTCAACATTTGAAGACCTAGATGTTCAAGTACAAATTTTAGGCAACTCTGCTAATAGATGGGTAAAAATAGAAGTCACAGGTGAGGACGAAAGCGTAGCTAAAAGCTACATAATTAAACAAATTGGAATTTGCCCAACCGACATAAACGCTATCCAAACAGGTTTTGAATTAAAAGGGTACATTCAAAAAATAACTAACTCTGAAATACTAACAGTTGACATAGGCATATCAGAACCAAAAATAGTCTATGCTCGCATCCCTCTTGCTACTATACAAACTCAATTATTAAACGGAAAAGAATTACCACTTAAAAAAATCGCCGAACTATTCGCATTAAACGCTGATTTACCCATTAGCATAAAAATCAACAATGTACATGCTACTGAGAACATAATTGAAGCAGAACTTTCAACAACACAGGTAATGATGTTTAAAAACTGGCAAGACTCACTTTTGGACCGACTTGTAATTTTAGGCACTACACCTGATGATATTGCCTCAACACTTGAACGCACACGATTAAATCGCGATGTCATCAGTATAGATGAACTTGGCTTATTTGAGCATGTACTTGTATGTAAATTAGGCACAGACGCCACAGGACTTATTCCACGAATAGGTCGTTACATGCGCAACACGCAACTCTTAGTGTTTAATCCCAAAAAACTGAATTTAAAAATATAACTACTGTACTATTAATGGCAACATAAAGAACTGCATATGAAACCATGACTTTCCACACATATCTATTTTTGGAAAAATAAGTTAGAAATTAATGGTTAAAAAATGAGGTAGCTTTGTTATTTCTGATCCCAATAGTATATGTTGTTGTATTTTCCTGTGATTGGATAGTTTGGGTCTTCGTATATTATGTCTAGTTTTAGTTCGTGTTTGTCTAGTTTGTTTTGTAGTTGGTTCCATATTTGTTGTGAGGTGTTGTCTGGTTGCCATATGCCCCATATGTTGTCGTCTATGTGTCGCATGCCCCATCCGTAGTTTTGTGGTAGGACTAGTGCTGCTTCTGCTTTTATGTTTCCGTGTTTTATTTTTGGGTTTTGTACTACATCGTTCCA
>Ga0209628_10002142_pt1 | contig 13246 bp, 7 predicted proteins | sample TergutCu122P4_FD_187285 | JGI IMG/M metagenome (GOLD analysis project Ga0209628, IMG submission 187285) | Cubitermes ugandensis P4 segment gut microbial communities from Kakamega Forest, Kenya - Cu122 P4 (SPAdes) (version 2) | ecosystem: Host-associated > Arthropoda: Insects > Digestive system >...
TAACAAGGAACCTACGAGCTCCCTGAAGATGATCTGAATAATGATCGAAACATGTTGGAGTGTTTTTAAGTGTTTTCATATTAACATTTTAGACTAATATATTATTGTATATAGAAGTGCATTAGTTGGTACGTAAGATTCAAGCAATTATAGGGTTTTTATGTTCTTTGCAACAGACTACAGTCAGTATACCAGCAATCAAGGAGGCAGACAAACTAACACGAACACAAACACAAACAACCAGCAGCCACAATATCGAGGCCAGAGTCCTTACAAACAACCACCTCAAGCACCACCACAAGAGGCCCAGACCAATCCAGCCTATGCACAACCGAGCTATAACACTCAGCAAGATGTGTATGTGCAGAACATTGATCCGCAAGGGTACAATGAAAACTACAATACAGCGGTGAGTGAAAAATATGACATTTTAGTTTGATTTGGCTGAATGTCAGATGGGGATGTTAATGAAACATCTGACAGCTGAATAAATGTTATTCTTTATACCGGTAGTTCCCAAAGTGTGCTCCGCATATCCCACGGAATCTGCAAACAGGGGATCTGTGGATACATTTCTGTTATGGCTACTTTGAAGTTTAATTATATATTTTTTAATTAAAGTAATAATGTTTTGTTAAAAATAATTGAGGAACTTATTTTTGGCAATGTTTTTATTGCATATGACCTTTAGAATATCTAATTAAGAAACACCTTATACCCCTGCAGGCAGGGATAGTCAGTTTAATTATGGTGAAATCATGCAATGCATTGTAATGTATGCTACTGATATGTTTTGTTGTTGTTTGTTTTCCTGACATTACAACCCATTGTGGTCGTATTTTCACAGCCCAGTAGCAGGCTTTAGCCTCCTTGTTTTCGAGGTTTCTTGATCACACACAATGACGCGTCACAGTCGGTAGGATTCCTCTGGACGAGTGATCAATCCGTTGCAGAGGCCTCTACCTGACAACACACAACTCTCACAACAGGCAAACATCCATGCCCGCTGGGGGATTCGAACCCACAATCTCAGCAGGCGAGCGGCCGAAGACCTATGCCTTAGACCGTGCGGCCACTGGGACCGGCGCTACTGATATGTATTCGTAGCTATTTAAAATCACTTCTGCGATATAAATCATATTTCATGACATAAGCTTCTATGGGGAAGAGTTGTTAGCCCTCACCCAACCCCCTAACTGAAGGACTCCCCCTTTCAGCTGCCAGCAACTGCTTATCTAACATGCTTGCAACTGCAGACTATCTCCTCCATTCACAGTATGAGGACAAGCAATGCCTTGGTTACAGGCACCTACTTATCATAGTGAAAATAACAACATGAAAGAAAACTGGGCAATGCTCATATATGATGGAGAACATTAAGGAAAGCTGCCACAAAATTCAAAAATGTGAATAGCACTGAGATTATGACATACTGTGGGGAAAGGTACACAACAACAGGAAAGTAATAAATATAGTAACATGGGTTGGAATACCAAGAATTCCATAGTGTCAGACATCAGACATCAAACAATAATTAATAATTTACTCATAATTATTGTTTGGATAATAAATTTTGGTAGTCTGAACTGGAAGACAATTCAAAACTACACATCTGGAACACACAGACAAAAAACCAAATATGTAAAAATCACAGTATTCAACCCATAAACTTTAACACAAAACACACATACAGCAAAACAAAGCAGGTTATCAGATAATTAAAATATTACCATAATCCAAAAAAATAAAACTCTGGACAGGTATGAAAAAATATATATACACAAATAGATTTTTAAAAAACTTAATATCTAAACAAACCACAATCCTTCTGTTTAAGGAAGTGCAAGACGTATATTTAAAAACAAGGGAGAAATGAGTGGTACAAGAAGTATTTACATTTAACAGTGACTGTATAAAGAGACACAGGCTCACAGGAGGATAATGGTGAATGCATGTACACTAAGTCATAAGTTATGATAGAGAGATCAGTAAGAGGAATAATTAAGAAGAGAAAATATATGTGACATACAAATAGATAATTATTAAACATGAAAATGGCGAAATTATCAATACAGAACTTTAACAGAAAACTCCAGAAATACAAAGATTTGACAGATTAACCTGCCAAATAGCAGCAATATGAACACAATATAAGAATATGAATTATACACATATAAAGTCAGATAATATTACATAATTACATTAATTACATGAATGGAATATGACCTTGTAATAAAAAAATAATTTCTCTGATAAAAATGTGAAAAATAAATATAGAAAAGTTTCATACATAGTGTCAGAATTTTGTGTACATACTTATATCACTATTTTAACTAAGGGAAATATATCAACATAAAAGGCATGAGATTTTTAATGCTTCAAGTAGATACATGTCGTAACTGATGCATACATGAAATAATTTTAAATAACAGCTGTAGATAAAAGTACAACTTGTCTTCAACCAAATACAGGGTTATTCAAAATGATTGTTGGGGTACAGTATGTAGTTGCACCAATGGATCAAGAAATTCTCAAAGTTTTCTTTTATGATGTGCGGTGTGCAGTAGTTACGCATTTCTCCTGGAACTGAAGGTATGAATCAGAACCGCCACTGAAACCATCACTGCTGACAGTTTGGAACGAACTCGATTTTCGTGATGATGTTTGCAGAATCACAAATGGTGCACATATAGAGCACCTGTAAGGTATGTCACAAAAACTTGGACTGTTGTTCTATTAAATAAAAAATACATATACTCCTTTCTCAAGTGTATTGTTTATGACAAGTTGTTAAAACCCTGACAATCATTTTGAATAACCCTGTATTTGTGAACAGTGAACAATTTACCTGCAGCTGGAATTATGTGATGAGACCTGTTCTGATAACCGAACATTGCCACATTATGTATCATTCCACTGAAAATATGCAACACTTTTACTATGGCTTATGTTTTATTTTTTGTTTCTCCACACTTAAGACGGATGACCAAGTGCAATATAACCAGCAGTCTGAAGCCCTTCAACCCAACAAGTCACCATCTCGGTGAGTGCTATAATTTTTGTAGTAACTGCATGTTCATGGGGAGTTTGTGTATGGTACTAATTCTATGTTTAATGTTGACATAATATGAAGATTCATAACTGATATGATTAAGATTAAATGATCCACAGTGATAAAAATGTAATATACTAAAGACAAAGTAGCGTTGCAATAATTACGTATATAACGGTCGACACAAATTAGTGTATGTGTATTTATTGCTGCAACATCTTTTGACCTTTTCAACAGGTCCCCATCCACAAATGTATATGCACTTAATTGTGTCGATTGTTATTGATGTAATTATTAACTAGAAAAACAATGGGATGTCCAACCTTAAAATAAGTAGCATTTCAAGTTAGTTAGACACTGAATCTGGTTGATTAGAATAATTAATTTCAGAGCATTTATATAAAGGTACACAAACACTATCACATCACTGAATTTTATATAACAACTAATGCACTTTTATATACAATAAAATACTAGTCTAAAATGTTCATATTAAAACACTTAAAAACACGTTTTTAAGTGTTTTAATATGAACATTGTACACTAATGTTTTATTGTATATAAAAGTGCGTTAGTTGGTATATAAAATTCAGCAAATTAAAATGCACGGTGAAACAGTGAAACTATCACATCAGTTGTAAATCTTTGAGCATGAAACAAATCACGTGTTTAAACTTCCATAATGTCTATATGTTATCTGTAAGGTTCAATTGGTTTTAGAAACATGTGACACTGAATGACTGTAACATAACGTGATTCCCACTGCAGTGCATTCATTACAAAGTCACTGTCATGGCAAACATTGTAATAATGTTGGCACTTTTCTACTCCATTACAACATATCTGCACAGATCTGTAAGGCAAGAGCATATGCATCTATTTATTCTCTGCTGCTGCAGCAGATATGTGGTAGTGAACTGAAAACAGATAACAAAATGGTGTCCTCCATGGCAGGACGGCAGTGTCTTCAGAGGACAACAGAGTCCTTCACAGCAGTATAAAAAATGTCAAATATTTATTGTGTGGGTCAATCTAATTTCAAGGGCTCCTGTGTGTTGTCACAGTTGGAGGACAGTGTCCCCTTAGCAGATGCCTTTTCATTCGCTTATTATAAATAAGTACAAAATACCCAATGAAATTTAACAGGGAATCATTTTTTCCATATCTGCTCACCCCTTTCCTCCTTCATGTTATTGTTTCAGCCTTTTTCTTCTTCTTTCATACTTCTGATCCATGTTATGTTCAAGCAGGAAACTAGGTTACAACTTTATCCTGCAGATGGCACAGTTTTCAGCACAAAGCTGCTAGCTGTGCAAGTCCAATATACACATTTTCTTAGGAGATCACTCACAAATGTAGTCAATAATAAACTTACCCCTATATCATATATATATAATACAAATTGTCTCTGTGCACGCCACAACAGCATATGTAGGAGGAGCGCATGCGCTGTCTTACTCATTTACTCATTCTTAACCTCAGCATTTGATGGACGTGAGAAGTCATCTTCACAACCTCGTCATTTTACCTCCAGACCAAGAGGCCCCTGATATCTGAATAGGAAACTGGATTGGCTCCTGAGCCCGTCCAGATGCTGGAGAACATAAAAATTCTTGCCTTCACCAGCAATCAAACCATGATTCATCTGTCATCCAGCCCAAAGCTTAGACAATATAGTGACTACCACAAATACACATTGCATCTTCAAGAGAATTAACCCGGGAGAGGTGGTGACTACTCTTTATCTTTATGAGGTGGCATGGGGGATTTCATGACCCCATGGAAAAGAAACCATTTCTTTCAACACATGAGTAACTTTTCACATGTATTTATGCATATACATTTATATTCATAATACTCTAGCATGTTACTTCAATTTGTACCCAAATTACACGACAGTTCTCGAATTCTGTGGTAGTGGAATAGTTTTCCAACTAGTTGTACCATCTTTCCAACTATGGTACATAACCTATCGTAAAGGGGAAGTTCGTCTTCACTAACACTGTCTTCACTTTCATCTCCACTTTGTTCGGTACCACTCCGATAATCAAAGATTTCTAGTTCGTCTTCACTTTCACTGTTTTCACCCCCTAACGTTTCTTCCTCCTCTTCTACAGCCTGAAGAAGTTTCGTAATTCTACAAACACACTATTTGTAACTCATTTCTTTCTTGTTGAATGCATAAAACCACTTGAACATATAAAAAATAAAAACTGATATATTGAAACTATCTTGTTGCTTCAGACAGTAGTTACTCACTGAAAGAATTTATTGTACTGAACTCATACTACTTAACCATTCATAATTCCATCTAAAGTTATGGCACAGGGGAGAAAAGGACCCCTAAGGAACACAACTACACATTTCTTCCGTTATCTCTAATACCTGCAGTTCTAAGAAGATGTCAATGACGTTTAAGATAAGGGGAGGAATGTATCTTGTTACTCACTGAAAGCATTTATTGTACTGAACTCATACTACTTACGCATTCATAATTCCATCTAAAGTGATGGTGCGGGGGAGAAAAGGACCCCGAAGGAACACAACTACACATTTCTTCCGTTATCTCTAACACTTGCAGCTCTAAGAAAATTTCAGTGACATCTAAATTAAGGGGAGGAATGTAGCAAAAGGTATGTGAACTGTCTGGTTATAATTCCAAGAAATATGCCAACTGCTGAAAAATGAATTCTTGTGGGGTCAAAATATCCCCCGCGCCACCTCTCCCAGGTTAAATATAAATATTCTTGATCAACATAATTTCTTTCACATTAGCACTGAAAATATCTGCATGAATCTGACTGGTATATGTTACTTTACACAAATATACTCAGACCATGCACAGATCACATCATAAAAGACAACTTTCAACCCATCACTGTCTCTGCAGAATTACAGCCTATGTTCATTCATTGGCATGTGCAGAATTCGAAAATTCCTTGCCGTTCTCAGGAGCTTCTTCCATTCTTCCCTATCATATACTTTTTCCTCCTACCCTTCACCACCAACTGTTTCATTCCTTAATTCCTTCATAGAATGTGGACTACTTCTGTTGACTTGTTGCTTTAAGTAAAGCACAAATGTACAGAACCTGAATCTAATTCCACGGAGTGGATTGATCATCTGCTGATTACTCTGTCATCAGATACATTCCATACAGCCTAAGAAATTTTCTGTAGTGCATGCTGACATTCTACATTGTTCTGAACTGTCTTTAGAATACCAGAGAAAGTCAATTTTTACAAATATAAAAATTTCTTCCATAAATAAAATCCACAGTTAAATATTCCACTATCAAGAGACACAATTATAACACAGTCAGTACAGCAGTTGACTGAGTGAATTGTGAGAGAATCCTCACTATTTTTTGTGGTACAAGTATTTTCAATCTATTATAGATCACTATTGTGAGAGAATCCTCACTAATTTTTGTGGTACAAGCATTTTCAATCTATTATAGATCACTATTGTGAGAGAATCCTCACTATTTTTTGTGGTACAAGCATTTTCAATCTATTATAGATCACTATCGTGAGAGAATCCTCACTAATTTTTGTGGTACAAGCATTTTCAATCTATTATAGATCACTATCGTGAGAGAATCCTCACTAATTTTTGTGGTAAAAGCATTTTCAATCTATTATAGATCACTATCGTGAGAGAATCCTCACAAATTTTTGTGGTACAAGCATTTTCAATCTATTATAGATCACTAATGCTCATCCCTCAGGACAGGTAAGAAGACTGTACACTCCATTTCAGAATATACTATAAAAATAGAATTCTAAAAGTCTAAGACTTCAAATTAAATCTAAAACCCTGGAATATTGACAGTTTGGAACAGAATTCACAGGATACCTATCTTAAAAGATACATATTTAATGTCATTTCTCCTTAACGTTTCTTCACTGCTAATCACCCAAATGCACGAGCCCTTGAAATTAAGCATTACACTGTAAATTGACATGAATATGGTAAAACTGGATATTCTTCCGGGAATAATTTTTTCATGCACAGCATTGAGATAAGTTGAATTTTGCTTCAAAATCATCAACCACATCTACAACAACCATTTCTCCTACCATCACAACCACCATGAGAATAAGAGTTACTACAGCTTCACCAACCACCAACACCATCACCAAAGTATCTACTGCAAGGTACTGCTCAAGAATGGGAACAAGCAAAAACATGATGTAAAATTACACTGATTACAGAAAAATCTATATATCAAGTTAAGAATTTACAGTCCTTGTGACAAAAATGACAGGAACTTTCATACAAATTAATAGACTTTTCCATTACCTTTCTATTTAAAGACATGTTCCAATTTGACATAATTTTCATCCAATTACTGTGTTCTATATCCTAAACTTTGCAATTGCTTGTGGATCTGTGGAACGTTAAATAAAATGAAATGAAAATGAAAGACAATAGATTTTGATATATTTTGTTCCAATTCACAGCAATTCAAAATCTATGAAAGGTGCTTTTCATATTAGTCCATGTGAGAGTACAAATATGACAAATAAGATTGTGGCTGTGTTGTTACCCACCACTTTTAACCAGTGACATGCCACAAACCTCAGTGATGTTGATTCTTTACACCTTTCATGAAGGCACCATTTATTGTACAGGGTGACTGCAAAGTAAATACTTGAATACCCAAATATGTCTGTGAGTTTCATGTTGCCCATTTTTTTATCACTGGGACAATTATGTAGAACAGTACTTTGGGCACAATGCAGTAGCATCACATTTTGCACTTCTTTTTCACATGCAGCTTCACAACAATTTTCTTGGCCAGTGAATTAAGTGTTGAGGACCAGTAGAATGGCCAGCCTTACATCTTGATCTTACTACGTGTGATTACGTTTTGTGGTGTTGGGCCAAAGAGGAACTCTGCCAATTAAAGCTAAGAGCACTTGATGAACTAGAAGAACTCATTTATTGTACCTATGCACCTGCTCCTCTTGATTTCTTAACGAAAAGTGCTAAGCCTGCATCTTCCATATTTCAATGGTGTATACAAAACACTAGGGCCTATGCTGAAATGGAAATCTGACACTATAAGGTAGTGTATAGGCTTTAAAATGGTGCAAAAATTATGACAATATAACATTCCCTTTAGAAGACCCAACTATTTAGGTTTTTGTATTTACTTTACAGTCAGTCTGCATTTACACCACACATGGTGCAGTAGTTGTACGTACATAAAATCATATCTTGCCAGATGTAGGATTCCAATATTGGATACCTCCAATTAACAGCAAACTGTACCATTGACCACTAGCAAACCCAGACCTGGAAGTCAAGTCTAGAGGAAGGGTACACAATGACTTCCAATTACCCTTCCACCAGACCTGACCTCTGGATCACAATTCACCACCGTAAGATTTCAAGTTGAGGAGGAGAACAACATTTGTACCCCTGTAGCTTCTTCCTGTATTTAATATTAACATAACCTGTCATGTAATTAAACAGACTGTGATGTAATGTAATGTAATATGTAAGGCATACAGTATAAATACAGAGTACAGAACAGTATATTCAAAAGAATTACAGACAGTGTCATGACTGATTATGGCTGAATTAACTCTGATCTGTAAACTATGACTCCAAAATGTTTGAATAGAAAATGAAATCTGCACACTATAAAAATGTAACTGGCCAAGTTCTGCAACACCATCATCTTTAATATAATACTTGTCATATGTTAAAATTTCTGCTTTTGTTTTACAATTTTATTTGTTACATAAAAAAAGAACAAGAAGTAGCACATGAATGGAAATATATCACAAGACGTTATGCATATCATACACTTCTCTCAATGTGGATACAATGGCTAGGAAAGGAGATTACTGAGGGTTAGGTATGTACTTGCTGTGAGGGATCATGAAAGTGACTAAAAACTTTTAATGGAAAAGCTACTTTGGACGTGGACATCTGGAAGAATGAGATAGAAAATGAAGAATAACATTAAAGTTGATACTCTGCAGAACTGGGATAGGGCTTAATTACGCTGCTAGCGAGAGTTAATGTGTTCACACAGAGGCAGGGCTTAAGCTTAGGTTAAGTTTAAATTTTATAGTTTAGAAATATTGTCTAACTTAACACCCATATAGTGATTAATGCCCCATCACTCAGTAACACCCCCAAATGAATTCAGACAATCATCAGCAGATAAATGATGCAATATACGAGGGTAATACCAAAAGTAATGCAAACTATACATACGCTCCCCACTCCATGCGCCTGCGTGGTTGATGTTATACTAGTAAGGAGTCTGAAAGTCCCTCTCCTTGTTGCTATACTTCAAACAACGTAAGCTGCGTCGATAGTCTGTGTAGAAACATTGAAACGGGTGACGAAATTGCTTCAGGTCGTATTAAATACTGGATCAAAGATCGTCCATTAAAATTTAAACTTTGTGCGATCGTAGGCCGACAGAACTTTATGAATTGTTGCGGGAAGTGTGTTGTGATTAAATATCAGATCGTAACAAAATTTCACGATGTTCCGAAAGGTTTCGTCAAGGTCAGGACACTACCGAAGAGAAGGAACGCTCTGATGGGACGATAATTTTTACAGACAACACATCGGCGGTCATTATTGCTACCGTTTAGCAGCAAGACACACATGACCTGTGCAGTGACGGCTATGGAATCTGGAATACCAAAATCATGGGTTCGCCGTGTTTGAGCGGAGGTGTTAGAAAAAGTAACGGTCGTTGTCCGCTCCATGACGACGCAACACCAAATATTCCCCAAACTATAAAGACTTCTCTCACCTACTACAAATGGGAAGCACTCTCTGACCCCACTTGTAGTCCTGATATGTGTCCAGATTTTGACCCGTTCCCAAAGCTGAAAGAGCCTTTGCGTGGCGAAGGGATTTCAGTTTTTAGAAACATGGAATGCAGCGATGACCGATGTAACATCTTAACTCCAGTGGACAATTAAATGGCATACAGAAATTATCAGAGCTTTGGGAAGCTGTCATAAAGCGTGAAAGGGACAACACTGAAGGTTTTTAATTAAGTTGTGTGAGAAATTAATTAATGTTCATATTTAAAACTGTGAATTACTTTTGAGATAACCCTCGTACATATATTATTTTACCATGGCGCAACAGCCCTAGTGGACTAAGGCCTCCTCATTGTCGAGGATTCGTAATCACACTCAGACACACCACATTCGGTAGGACTCCTCTGGACGAGTGGTCAGCCCTACGCAGTGTTCTGTACCTGACAACCCACAACACTCACAACAGACAGGCATCCATGCCCCCGGCGAGATTCGAACCCACAATCCCAGCCAGCGAGCGGCCGCAGACCCACCCCTTAGACCGCGCGGTCACAGGGATCGGCAACCCTCGTACATTGCACAAGCAAAAAGCAATTCAGGACTAATGCCATTTATACGGTGAACAGCCCACGCGGTTGAAAAAACCTACAAAGCCATACTACTATGACTACTACTACTACCACCACCACCACCACCATGAATTACAACTTTTTATAAAATAATTACAACAAATACTGCTCAGAACTGCATACCATTTATCAACAAGATCCTTAAAGATGAAGGCACCACATTACAAGAGAGAGGTCGAAGGTTCTATCCCCGATGGTGTCACTGGAATTTTTCATTGACACAAACCTTCCGGCCGCACTGTGGCCCTGGGGTCGACTCAGCCTCTAACAGAAATGAGTACCAGGAATATTTCCTGGGTGGAAGAAGTGGCCGGTGAGTAGGGCTGACAACTTTACCACCTTCATCTGCCAACTGTCTTGAAATCTGGCAGCCTCAACCTCCTGCAACCCTATGGGCCTGTAATAGACCTGAACAGGGATTGCTTTACCTTTACTGCACAGACTTACAAACAATTTATCAACAAGATCCTTGAAGATGAAGGCACCACATTCCTGCAAAATGCAGGGAGTTGACTGCCCATCAACACAGCATCATATTCCAGAAGACAGAATCTTTAACCATACCAATGTGAAGACCTCATAATTTTTCAGTAAATTTGTTGAAGATTCCATTCTAGTGGGATATGGCGGGAGGAAATTAGCTCTCAGCATTTTAAAGGAACCACTACTTTATGTCATCAGCAAAAACATACACAAGATCTCCCTGCAAGGCATTTGTTCTTTTCACTTCACATAAAGAACGCCCAAAAATTCACAACTTGAAATCCGAACTCTATAGTATTTAACATTTCAAAATATAATTAAGAAATCACTTGATACTCCCCATGGTTGCTGAGTGATGAGACATTATGTAGCAATGTAAGCAATGCCAGGTGTATAGCCTAAACTTTCTCCAATGTATCTTGTGGCTCATGTCCTTCTGCAGACCACAGACGAGATTTAGGGTGGCTCCTACAACCACCTCAAACAGCAGGTACAACGCCGTGCTAGCAACTATAACCACCTCATCACCTAAAGATCAGGCAACAACAGTACAGACAACCACCACCCACCTCCCAAATATCCCAGACTTTGACACACTTTACCTACTCTCATTACAAGATTCCAACGTCCAGTCCAACTCAAAGCAAGCCAGTTCTTCTGCAGCTAACACAAATTCTCAGATAAACAATTCTCCATTGAAGTCTCGCAGATTAACATTAACTACATCTTTGTCTCTTGATGAACCGTTCTCCACTACAGTAATCAAACCAACTCAACCACCTAGATCTAGGGGTTCTTCTCGTCAAATTTCCTTAGAGTCCTCTGCACAACCAGCAACTGGGAGGCGGGGTTCTAAGGTAGTCACACATGGTGCTCCATTGTCAGGTTCTTCTAGATCAGATGCTCATAGTCCTAATTTATCGAGCAGTCAGGATGGCAATACTCAACGAACTACAATGAAATATTTTGCAATTTCAGACAAAAATAACCCCACTTCCACAGCTGTTTTGCTAGATGCTGAGATAAGTGCTATTGAGAATTCTTTGTCGCAGAATAATATTGGCCAAAGGCGTGGCAAAGAACGTGGTAATGATTCTTCCAGAACTGATCTGAAGACACTTACAAAATTGCAATATCAGAACCCAAGAGATGCCTCTGAGGCAGTATTTAGAACAAGGCTTATGTCAGAACCTACAACAACCACACCCAGTAATTCAATAACATCTGATGAATTTCCCAGTAGTAAAAGTTCTGCTGTCCGTTCTAGATTTTCTCAGTCCAGACAAACTGATAGTATAGCACCTCGTTACAAAACGGAACCTACCACTCCACCTAGCATATCTGAAAGTACAAGCAGTGAAACTGATTTATTTCCTTCTATCCGAATTTCTACATCCTCACAATATAATGAGGCACAAAATGAACAGAATCCAACAACCTCACCTTCTACCTCGAAATCTTCTTACCATGCTAGCCTGATTGAGACTGATGATGTGAACTCTGGGCTATCACATAATTCAGTAATGCAACAAACAGATGTTTCCACCAGCGATAGAGCAAGGTCAAGAAGCAGTAGCCAAAGGAAACCTACCACTTGTGCTGATGCCGTAGATACCAACTCAAATGAAGGATGCAACGAAAAGCCACAAATTAGGTATAATTTAATAATATTACTATCAGGCAAAGTATCGTAACTTCATAAGGTTCCAAAACAGAGAATAAGGGTACTTTTATGATTGTGAAATATGTATTTTAAAACATATTTTCTTAAAGCACTAAGGAAAACTTCTGTTCACTTTATATAAAAAGTTATCAATATTCATGAAATTCTTTTCTTCATTGCTACCTTAAACTTCAATTCAACATCACAGAAATGTGCCTATTAAGCCAATATCCAGAAGACAGAATAGCCTCCGGGTAACCAGCAATGTCATGTAAATTCATCGTCAATCATTCCAACAACTTTTCTTCCTGACAAAAGGAATTTGTACAATGTTTTTCTGTTTCTAAAACTCAGCACAATGTGCATAAGTACACACAAGCACTTAATTTTTCTTTAATATTTATGTGCAAGTATCTTCAGGGGCGAATTTAGGCCTAGGCAGACTAGGCAGCTGCCTAGGGCGGTAGATTTGAAGGGGCGGCTTCCAAGCTGTCAAAGTTACTAATTACTACCATCCCCTTCCATTCACTTACAGAGCGATATTCAATGAATATAGATGGGAATTTTAATTGATGGTAAAGTGCCATAATCTTTTATTTTTGTTTCTTGTTGT
>Ga0209628_10002143_pt1 | contig 13243 bp, 19 predicted proteins | sample TergutCu122P4_FD_187285 | JGI IMG/M metagenome (GOLD analysis project Ga0209628, IMG submission 187285) | Cubitermes ugandensis P4 segment gut microbial communities from Kakamega Forest, Kenya - Cu122 P4 (SPAdes) (version 2) | ecosystem: Host-associated > Arthropoda: Insects > Digestive system...
TCGGGATCCTTTGGCGGCCCGATGGCGGGCTGGCGCAAAAAGGCAGCGGCGCGCTGCCCGCGCTGCTCACGGTGTGGGTGGGCTTTGCCGCGGTGGACGTGATGCTCAAGCAAATCGCGGCGGCGGGAACGCCGTTCGCGGCCTCGCTGCAAGTCAGCTTTGTGCTCGCCTTCATCGGCATGGCGGCCTGGCAGCTTGCCCGCGCCTGGCGCGGCACGGCGCGCCTGAGCTGGCGCAACCTGGCCGCGGGCCTGCTGCTGGGCGCGATCAACTTCGGCAACATCGTTTTCTATGTGCTCGCCCACCGCGCGCTGCCAGGCCAGCCGGCGGTGGTGTTCGCCAGCATGAACATCGGCGTGGTCGTGCTGGCCGCGCTGGTGGGCATGGCGGGCTTTGGCGAGCGGCTGTCGCGCATCAACCGTGGCGCGATCGTGCTGGCGATAGGGGCCATCGTGCTGATCGCGCTGGCGCCCAATGGATGACCACAAATAGAGAAAAAATTTCCCTACAATCACGCGGTATGGGCAAACTGCACGAACAAGGCAACTGGTTGATCCGGGTGCATGGCAATGAACATCCGCCGGTGCATGTACATGTTCTGCATCCCGATGGCCGGGCCATCATTGACGTGGATGGCAACGTGCTTAACCAAGGTGTTCCTGCCCAAGTGATCGCCGCTGCCGCCGTGTGGGTTGCCGCCAATGTGGATGCCATCCGCGCCGAGTGGGCGCGCGTGGGCAACCCGCCTGTCAGGAGCCAAGCATGAAGCACAACCTCAACCGCATCGAATCCGCGCAGCCGCTGGGCGGCACGCTGATGGAGATTCACTATACCGGCGGCCAGGTAGTTCGCGTCGATTTTGCCGAGCTGGCCGAGCGTCTTGCAGTGTTCGCCGATCTGAAAAAACCGGCCTTCTTCCGGCGCGCTGCCGTGGCCGATTGGGGTCACACGCTTGAATGGCCCAACGGCGAGGGGCTGGATGCCGACCGCCTGATGGAAATGGCCCTTGAGCAAGCCGGACGCACCGACACGCTGGCCTTCCGCCGCTGGCAGGATCGGCACGGCCTGTCGCTGGCGCAAGCGGCCGACGCCATCGGCCTGTCGCGCCGCACGGTCAGCCAGTACCGCACTGGCGCGCGGCATGTGCCGCGCACGGTCGCGCTGGCCTGCAAGGGGTGGGAAACCGAGCGCGCGCGCTGATTGCCACGGCCCATGAACGCTCCCAACGGCCCCCTCTCCCCCTGGCGCCTGTGCGTGGCGCCGATGCTCGATTGGACGGACAAGCACTGCCGCCATCTGCACCGGCTGCTGACACGGCGCACGCGGCTTTATAGCGAGATGGTGACCACCGGCGCGCTGCTGCATGGCGATGAGCGGCGGCATTTGCGCATGGACGAGGTGGAGCGCCCCGTGGCCTTGCAGCTTGGCGGCAGCGAGCCGGAGGAACTGGCGCGCTGCGCGCGCATCGGCGCGCGCTGGGGTTATGACGAGATCAACCTGAACTGCGGCTGCCCCAGCGAGCGCGTGCAGCGCGGCGCGTTCGGCGCGTGCCTGATGCGGGAGCCGCAACTGGTGGCCGATGGCGTGAAAGCGATGCTGGACGCGGTGGCCGTGCCGGTGACGGTCAAGCACCGCATCGGCATCGACCAGGACGAGGGCTACGGCCTGGTGCGCGACTTTGTGGGCGCGCTGGCGCGGGCGGGCTGCGGCGTGTTCATCGTCCATGCACGCAATGCGTGGCTGCAAGGCTTGTCGCCCAAGGAAAACCGCGAAATTCCGCCGCTGCGTTACGAGGTGGTGTACCGGCTCAAGCGCGATTTTCCCGGCCTCACCATCGTGCTGAACGGCGGCGTGAGCGACGATGCGCAGATCGCCGCGCATCTGGCGCATGTCGATGGCGTGATGGTGGGCCGCGCCGCCTATCACCGGCCCTGGTGGCTGAGTGGCTGGGATGAAAAATTTTTGGGTGGCCAACCGTGCGCGCTTACCGAAGACGAGGTGGAGCAGGCGATGGTGGCCTACATGCAGCGCGAGGCGCGGGAAGACGGCACGCCCTGGTACGCCATCGCGCGCCACATGCTCGGCCTGCACCACGGCCAGCGCGGCGCGCGGCTGTGGCGGCAGGTGTGGAGCGACCACAAGCTCAAAGCCATGCCGCCCGAACAAGTGGGAGCGATGGCGCGGGCGTGTTTGGCGCGCGAGGCTGTTGGGGGAGGCTTGTACTGACCGCAACCAACGTTTCGTTTATTTCGTTTATAGTATGACGACTTCGACTTGACGAACTGGCTCGCCATGACTGCTTCCGCCGTTGCTCAAAGACCGCTTTCTCAAAAAGACATCACGCTTGCCCGTGAGTCTGGCCGTGCGCTTTCTGCCTTGCTGCAAACCCGCGCGGCGAGCCAGCAGATTGATTTTCATGGACCGAAGGGCAGGGTGCGCCCCGTGCGCATACCGGCTGCGGCGTTGCGGCTGTTGCGGGATGCACTGACCGAAATCGGCCAGGGCAATGCAGTGTCGATTCTTCCGCTCCACGCTGAATTGACCACGCAGCAAGCGGCGGACGTACTCAACGTGTCGCGGCCTTTTCTCGTCCAATTGCTGGAGCAGGGAAGCATTCCGTTTCGCAAGACCGGCACGCATCGCCGCGTGCGTTATCAGGATGTGATGGCCTACAAAAAGCGTACCGATGCCCTGCGCCGCAAGGCGCTGGATGAACTGGCGGCGCAAGCCCAGGAACTCGGCATGGGATATTGAATCAGGTGCGTTCTCGTTTCACCGTCGTTTATGACGCCTGCGTGCTTTACCCGGCGCCACTGCGCGACTTGCTGATGCATCTGGCGCTCTCCGATGTGTGCCGGGCGCACTGGAGCGACCTGATTCACGACGAGTGGACGCGCAACGTGTTGGCCAACCGGCCCGATCTGACGCAACGGCAGTTGAACCGCACGCGCCAATTGATGAACACACATGTTCGCGGCAGTCTGATTACCGGGTTCGAGCACCTGACGGCCGCGATTCATTTGCCCGACCCGCACGACCGCCATGTGGTGGCGGCTGCGATTCATGCCGAGGCCAGCCTGATCGTCACCTTCAACCTCAAGGACTTTCCGGCGCCGGCGCTACGGCCCTACAACCTCGCGGCTCGACACCCAGATGACTTCATCGCCGACCTTCTCGATTGGCATCCTGCGGGTGTGCTGAAGGCTGCGGCCAACCATCGCCGGTCGCTGAAAAATCCGCCGAAGACGGCGCTTGAATATCTGGACACCCTGCAAGCGCAGGGCTTGGTTCAATCGGCGGCGATCATGCGCCAATGGGTTGAGTCACTCTGAGCAAGGTCTCACCCGTAATGGCAGATGTAGTGATACGCCTCGCCCACGCGGATGTCGAAAGAAGAATTGGCCGGAATGCTGAAGCGCTCGCCCGGCTGCGAGCGTTGCCAGGCGGTTTGGCCGGCCAGGCGGTATTCGCAACTGCCGCCCACGCATTCCATGATTTCGGCGGTGCCGGTGTTGAAAGTCAACTGGGCCGGCAGCACCACGCCCACGCTTTTCTTGGTGCCATCGGTCAGCTCGAAACTGTGCGAGACGCACTTGCCGTCAAAGTAAACATTGGCGCGGGTGGTGAGGGTCACGCCCTCGATGCGGTCGGTGCTCATGCTGCTGCGGTGCCTTTGAAAAAAAGAAGGCACGATCATAGGTGCGAACAGTCCAGCGCCAGCAACTCACAAATCAATAGCTGCCAGCGCTTGCCTGGCAAGCGCTACAGGCCGTTTTGATGCATAAAACGCAGTCAGGCCGCAGCTGCCTGCCGCACACGCGCGGGCCGCGCCTCCAGCCAGCGCCAGGCCAGCCAGCCGCACAGCAGACTCAGCAGCCAAATCGCCACCAGGCCCGCCAGCCGCCAGCCATACGTGGCGGGCGTCAGGTGCATGGTCAGCGCGCTGACCGCCAGACTTAACGGGTAGTGCAGCAAAAACACACCATACGAAATCGCCGCCAGCCAGGCCACGGGCGCATACAGGCGCGGGCGCGTCAGCACGGCGGCCCACGGCTGCCACAGCAGCAGCAGCGCCACCACGCCATCCAGCACAACGCGCTCACGCCACTCGATCAGCAGCGCCAGCGCCGTCAGCCCCACCAGCAGCGCGGTGGCAACGCCGCGCCGCGCGCCATTGCGGCCCCAGGCCGCCAGCACGCCCAGGCCGTAAGCGCCCAGAAAGTAATGCCCCCACATATCGGCATCCGGCTGCCGGTTGAACCACGCCAGCGACAGCAGCACGCCCGCAATCAACGGCAGCGCGGCGGCCATGCGCGCGCTTGCGGGCGGCGCGTGCCGCGCCAGTGCGTGCGCCAGCACCGTCAAGGCAGCCAGCAGCGCAAACAACTGCAAATCGATCGCCACATACCAAATGCCTGCTGACAGCGCTGGCAGGCCAACAATGTCTTGCAGCAGCAGCACGTGGGCCAGCAATTGCACAAGAGCAGGCGCGGCTGGCGTTTCGGCGTCGGTCATCCAGGCGCGCGCCAGCGCCGCTGCCGCCACGGCAGCCACCAGCGCCAGCAGCAGCATCGGCAACAGCCGCAAATAGCGCGCCAGCACACGCGCCGGCCAATCGCGCCAGGCAATGCGCGGCGCACCTGGCGTGGGCCACAAGCTGCGCGCGGCCAAAAAACCGCCCGCCACCAAAAACACCTGCACCGCCATGCGCCCATAGTCATAAACAAACGTCGTGACCACAAGCCAGTCAGCATCCAGCGTAGTGGACAGCGGCCCGTAAAGCAGCAAGTGATGCCAAACAATAACCTGCGAAGCAACAGCCTTGCCCCAAGTCACCCAAGGCAAGGTATCGGCGGCAGGAGCGGATGTCATGACGGGTGGCATTATCCGCACCGGATTGGATGCGGCAAACGGCGGTAATCAGTTCAGTTGCCGCAGGCTCGCTCTGATTTTAGGCTGCATATACTGCCGCCCAAGTGCTTGTCAGCCATCCTGCCGTTTAGCAGTAAAATGTGGCTCTAGCACTTGATTGGCAAGCCTTTGCAGCTATTTAAAAGATAGCTGCATGACGGCGATTACTGGAGATTGGCACGTGCCTGGTATTTTGTTCAAACGGCCCCGGCTGGTGTTTGGCGCCATCGCGCTTGCGTGCGCGGGGATGCTGGCTTTTGGCATTGTGTATTTGCAAAACGTGGTCGGCGTCGATCCGTGCCCGATGTGCATCGTGCAGCGCTATTGCCTGATTGGCGTGGGCGCATTCAGCCTGCTGGCAGCGCTGTGCAAGGGGCGCGGCTGGCGCTGGCTGTGGGGCGCGCTGGGCATTGCCAGCGGCGCGTTTGGCGTGTTTACGGCGGCGCGGCAAAGCTGGTTGCAGTGGTACCCGCCAGCGGTGTCCACCTGCGGGCGCGACCTGTACGGCATGATCGAGTCGTTTCCGCTGCAAAAAGCCATCCCGATGATCTTCAGAGGCAGCGGCGATTGCAGCGCGGTGGACTGGACTTTTTTAGGCGGCAGCATCGCCAACTGGTCGTTTGTGTGGTTTGTGATTTTTATCGTCGTCATGCTGGCGGCGCTGATTGGGCAGCGCCGCGCGGTGTGATGACCATGATGTTGCCTGCTTGACGGGAGGTTGTGGGTGGTGATTTCAGACCAGCGCACTTTCTCGGGTTTTGAAGCCGTGCTGTTTGATCTGGACGCGACGCTTGTGGATCACGTTTTTGCAAGCCAGTCCGCGTTGTCGGCGGCACTCACTGCTACTGGCGTGGGAGCTGATGCAGGCGATAGCGCTGGCGCATTTTCATTGTGGTCTGCTCTGGAGGCCGAGCATTTCCAGTCGTATCTGGATGGCAAGATTTCGTTTCTGGAGCAGCGGCGGCGGCGTGTGCGTGCGTTCTTGAAGACGTTTTCCATCAGCGACATGACGGATGAAGCCGTTGACGCATGGTTCAAGATCTACCTGCTGGCGTATGAGGCCAGTTGGCGCGCGTTCCCGGATGTCAAGCCATGTCTGGATTGGCTTGGCAGCCGCGCAAGTGTTGTCGCCGTTGTCACCAACGGAGATGCGGCGCAGCAGCAAGCGAAGTTGAATGCGCTGTCACTTGGCCATCTGGCCCTGTTCACGTCGTCGCAAATCGGGGTATCCAAACCTGATCCGATGATCTTTCGGGCGGCATGTGAGGCAATCAAAGTCCAGGCGTCCAGAACAATTTACGTTGGCGACAACGCCATTGTTGACGCAGCCGGCGCCACCACGGCCGGACTGCTGGGCGTCTGGCTTGACAGGTCGCGCCCGCGCGATCTGACGGCGCAGCCGCCGCGCATGGCCACTTTGCTGGATTTGCCACATCTGCTGACGTGACTGATCAGAGAACAACCCGTAGATGGACAACGCAACTCCGGCAGCAAGAAGAACCAGGCCAAGAATGAGCCTGCTTTTTGCCCACATTGCCAACCCCTCACAGCCTCTTGACCAGCACCTGACTCTTGCGATCCCAGTTGTATTTGCGTTTGCGTGCGTCGGGCAGCCAGTCGTGGTCTACGGGCTGGAAGCCGTGTTTGATGAACCAGTGCATGGTGCGCGTGGTCAGCACGAAGATGCTGGCCAGGCCCATGGCGCGGGCGCGCTGCTCCACGCGGCGCAGGATTTTTTCGCCGTCGCCCTGGCCCTGGCTTTGCGGCGACACGGTTAGCGCGGCCATTTCGCCGGTTTTGGCTTCGGGGTAGGGGTACAGCGCGGCGCAGGCAAAGGTTACGCCGTCGTGCTCCAGGATGGTGTAGTTGCCGATGTCGCGCTCGATCTCGGTGCGGCTGCGCTTGACCAGGGTGCCGTCTTTTTCAAACGGTTCGATCAGCCGCAGAATGTCGGCCACGTCATCGGAGGTTGCTTCGCGCACGCTTTCCAGTTTTTCATCTACCACCATGGTGCCGATGCCGTCGTGTACATAAATCTCCAGCAGCAGCGAGCCATCGACGGCAAATGGCAGGATGTGGCTGCGCTCGACGCCAAGCTCGCACGCGGTGACGCAGTGGCGCAGGTAAAAACCGACGTCAAGCGGTTTGTCTGGCGGCGGCAGGCTGGCCATGAGCGCGCGCGCCTGAGCCAGCGTGATTTCGGTGTTGATCGGGTTGTCTTCGCCTTCAGGCTCCAGCGCGCGCACGCGGATGCCGGTCGCTTCGGTCAAAAACAGCAGCTTGTCGGCTTGCAGCGCCACGGCCACCGAGGTGGCGACTTCTTCCATCGCCAGGTTGAACGCCTCGCCCGTGGGCGAAAAGCCGAAGGGCGAGATCAGCACCAGCGCGCCCGCGTCCAGCGAGCGCGTGATGCCCGCCACGTCCACCTTGCGCACCGTGCCGGTGTGCCTGAAGTCCACGCCGTCGATGATGCCCATTGGCCGCGCGGTGATGAAGTTGCCGGAGATCACGCGCACCGTCGATCCGGCCATGGGCGTGTTGGGCAGCCCCTGGCTGAAGGCGGCCTCGATTTCGTAGCGCAACTGGCCGGCGGCCTCTTGCGCGCAGTCCAGCGCCAGCTCGTCGGTAATGCGCATGCCGTGCGAATAGCGCGCCTGATGCCCCTTGGCCGCCAGTTGCTCACCCACCTGCGGGCGAAAGCCGTGCACCAGCACGATCTTCACTCCCATGCTCTGGATCAGCGCCAGGTCGGTGGCAATGTTGCCCAGCTTGCCAGCGGCAATCGCCTCGCCCACCACACCCACCACAAACGTTTTGCCGCGATGCATGTGGATATACGGCGCCACGGCGCGAAACCACGGAACGAAGGTAAAGTTGAAAACAGTGGACATGCTGGCTGCGCTGCAAAAACAAAAGTGCTGTGCTGCGCGAAGTGTAGCGATACGGCGGGCCGCTGGCAGGCGGGCCGCATCCGGCCGCTGGTAGCATGGAGCGGCCCTTTTTCAGCAAACAAGGCGCGACATGGCAGCCGGGCAATACCTCAAAGACCTTTTCAGCGCGCTGGCCGATGATGAAATCATTGCCAGAATCAAACGCGGGCTTACCGCCGAGGCTTACGCAATCGCCAGCGGCGAGTTGCAAAGCCGCGGCATCGAGCCGCCCGCCATGGACGAGCCGGCCGAGCCGCAAGAGCCGCCCTACCCCGGCGACATGGTCATCCTGGCGCGCGAGCTGACGCCTGCCGAGGCGCACATCCTGGCCTCATGCCTGGCGGCAGCCGGAATCGACGCCGCGCCAGCCGATGTCGATACAGTCCGCGGCAACTCTCTCTGGTCCATCGCCCTGGGCGGCGCCAAAGTGCGCGTGCCGCAATCGCAACTGGCACAAGCGCGGCAAATACAGGACGCTTTCCGCCGCGGCGAGCTGGCGCTTGGGGATGATTTTGATGTGGGGGAGGAGAGTGAGTGAACTTGCTGGATCAGAGATTCAATACGGTTTATGGAACCTCCAAAGAACCAGGTGCGAGTCGGCGCGCCAGGATTTGGGATGGGCTGCAAGGCACAAAGCGCCTTGGCTTATTGCGCCACGGAAAGTATGAGCATGCGCGGATTGCTCACCGAGGCGATGAAACCGTGGCGCTCATAAAAAATCCGCGCCGCGTCGGAAATTGCATGGACCAAAATGCCGCGAATGCCAAGAATCGCGGCGGCCTGCTCCACACGCAGCACGGCATCTTGCAGCAGCGCCACACCAAGCCCCTTGCCCTGCATGGAACGGTCAACGGCCAGCCGCCCCAGCACGGCCATCGGGATGGGATCTGGCATGTTTCTCTTGATCCGGCCTGGCGCTTGCGCATGGGCCAATGCGCCAGAGGCCAGCGCGTAATACCCAACCACCCGGCGATGCGCCGCCGCGACCACATACACACGCGATGCGCCGCAGACTTGATTGGTCAAGGCCCGGCGGCGCAGCCAGTCGTCCAGCGATGCCACGCCGGAATCGAACGCCGTCAGAATATGCGCGCCCGTGATAGCCTGCGGCGCTCCAAGCGTCACGGCTTACCCTTTTTTCCAGGGTTTGGGCGCACGCATCAGCCGCTCATAAGCCTGGCCTGCGGGCGGGCGATCCAGCACGGTCAAAAATTGAGCGTAGGTTTTGGCATCGACCTGAAAGTAGGTTTGATCCATCAGGGCATTCTCGGCGGCCTGCCGCGAAGCCTCGATCATGAAATCCGACCGTGTCTTGCCGCGAACGCGCGCCGCCAGATCGATCAGGGATCTGACATCATCACGCACACGCAGATTGACAGCGCGCGTTAGCTGCTGGCGAGCATCCTCTAAAACCGTCGTTTCCATGGCGTACCTCTTGTTTCGCCAATATAGCATATCAGATACACATTGTGTATGCGCTGCGGCGTGCCGAAAGACAGCAAAACACCAATTGACAGACAGGTCTTACCATTCACTCAATCTAGTGGCGACAAGTCTGTAAATGATAGCTGCCAGCACTTGCCACACAAGGATTTGCAATCGTTTTATGTCCAAAACCATTTACAAGCAAGCGCTGGCAGCTATGAAAAAGATTGCGCATGGCGGCGCTCCTGCCGTATCTTCCTGAAAGCATCCATCATGGAAAACCTCGATCTCACCGTCCTGCGCGCCATGCACACCTGGCGCAGCGCGGGCCAACACGCGCTGCTGGCAACGGTGGTGCGCACCTGGGGTTCTTCGCCGCGCCCGGTGGGGTCGATCATGGGGCTGTGCGAAAGCGGCGCGGTGGCCGGCTCGGTTTCGGGCGGGTGCGTGGAAGATGATTTGATTGCCCGCTATACCCACGCGGACGCGCCCGATGCGCTGCTTCCTGCACCGGGCGGCGCGCCGCGCTTCATCAAATACGGCGTGACCGCCGACGAGGCGCACCGCTTTGGCCTGCCCTGCGGCGGCACGCTTGAATTGCTGCTGGAGTTTGACCCCGGCGCCGCGCAACTGGCCGAGCTGGTGCAGGCGCTGCAAGCGGGCCGCCTGATGCGCCGCAGTGTCGATCTTGCCGATGGCCGCGTCACGCTCACGCCCACCGACACGCCCGCCGGGCTGACTCTCGATGCGCGGCAGATGGTGGGCACTTTTGGCCCCGGCTGGCGCATGCTCATCATCGGCGCGGGGCAGATGAGCGAGTATCTGGCGACCATGGCGCAGTTCAGCGGCTTTGCCGTCACCGTGTGCGATCCGCGCGAGCAGGTGCGCGGCGCATGGCAAGTGCCCGGCGTGCGCGTGCTGGCCGATATGCCCGACGACGCGGTGGCCGCCTTCGCGCCCGGCCGCCGCAGTTGCGTGATCGCGCTCACGCACGACCCCAGGCTGGACGATCTGGCGCTGTTGCAGGCGCTCGACAGCCCCGCGTTTTACGTCGGCGCCATCGGCAGCCGCAAGAACAGCGCCGCGCGCCGCCAGCGCATGATGGAACACTTTGCCTGCACGCAAGCGCAGCTTGCGCGCCTGCGCGGTCCAGCCGGCATCTACATCGGCAGCAAGACGCCGCCTGAAATCGCCGTCAGCATCATGGCCGAAGTGCTGGCGGCAAAAAACGGCGTGCCGCTGCCGCGCGGCCTTGACGTGGCGCACGGCAAAAACCAGCCAACCACGCCCGGCGCCACACCGTGACAGCTACCGAAAACATAGCAGCAATCATACTGGCAGCAGGCGCTGGACGGCGTTTTGACTACAAACCCAAAGGGCTGCTGCAACGCGACGGCCAGCCGCTGATAGCGCGCCAAATCGGCCTGATGGCGCAAGCTGGCGCGCGTCAGGTAGTGGTGGTGCTGGGCCACCATGCCGACGCCTATAGCGCCGCGCTGCAACAAGCGCAAGCGCGTTTGCCTGACTGCGTGCAACTGCAATGGGTACGCAACCCAGATCCGGACGGCGGCACGGCGGCATCACTGCGCTGCGGCCTGGCCCTGCTGGCCGATGATGTTGCAACCGTGCTGGTTGCCCTGGCCGATCAGCCCCTGCTGCAAGCCGGCGACGTGCGCGCCCTGCTGCACGCCTGGGCCACGCGCGGCCCCAACACCGACCTGGCGCTGCCCGCCCATCACGGCCAGCCTGGGCACCCGGTCATCTTTGGCCCCGCGCTGCGGCAAGCGCTGCAAACGCAGCCCGGCGGCGTGCGCGCGTGGCGCGAACAGCACCCGCGGCGCGTGCAAACCATCGCAGTCACACACCCGCGCCACACCTTCGACATCGACTGCGAAGCCGACCTGGCAACCCTGGCATCAACGCACGGCGTTCAACTGCGCTGGCCTTAGCAGGCTGCTGAAATACTGTTTTGAAGAGAAAATTTCGGCCCCGAAAAGGGTGTCTCACCCCTTACCCGCCTTGAAAAAAACGCTTGTAGGCCGTTCTATGAGGTCGTCCTTCTTGGCTCAAGACCAGGAAACCAGTATTTCAGCAGTCTGTTAACGGCTTTCGCGCCCCGGTGCAGCCGCTCCACCTCAATCATTCACCCACTCGCGCCGCAACGCCTGTTGCAGCGCCACGCGGCCGGCGCGGCGCTGCGCGCCCTGGCTGCGGATGTGTTTGCCCGCGGCGCTGCTGACGCTGCGCGCGGCCAACGCCAGCGCGACGTGGTTGCGCGGCGCGGGCTGCGGCAGTTGCAGCGCCAGCGGCACGCGCATACGCGCCAGCTGTTTGCGGCTGCCGCGCGCGCCGGCGGCGGCGCGGGAAAAAATCTTGGCACTCATGTGCACGCTCCAAAAACAAAAAAACCCCGGCGACAGGCGGGCCGTGGGCTTTTTTGCTGGCCCTGCGGCTGGTTGTGTGATGACATATCACTCCCAGCCGGGGCGGATGGGAGCGCGTCAGAAGTAACTGAAGTGCATGTGTTTCATCGATCAAAACCTCCTGCTGCGCGGCATGCGCGGCCTTGTTTGCAGGAGAACTTTTAATTATGCCCCAAACTCAATTTCCATCCGGCACAGGCTGCGCACCCGTAAATGACCAATGCGTCTGGACGATGCGCCACGTTTGGCCCTGCTGCCGGCGGTAAACCTCGGTGCAGTTCCAGCGCATCTGACCCCCATCACCGCCACCGCTGGCAACAAAGCGAAACGTCAGCACGGCGGCATCGCCGATTTCTTGCACGTGCGGCGCAATCATCTCGTGGCGCGGCGCGTTGATCTGACCGCGCAGACCGTCGTAGTACGCCTTGAGCTGGTCAAAACCATCCAGCCGGGCGCAAAGAAAGGGGTCGAAATAAACCACGTCGCGGGCGGAAATTTCCAGAAATCCATCCGGATCGCCGTTGCACCAGCGCGCGAGCGCGGCCTTTTCCAAGTCGATGACGGTGTGATGTTGCATGTCGTGATTCCTTCTCGAGACAAAGCTATCAGTCTGACGCACGGTGCACGTTGTTGCAAGTACGCACAAATACAGCCTATACTGCCGCATTTGATACCGTGGAGTATGAGCGCATGCGCAAGCAACGTCATCAGGTTTACGGCAACTGCCCGGTAGAAGCCGCGCTGGACATCATCGGCGGCAAGTGGAAGGCAATCTTGCTGTTCCACATCCTTGATGGAACCAAACGCTTTGGCGAACTCGGCCGCCTGCTGCCGGGGCTGACGCAGCGTATGCTGACCACCCAGTTGCGCGAGCTGGAAGCCGACGGCGTCATCGCCCGCACCGTCTATCCCCAAGTGCCGCCGAAAGTGGAATACGCCATCACCCCATTTGGCCGCACGCTTGAACCGCTGCTCAAAGAGTTGGCGCTGTGGGCCGACTCGCACGTCAAGCCAAGGCTTGAGAACGTCTGAACAACTTCAGGAATACCTACGGTGCCCATTGAACTCTGGCTTGCCTTTGTCGTCGCTTCGGCGGTGGTGCTGGTCATTCCCGGGCCGACCATTCTCACGGTCATCAGCTACTCCATCGCCCACGGCCGGCGGGCCAGCGTCCCGCTGGTGGCTGCCGTGGCGCTGGGCGATTGCACGGCGCTTGCGCTCTCGCTGGTGGGCCTGGGCGCGCTGCTGGCGGCCTCCGCGTTCTGGTTCTCCGTGGTCAAACTGGCCGGCGGGCTTTATCTGCTTTGGCTGGGTATCAAGCTGCTGCGGGCCGGCGTTTCGGCGGGCAAGGTTTTGACCGACACGGCCCTGCACTCGCGCTGGCGCCTGTTCGTCAACACCTACTTGGTCACCGCGCTCAATCCTAGGGATTCTCTGAAGAACCATCTGCAAAAGCAGCTTACGTAGCCCAAAGCTTGCCGACTTTCACGACATGAGACAAACCGTCTTCCAACAGCACTTTTTGCCCCGCCGTGGCAGCGTTGGAGGCCGTTT
>Ga0209628_10002144_pt1 | contig 13243 bp, 11 predicted proteins | sample TergutCu122P4_FD_187285 | JGI IMG/M metagenome (GOLD analysis project Ga0209628, IMG submission 187285) | Cubitermes ugandensis P4 segment gut microbial communities from Kakamega Forest, Kenya - Cu122 P4 (SPAdes) (version 2) | ecosystem: Host-associated > Arthropoda: Insects > Digestive system...
GTGATTGGCGAATTTCAAAATGCTGAATATCAAGAAGTTGAAATTTTGCAATCAGTGATTGCAGAATCTGAAAACGGCAATTTACCAATTTGGCAATCACCGATTGCCAAATTCAACTCCGAAGAAATTTTAGTAGAACCGCAACGACTTTTGTCCGAACTTTCTTACACACATTTGGTGCAACTTTTTCCGATAAAAGACCGTTTGAAACGTGCTTTTTATGAAATAGAGTGTATCAACGGCTGTTGGAGTGTGCGAGAACTGCAACGGCAAATCGAAACATTGTATTACGAACGTTGCGGAATGAGCATTACACCCGAAAAATTGATTGAACGAACACAAAACAATTCCGAAACAACAAATATTCAGGATATTATAAAATCGCCTTTTACTTTTGAGTTTTTGGGATTGAAAGCAAAAGATGTAGTAGAAGAATCGGATATTGAAACGGCTTTAATCAGTCAAATTCAAGATTTTTTGCTCGAACTTGGTTATGGTTTCTGTTTCGAGGCACGTCAAAAACGAATTTTAATTGACGGCGAATATTACTTTTGTGATTTGGTTTTTTACCATAGAGTTTTAAAATGCCATATTTTAATTGATTTAAAAAACAGTAAATTTAAACACGAAAATATCTCACAGTTAAATACTTATGTGTCGTACTACAAAGAAAATATGCGCAGGACAGGCGATAATGAACCTGTTGGTATTTTGCTTTGTACCGACAAGTCAGATGAATTGGTACGTTACGCTACCGCAGGAATGGATAACAAACTGTTTGTGTCTCAATATCTTATAGAATTACCAAAAAACGAAGAGTGGGAGCAATTTATAAAACAACTAATACAATAAAATGAAACAAAAAAATAACATAGATTTCAACCTCTCATTAGACGGCACATTGATAATAAAAGGATTAGCAATTTGCCTGATGTTGTGGCATCATCTGTTTTATCAAAACCCCGAATACGGCAGTTTTGTATTTCAAACGGCACTATTTGGAAAGGTTTGCGTGTCGCTGTTTTTGTTTGTCAGTGCGTATGGGTTAACAGTTCAATACAGCAAAATTTTTAACAAACCGATTACTGAAACATTCAAATTTCAGGCAAAAAGATTTGTTAAGTTTTATGCAAATTATTGGGTAATTTTTTTGATTTTTGTACCGTTAGGCATATTTGTTTTTGGACGTGGATTGAGCGTACCATACGGAGAAGCAAGTCATATAAAAATGTTGATAAAAGATATTTTAGGAATAAATTCTTTTCAATCATACAATATTGCCTGGTGGTTTAATCAGTTGATAATCTGCTTATATTTACTCTTTCCAATTCTCTATTTTGTGATAAGGAAAATATCTGTTTTTTTGATAATACTTTGGTATTTGATATTGCGATTGCAAATCCCTCTCTTTTCAGATGTGATTGTTTATTGGTCTCTTCATTTTTCACTTGGAATATTATTTGCACAAAATACAGAAAAAATAAACAAATTTTTTAACAGGTTCAATCAATTTTTGTTATTAGGATTTTTTATTCTGACTTTCGGAATATTATCCGTTTTTCGGAATTATGAAATTGTTTCATTTTTTAAAGGTACGGACGTTGATGCCTTTCTTGCAGTAAATATTGCATTTTTAGTTATTTTGATATTTCATAAAGTATCACAAAAAATTGCCAAACCTGTAATTTTTTTAGGCAAACACTCCATAAATATTTATATGCTGCATACTTTTATATTTGCATATTTTTTTAAAGATTTTATCTATTCATTCAAATATCCGATACTGATATTTTTTGTACTTTTGGCTATCTGTCTGATAATTAGCGTTTTATTAGAATATGGAAAAAAAATTGTACATCTTCCTGTTATTATTGACAATATAAACAAAAAAATAACAACGTGATAATTGACAATAAAATAGAATATTTGGCTTGGGATTCCGATTTTTTTCAAAAGAAAATTGGACAGGTTTCTGTTGATAATAGCGATAATATTATTAATATTTTAGAAGAGGCAAAAAAAACGGGCTTTCAACTGATTTATCTTTTTGGAAATAGCAATTTTTTTGTTGATAAAGAAATTTTAAAACAATTTAACGGAAAATTGGTTGATATAAAAGTTTTATTTGAGAAAAATCTTGACATTAATAAAATCCAAACTTTTGTAGATTTGGAATACAAAAGCAATATACTAACCTCTGATTTAGAACAACTTGCATACATAAGCGGCGAATATTCACGTTTTAAATTAGATAAAAATTTTCAAAAAGATGATTTTTATAGAATGTACAAAATTTGGATTGAAAATTCTGTAAAGCACAAAATTGCCGATAAAGTGTTTGTTGTAAAAGAAAACGATGAAATAAAGGGAATGGTTACACTCAAAATATACAGCACAAGAGGACATATTGGTTTGCTTGCCATTGCACCCGACTCGCAGGGAAAGGGCTACGGAAAAATGTTGATTTCTGCTTGCGAAAACGAACTGTTGCGCAAAGGTATTTTTAAACTTGAAGTACCGACACAATTACACAATTCGGCAATTAAGTTTTACGAAAAATGCGATTTTCTAATAGAAAAAGTAACAAATATTTATCATTTTTGGTTATGAATGCGAATGACGGGTCAAACTTAATCAAGAAATAGACGCAGTCAAAATCGGCGTAACCTTTTTTCCTCTCAAAACGACTATCTGTTTTGATTTTTCACAAAAAACAAGTATAAAAAATGCCGTTAAAATTTCTTAAAACATTGCCATTTTCAGAAAAAAAAATGAAAATATCTCATAACTGCCTGATAATCAGTGCGAAAAAAAAAAAATAGAAAAATTTTGTTTTGATTAAAAAAAAATTATAACTTTACAGAAATTTTTTATTAACCATTAAATTATTCAAAAAATGAAAAAACTTTTTTTAATTAACATTTTATTTATTTGTGCGTTGAGTATCTCAGCACAGATAAAAGTGCAAAACACCGGCTATGTTGGTGTTGGTTCGAGCGTGCTTTCGGGCACATTACTGTCTCCTTTTTCTATTAATAGTTTAGGAGAGGCAGGTGTTATTGCTTATATTCAAGGCAGTCCTATAGGGCTAAAAATTAACACAAGCGCACTTTACGATGGATACGGATTGTATGCAAAAGCAACAGGTTGTCAATATGGTACTGCTATTGGCGTGCTTGGCGAAGGACAAACTATCGCTCCCGGTATGGGCTGTTTTAGAGGTAATGGCGTAGGTGTAAGAGGAATTGCAGGAGCAAGTACTACTACATTTATGATGTATGGAGTGTCTGGACTTGTTGATGGAACGAATGGCGCAGGTATTTACGGTAGAGATAACACTTCTGAGACCGCATTTCAAGGTAAATGGGCAGGTTATTTTAAAGGTAACGTACATGTAGATGGAACTTTAACGGCAGTAAGTATTAACCCAAGCGACAGCCGCTTGAAAAAAAATGTGCTTGACCTTGATTATCAACGGACACTTGACAGAATTATGCTCTTGCGCCCTGTGGAGTACAATATGCAGCAGGTTACATTTGAAGTAGCAGATAGTGTTGATAGCCGCGGCGAAGTTGTAACAACACGAACCGTTAACCGCTATGATGAAACAACCGCTGTGTTTCAAAACAAACATTATGGTTTGATAGCGCAGGAAGTACAAAGAATCTATCCCGATTTGGTTTATGAGGGCAGCGATGGTTATTTGGGTATTGACTATGTATCTTTGATACCTATGCTCTTGAAAGTTGTGCAACAGCAACAGGTAGAAATAGACCAACTTAAAAGAAATGAAAGTGCGCCACACAATGCACCTGCAAAACCACAGGAAACAACAAACCAAAGTGCGGCACTCTACCAAAACACGCCAAACCCTTTTAACGAAAACACAGAAATTGCTTTTTATCTGCCCCAAAGCGTAACAAACGCAATGCTTTGTGTGTATGATATGAACGGCAAGCAACTTTCGCAAAATGTTATTACACAGCGCGGTAATGCAAGTTTTGTTGTAAACGGCAACAAATACGGCGCAGGAATGTATCTCTACTCTTTGATTGCAGACAACCAGATAGTTGATACAAAAAGAATGATTTTAACGAAATAGGGGGATTTGTTATGAAATTTCCATAATATTTTGGAAAAATCATACCAAGCGAAATGATTGTAATTCAATAACTTATCAAATTATAAACACATGAAAAAGATTATAACATTAGTATTGTTGTTTTTTTCAACAATAGTTCAGGCTCAAACACGAATTGATTTTATACAATTCATTGGTGCTACTGCCGATAGTTTAGTATTTATTGTTCATTCTTCAATAGATAGTGAGATTGTCGAATACAATGTTGAATATAAAGAAGAATTTGATAATATCAAGGTTAATGTTCTATATTCAGCAGGATTGGATATTGATTGTTATTGCCCTGTACAAACAACAATTAAAATAAAGAAAGATATTTATCAAAAAGCAATTGTTTCTTTGATGATTCGTTATCCAGTTGGAGTAGCATATTCAGATTATTTTCTAAGGGATTCAAAAGAAATTGATTTATCGAATATAGCGAGCATTGATAATCTTTCTATTTTATCTAAGATTGCTATTTTCCCTAATCCCGTACAAAATATGTTTCATATAAATTTAGAAGAAAGCAAAGTTTTAAATTTGGAAATATATGATATACAAGGAAATTTGCTGCTGAATAATAAAGTAACTTCTGAAATGGGAATAGATGTCTCTTTTCTGTCTTCGGGCTTATATTTTGTTGTTATTAATAAAGAACATACTTATAAAATCATAAAGGAGTAAAATTATGAAAAACTTATATTTTTTTTTGTTGGCAATATGCTTAACAGTAACTGGTTGTGATACAAATAAAGACAATCAAATAAAATATATTATTGGAGAATGGAAACTTAAAAAAGTTACTATTCCGTTTATTGACAAATCGTACGATTATTCTCAATATAGTATTGTATATGAGTTTAAAAGAAACGGCGTTTTGACGGTTTCTGGAGAAACTGATGTTATTGATACCTACATAGGACATACGATTGGTAAGTACTCATACACATTTATTGAAGACAAAGAGGGCTATGGAATGGTTGGCTTACCTTATGGGTTGAAAATTGATGACGATACTTATTGGTATAAAATTTCTTCAGAAGAGTTAACAATTACTAGGACACCTCTTGATGGTTATGCTTATTATCTTGTTAAACTAAAATAATTGTGTTATGAAAAAGTTAATAGTATTATTTTCAGTGTTTTATCTTGCCACCTTTTCAGTGTTTGGACAGGATAATGTGTTGCGTTTTGAAGTACAACAGGCAAAGAATGCAAATATCTATTTTGACAGTGCTGTTATTAGTCAGGCAAGTGTTGATACAGGAATATTGAAACATTTTATTGACACAAATGAAGTTTTCTTTTTGGGGAATATTTCACTTGATGTAAAAAATAACAATGTTAAAGCTATAAATTTAACATTGCCCATGAACAATAAAAATATGATTTTGGAATTAATTGAAGTTCCTAACTCTTTTTATAATTATATGGTAATGACATCCGATGGCGAAACATTTCCCGCTAATAGAAACATTAAGCACTATCGTGGAGTTATAAAAGACGAAGCAAATAGTATTGTTGCAATTACATTTTATGAAGATGGAATAATTGGTCTTATTGGCACCAATGAGGGTAATTTTAATATAGTAAAAGACAATCAGTCTGGGAAACAACTTTTTAACACTTGGAATGGAGAAAGCGATGCACATCAAAGAAGTGAAATAATGTACAGTAATAATATCGCGCCATATTGGACTGGCACTAAATATCGTTTTTATGATACTGGAACAGATTTTACCGGCGGTGCTGCTTATGATTTGACTGTATCTAATTTGCAATCACAACTTAATAATGGTAACTATCACTTTTTTCATATGGCTACACACGGAAACGTTGATAGATGGCAGATGGAAGACACAAATAATTCTTTCACATCTCCCAATGCACTTCTTTTACAAAACGTAAATGCAAATATTATTTTAACTACGGCTTGCCTTACAAACGCTTTTGACTTGGCAGAACCCTGTTTAAGTGAAGCATTTATTAGAAGTCCACTTGGTTCCTGTGTCGCATATTGGGGAAGTTCGCGAGTGGGTTGGGATTATGACGACACAACAAATGCATTAGGTCCTTCTTTTATGTATAATGCTCGATTTTATAATCGGCTATTTAATAACAAATTACCTCTTTCGGATAGTTATAGATTTGCTGCATTAACTTCAACCACAAAACAATCTTATGCACCAGGGTCAACCGTTGATGGAGCAATGAGATGGCTACAGTTTACTTTAAATGCAATCGGAGAGCCAGAAATGCCAATATACACAGAAAATCCCATATCTTTTAATCCTTCTATTTCTATAAATGGCACAAATTTAACGGTTAATACCGGAGGAGTATCCGGATGTAAAATAGCAGTTGTAAGTAATGACAATGGAGTATCTTATTTTGAAGTAGCAGATAATGTTTCGTCTCATACTTTTAATAATATAAGTACATCTCATAATTATGTTACTATAACAAAACACAATTATATCCCATACTCTACATTACATATTTGTACAACTACAAAATTCACTAATCAAACAGTAATATTAAATAAAACTATTACTGATTGTAATATATACGTCAAAGATGTAACTGTTAGCAAGGGTAAAATTAATACCAAACTAACTCTTGATGCTGATAATGAAACCGTTATTGATGGCGATTTTGAAGTTCAACTTGGTGCAGAGTTGGAGGTAAAGTAAAAAAACAGTAAGTTTAGCGATTGTAACTTGCGGCAACTTAAAGGGGTTGTCTTAAAAGTGCCTTTGTTTCACGCAAAGACGCTAAGAAAACGCAAAGAACGCGAAGTTTTAGATATTGATTATCAACTCTTTGCGTTCTTTGCGTAAAATACTTTGCGACCTTTGCGTGAACTAAAAGCACTTTTAAGACAACCCCTTTTGAATAAACAAATAACTGAAAACTTTTTTGTAACTTTGCGCTTGTTTTTCTACCCCCGCTATTTTGCATTATGAACACAAATCTTCTTAAAAAAATAAAATCAATGAAAAACAGGGACAAATTTTTGTTGCTTTTGTTTTTTAATACTCTGTTTTTCAGTTTTTTAGCGTATATTTTGCCTCTTCGTTTTGAAGAAAATGATGATGTAATTATGTGCCTAATCTCTTCCGGTATCTATTCCGGTGTGCCTGATGCACATCTGGTTTATGCAAACTATTTGTACGGCTGGTTTCTGAATCTTTTTTACAGCGTATTTCCGGGAATAGAGTGGTACACTATCTCTTTTTGCATTATTCACATTATTTCATTAACGATTATTTCTTACTTTATTGTAAAAAGAACAGATAAATCGTTTTGGTTAAAAAGCATTTTTTTACTCTTTCTTTATGTTATCGAAATCAGAATTATGCTTTTCTTTCAATTCACAACAACAGCGGCTATATGCAGTTTTGCGGGCTTGTTATTATTACTGTTTGAGAGAAAAAATTTATATAAATTTTTGGGTATAATTTTATTTATTCTTGGCACATTAATTCGCTATAAAGCATCCGGCTGGGCAATTTTGCTTATGTTGCCGATTTTTGCTTACAAAATATTTTCGGATAGAAAAGAATTAATCAAATTGCTTGTCCCTGTTTCTATTTGCTTTTTAACAATAATTGCCTCACAAACTATTGATACTTACATATATGGCAAAAATCAGGAATGGGCGGACTACAAGCAATATGATAAAATGCGCGGCTTGATAAACGACAACCCCAATGCTATGAAATTGATGGAAAATCTGCCCGAAGGTGTTTCAAAAAATGATTATCATCTGCTTTTGGCGTTTTTCCCTGATGGAAAAATGATTGATTTGTCAAAAATAAAAGAGTTGGACAAATTAAGGAGAAGTGTGCCGCTTGCAGAAAAAATAAAAAACGTTTATCCCTCTTTGCGTAATTATACTTTGTTGTTGGGCTTAATTTTGATGTTGTTTTTTGTGTGTCTATTAGCACAAAAGAAAAAAATAGACAAAGCATATATACTTTGTTATATGATATTTTTTATTGTAATGTTGTCGTTTGTTTCATTAGACGGGACATTAAAATACAGGGTTTTTATGCCTGCTCTGCTTGTTGCTCTCTTTTTTATTTATGACAATTTTCCAAATAATTCTAATAAATTGCTAAAAACATCTCTTGCAGGGATAATAATTGTTTTGTCGCTGCTTTTAACATATAGAATGTATCGCATAAGAGAGGATAAAATTGAGTTTGAAAAAACACTTCTGACAGAGCAATGGAGAGTAATAGATGAGGTTAAAAATCAAAATGTAAGCGTGGTTTCGCTTGCCGCCGATTTCTCTATTGAACGCTGCAATCCATTTAAAATAAGTAAAAGTTTTAGTGATTTTTCATATCTGTGCGCCGGTTGGCTAACAACCATTCCGTTAAACAATGACATTTTTGATTCTTATATCTCTTTGGTAGATAACAACATATACCTGTTTGCCACCTTTGAAAATGCAGAATGGTATATTCCAAGAATCCAACAGGCATTAATAGAAAACTATAACTGCGAAACAGAGGTATTTGAGAAATTTAGAAGCACAAATTATTTATTAATTCAGATAAGAAAAAAAATAGAATTATGATACCATTCAACAAACCATATCTCACAGGTAAAGAGACGCAATATATTGAACAGGCGGTGCTTAGCGGAAAAATTTCGGGTAACGGAGAATTTACGCAAAAATGTCAGCAATTTTTTGAGCAAAAATACGGTTTCAAAAAGTGCCTGCTCACAACCTCCTGCACCGATGCGCTGGAAATGTGTGCCATTTTGGCAGATATTAAGCCAAATGATGAGGTAATTATTCCAAGTTATACCTTTGTTTCTACCGCTTTGGCGTTTGTTCGGCAGGGAGCGAAAATTGTTTTTGCAGACAGTGGTATTGATAATCCAAATATTGATGCAGATAAAATTGAAGAGTTAATTACGCCCTACACAAAGGCGATTGTGCCTGTGCATTATGCAGGCGTAGCGTGTGATATGGAAAAAATTATGGCGTTGGCAGAAAAATACAATTTGCTGGTTATAGAAGATGCAGCGCAGGCGGTAGATTCGTATTACCAGCCCCTCCTAACCTCCCCAAAGGGGAGGAATTGTTCTCCCCCTTCGGGGGAATTAGAGGGGGCTACTTCGAGTGCATTAGGTTCTATCGGTCATCTATCCGCATTTTCGTTTCACGAAACAAAAAACATTATTTCGGGCGAGGGCGGAATGTTGGCGATAAATGATGAAAGTTTTATTCATCGTGCCGAAATTATTTGGGAAAAAGGAACAAACCGTGCCGAATTTTTTCGCGGCGAAGTTAATAAATATGGCTGGGTAGATACGGGCAGTTCGTTTTTGCCTTCGGAGATTGTGGCGGCGTTTCTTTGGGCGCAGATTGAACATTTGGACGATATTCAAGCAAAACGAAAACAGATTTGGAACACATATTACGAATTTCTCAAACCGTTGGCAGATAGAGGTTGCTTCCGTTTGCCAAAAATTCCCGAATATGCAACGAATAATGCCCATTGTTTCTATTTGGTTTGCCATTCGTTGGAAGAGCGCACAAAACTGATTTCATATTTAAAAGAAAATGGCGTTTTATCTGTATTTCATTATTTAAGTTTGCACAGCAGCAATTTTTATAAAGGCAAACACGATGGACGAGTTTTGCCGAATTGCGATAAATTTGCCGATTGTTTGGTTAGGTTGCCGCTGTTTTATCAATTAAACAAAGCAGAAACTGAATCTGTTGTTAATTTAATTCAAAATTTTTACACAAGCAATTAATGACCCCCTCGGACTTAAAAAATAAAAGCATTGAAGGCGTTGCGTGGAATTTTATCGGTAAAATTTCTACGCACGTTGTTACTATTATTGTCTCCGCAGTTTTGGCACGTTTGCTTTCGCGAGCGGATTTTGGTTTGGTGGCAATGGCAATAGTTTTTATCTCTGTAACACAGGCATTTATGGACTTCGGTTTAACATCTGCCTTAATACAAAAGAAAAATCCAACCGAAGTTCAAATAAACACCGTATTTTATATAAACTGTGTGCTTGCAGTTGTGCTGATGCTGCTTTTAATCGGCTGTTCGGGACTGATAGGTAAATTTTACAACAACACGGAGGTTACCTCAATCGCAAAATTTATTTCATATTTATTTTTAATTTATGCCATAAACGGTGTCCAGCGGGCAATGCTCACAAAAGAGTTAAAATTAAAAACATTAACAATATCAAATTTAAGCGGTGCTTTTGTTAAAGGCATTTCGGGTATATTTTTAGCATTAAATGGTTATGGAGTTTGGAGTTTGGTTTACTCCGAGTTTTTGGGAAATATTGTTACAACTGTTTTGTTGTGGTTTCAATCATCTTGGCGACCAAAATTAATGTTTAAACTATCCGAAATAAAGGAGTTGTTTAATTTTGGTTACAAAATGTTTTTTGTAAGAATGTTGGACAGCATTTATGTAAAATTAGATGAATTGATTATTGGAAAAATATTTGCAGCCGACATTTTGGGCGGCTACGGTCAGGCAAAGAGATTCAATAATATGGTTGTTTCGTACACTTCCGACAGTTTGGGCGGTGTCTTTTTTCCTGTGATAAGCCATTTGCAAGATGATATTGCGCAGGTAAAAAAAGTTGTTGAAAAATCGTTGGAAGCGATTGCTTTTTTGGTTTTCGGCATCACTGCCCTGCTCTATCTCAACGCCGAATCGCTGATTGTGCTTTTGTATAGCCAAAAGTGGCTTGTGTCGGTAGGTTATTTCAAAGTTCTGGCGTTTGTGGCATACGGGTTTCCTGTGAGCGTTATTTTGGTTAATGTGCTGATGGGTTTGGGAAAATCGGGTACATTTTTGAAACTTGATATTATCAAAAAAATTATCGGCTTGAGCGGTATGGGAATTGGTTTTTTGTGGGGAATTTACGGTTTTTTGTGGGCAAATGTGCTTGTAACAACAATCGGTGTTACAATAAATATGTGGTTTGTAAGCAGATTGATTGATTTTTCCGTTTCCGACCAATGGAAAATACTTTTAAAATATCTTTTCCCTGCTATAATTATTGCTTTTGCTGTCTGGTTTTTAAATAAATATTTGCCGCATAATTTATGGTTTTTGCTTTTTGTTAATACGATATTGTTTTCTGTGTTATATTTTTTATTTAATTTTGCATTCAAAATAAATGGTTTTTTGTATGTAAAAGATATTTTTATGTCAAAAGTTTTAAAAAAAGTTAAAATTTAGAACAAAGAAAAAAGAGCAAAGAACAAAGAACAAAGACATTTTATTTACGATTTTAGATTTACGATTTTAGATTTACGATTTTAGATTTACGATTTTAGATTGAATTTTTGATTTTTTGAATCTTTAAATCTTTAAATCTTTAAATTAAAAATACTTGATACTTGATACTCATTCCTCATTCCTCATTCCTCATTCCTCATTCCTCATTCCTAACTCCTCATTCCTAACTCCTAATTCCTAATTTTATGCTTGATTTTATTCAAAATAGCACCTCTCCTATATTGGCAGCATTTTTGCTTGGGTTGCTCTTTTCTTTTGATGCCTGCCCGATGCTTGCAAATATTGCTGCAATCAGTTATATATCCCGTGATTTGACAAATAAAAAACGTTTGATTACCAAGTGTTTATATTTTGTTTTTGGAAAAATTTTAATGTTGATGATTTTAAGTTCTGCACTGATTTTTTTGATTAAAAGCGGTTCAAAAATCTTTAATTTTGGAGAGTTTTTTTTACATTATTGGGAAATAATTTTAATTTCAGCATTAATAATATTTGGCATTTTACTGCTTTTTTCTCATAAAATATCTTGGTTAAAATTGGTGTTTTCTGCTGAAAAAATTGAGAAAAATGCAAAAAAAGATAATTTCGGTGTATTTGTTTTGGGGGCATTTTTGTCGCTGGCGTTTTGTCCAACAAATGCGGTGTTGTTTTTTGGGATATTGATACCTCTTTCTGTATCAGTGAGTTATGGTTTTTTTGCATTGCCGTTTGTTTTTTCGCTTACAACTGCTTTGCCCGTTATTATTATTGCAATTATTATGGTTGTAAGTATAAAAAATATAGATAAACTATACAAAATTGCTGATAAATATTCCAGAATTGCCATAAAAATTACAGGGATTTTATTGATTTTAGCAGGAGTTTTTTTGCTTGCAGAGCATTTTTTGTTGCATAATGATTTGCATGCACATTAAAAATAGACAAAAGACAAAAGACGAAAGATAAAAGACAGGTTAGTGCATTTTTCACTAACCTGTCTTTTGTCTATCAGCAAAGCGGTCTATTGTCTTTGCTATAAATATTTAGAACCAGAACTCGCCGCCTTTGAAAAGTTTTGATTTTGAAAGGGTGGTAATTTTACCGTACTTTTTCTGAATCTCTTTTGTTTTAACCAATTTCGGGTCGCCGTGAATAACAATAATCAGCGGTTTGTCTTTGATGGTTTCGTTATAGAATTTCACAATATCCTCAAACGTCATATTTTCAAATTGTGGCAAGAGGTATTTTGCAGGGTCATCATCAAAACCAACTTCTTTATTTGATTCAACAATTTGCGGTTTGCTCCTGAAATGCCATTTGTTTCCCAATAGTACTGCTTTAAGTTGATTTTTTACATTGGTTATGCGTTCCGGGTATTGAGGCATATTTCTTATCAAATCAACATAAGTATCAATTACATCTAAGACCTTATCGTGTTGCGTTCCAACATATCCGTAAAAATATTCTTTTTTGCTTTTTAAACTACCGGTTGAAACTCCATAAGCGGTATAAGCCATAGAGCGTTTTTCACGAATTTCATTCAGAACAAGTCCAGCAAATCCGCCTGAAAAATATTCATTAAAAGCGGCTTGTTTTGCCAATTTGCTTTTTTGAAAATCGTCTCCAATAGGAATATACATATATACTGCCGCCTGCAACAAATCAGAGTTTGGCAGGAAATAAATTTGCGGTGTTTTATATTCAACTCTTGGACGGAAATATTCCGGCACTTTTGGTTTCATCTCTTCCTTTATAGGCGATATTTTAGATAAGATACCTGACACCTCTTCCAATGATTTTTTTCCAACATAGTACATTTTTACAGCATAAGAGGTTGCTT
>Ga0209628_10002145_pt1 | contig 13239 bp, 12 predicted proteins | sample TergutCu122P4_FD_187285 | JGI IMG/M metagenome (GOLD analysis project Ga0209628, IMG submission 187285) | Cubitermes ugandensis P4 segment gut microbial communities from Kakamega Forest, Kenya - Cu122 P4 (SPAdes) (version 2) | ecosystem: Host-associated > Arthropoda: Insects > Digestive system...
AGGCAGATGTGCAGACGGACAATCTTCCCATTTCGGACTACTTTTAACAAAAACTGCAGTGTTTATTTTCATTTTTTTAGTACACAGATAACATAGATTTTACAGATTAACACAGATTTTTTTCTTTGTGTGCCTTTGTGAAAACACTTTGTGCTACTTTGTGGTTTATTTTTTATTTTTTTTTTACCACAAAGGCACACAAAGTTTAATTTTTAATTATTTTAAACACCTTCCCATCTACCTTCAAAAAATACATTCCATTTGCTAAATGCGAAATGTCTAAAACAATTTCCGATTTTTCGTTTTCCGATTGTAGGGACGCGGCATGCCACGTCCCGACGTTGCGACCGACTATATCATAAATTTGTATGCCTTTACCGTCCGAAATGTCCCCAGAAACCCGCAACTGACCTGTGGTTGGGTTGGGGTATATCTGTAGGGGCAAGGCATGCCTTGCCCCTACGATGCCAACATCTTTTTTAATTATTCCATCTTCTGTTATCTCATACCCTTGAATTTGAACGCTATCGCCATCGTTGAGAATTTCTACAATCTGAATATCTTCCATTTTCAAGCCTACAATATCTAAAATAACCCTGTATTTTCCGACAGAAACTTTTCGGAACTCAAAATAGCCTTCTGCATTGGTGAGCGTGCTGGTTAGGGTCGTCCAAGTGCTGTTTTGCTCTTTTTGCAAATACACATTCACGGCTTCGGCGGGGTCGTTTACCGATTTTTGAGATATAAATTTATGCTCATTTCCGTAGCCGACATACCCGTTAATTATAGAACTACCATTCATTGGAGACTGCGGAATGAGGGTAATATCTATAAAATCTGCGGGAAGATTATTTGTAATTGTAACAGTATCAGCCAAATACCAAAATTCTGTGTTGCCGTAATAAGTCGGCAGTGCATTTTCCGAACTATCGGGAATAAATTTTACTATATAATCGCCGTCTGTAACGTTTTCAAAACTATAACCTCCACTGTTTGAGAGCGTTATAGAATCGCTTACCGTATATTGTCCGCCGCTTTGCACCGAATACAACATAACAATTCCCGAACTCAAAAGCGTTGAATCCTGCCGCTGTACGATGCCCGAAATACTCGCATTCAAACCCGTAAGTGTAAGACAGACAATACTATCGCAACCGTTTATGTTTGGCAACGTATCATAATAAATTCCCGACTGTGTTAAGTTTGTAAAATTATTATCGCTGTACGGATTGCCGAAATAAAACGTTGCAGAATATTGTGTAATTGTAGTTGTATCAATATATAAATTCAAACATATAATGCTATCGCAACTGTTTATATTTTTCAAAGTATCATAATAAATTCCTGTCGCTGTTAAGTTTGTAAAATTACCATTGTTATAAGCACTACCCTGACAAATAAATACAGTATCATACGTAATAACACCTTTTGAATAATACGTATAAGTAATTGTATCATCGCAAGAAAATTTATCAATCGGACTCACTACCCAAATTGTAAAGGTATAAATTCCCGTAATAATTGGTAAAGCAGACATTATTTCAATGGTTGATACTGCCCCAGACAACAAGACACCCGAATGGATTGAGATGTAGCCGTCATACGTTTTTCCTTTGGAATCTATAATTTCATATCCTATTCCGATAGTATCTATTGAGAAATTATAATCTTGTATTCCCAAATTTGCCAAAGCAACTTCTACTGGCAAAAAATAGGGCGTACATAACTGGTCATTCGTTGGGGATACGACAGATATAAGTGCCAAATTGTACCCCGTATATTGTGCCTTCACACCTGCCACGCTTAATAACATCGCGGCTACAAATAAAATAACTAATTTTTTTGCTTTGAAAGTCATACTTTGTACGTTGTAATTCATTTGTTTCGTTTTTTGTTGGTTTGTTTGTTCGTAAATTTGATAATTTGTCCGTTTCATATTCATTGTTTTTGAGTTTTTATATAAGATTTATTGAAAAATGCAAAAGTACACATTTTTTTTTGAAATAATTTGTCTTGAACCAAGATTTTCATAAGATTTTCAAGATTTTCAAGATTCTTTTTTTCCACGAATAATTCGGCAGGCTCACTACATTTACACGAATTAACACAAATATCAACGCCGTCATTCCTGCGAAAGTAGGAATCCCATGCAAACAACGCACTTTTTTCAGAGGATTGCGGGTTAAACCCGCAATGACGCAAATCGCAGATAATTCTTTGTGATACTTTGTGAAACCCTTTGAGTTACTTTGTGGTAAAAAAAATATTGTCTGAACTGTGATTTATATGATTATTTGAATACTATGATTTCTTTGTTCGTGTGGTTCGCGGTATAAAAACGTAAAAAATCTGTGTATATCCGTAGCATCTGTGTTATCTGTGTGCATATTGTCGGAAGTTGGATTTTTTATCTATTAAGGAATAGAGCATCATTCCTTTTATTATGAGCAATACCAATAATTACAATCTGTTTTTTTGTTTCATCAACGTAAAAATGAATATTATAAGGAAAAATTTTGGTATGTGCTATTCGTACATTTTTGTATTTCACAGCGTAGGCTAACGGCATTTCCAAAATGTTTGATAATGCTTCTTTTATGGCAAAACCAAATCTTGTATCCAAGCCTTTTTGCTGTTCTGCATACCATTGTTTTGCTGTTATAATGTCATTTTGAACTTCATCAAGATATAACGCCTTATACATTTTTAAATTTTTAGAGTGTTTTAAGGAGCATTTCAACTGGCTGCAAACGTTCAGGGTGGCATTGTGCCGTATTTAAACGTTCATCAATAAAATCTTTTTCCCATTGGGGTATATTTGCATCAAATTTTTCTATATCTGGATATTGAAAAATTACACGATTCCAAGTTTCTATTGGAATAAAAACTCCCATCGGTATTCCTTGCCCATCTTGTAATATTTGTTTTCCTAACATAGGAATTCTCTTTAAGAAATTTAAAAATGCAAAGGTACTAAAAAAAAATTATAAATTATGAATTATTTTTTTTGAACTATGATTTTTTTGATTAAATGAATACTATGATTTCTTTGTGATACTTTGTGAAAACCCTTTGTGTTACTTTGTGGTAAAAATTTTTTGTCTGAACTGTGATTTATATGATTATTTGAATACTATGATTTTCAGCCTCTTCCCCAGATGGTGCAAATTGGCTTTTTTTGTTTTACCAACGATTTTTTTATCTATTAAGGAATGTAGCATCTTTTTTTTTTATTTAGAATATTTTCAAGAAGCATTTTTGATTGGCTGCAAACGTTCAGGGTGGCATTGAGCGACATTTAAACGTTCATCAATAAAATCTTTTTTCCATTGGGCTATACTTGCATCTTTTTTTGTACCTTCGCACTTTCTTAATAAAATATATATCAAAAATATGTGTGTGGTAAAAAACAAATTTAAACTTATTCTTTTGGCAGCAGTTATGTTAACAAGCATAAAAAGTTTTACACAAATTATTAGCGACATAACGGGAACGCTTACGTGGAGTTTAGACACTATTACTCACACGCTCATTTTCAGTGGAAGCGGAAAAATGCCTGATTATAGGGATCCCCTTACTCCTAATGATGATGCTCCATGGTATATTTATCGAAACTTTATTTCTACTGTTTTAATAGGAGATAGCGTTACAAGTATTGGAAATTCTGCTTTTTATAATTGCGATAATTTAATTTCTGTAAGCATTCCTGACAGTGTAACAAGTATTGGAACGTGGGCTTTTGCCGTTTGCAGTAAATTAACCTCTATAATTATTCCAAATAAGGTTACAAAGATAGAAGATTATATTTTTCATGGGTGCAGTAATTTAACATCAGTGTCTATTCCCGATGATGTTACAAGCATTGGAGAGCATGCTTTTTATCAATGCAGTAATTTAGCCTCTATAAATATTCCTAATAAAGTTACGTACATTGGATATTCGGCTTTTCAGTATTGTAGTCGTTTAACATCTGTAACTATTCCCGATGGTGTTGTAATCATTGCTTCTTTTGCTTTTAATAATTGTGACCTAACATCTGTAACTATTCCCGCAAGCGTTGAAAGTATCGGAATTTATGCTTTTGGTATGTGTAGCAATTTAAAAACTATCAACGTAAGTAGCAATAATATGGTTTTTTCTTCAGAAGATGGTGTTTTATTTGATAAATCAAAAACAATATTGATACAATATCCTACTGGTAAAATGAACTCATATTATGCCGTTCCAAATAGTGTGGAAAATATTGCAAATTCTGCTTTTAGAACAAACATTCGTATAAGCACTTTGATTATCCCAAATAGTGTTAAAATTATTGGACAACAGGTTTTTGCCGACTGTATTAATTTAAAGTCCATAACAATCGGAAATAGCGTTGATAGTATTAGTTATGGTGCTTTTCATAATTGTATAGGCTTGAAAAACATTTACTCGTTAAATAAAAATCCGCCTCTTATCCCAGAAGATGGTAAAGTGTTTTCTATGGTAGACAAAGATATATGTGTACTGCACGTGCCTACGGGTAGTAAAAGTCAATATATTCTTGCAAATGAATGGAAAGAGTTTTTAAATATTGAAGAAAATATTGGCATTGTAACAATTACGAATGACGAATTACGAATTTTCCCCAACCCAACGGATGGGAAATTGAAAATTGAAAATGGAGAATTGAAAATGGGAAATGTAGAACTATATGACGTTGTTGGCAAAAAACATTTTTCAACTTTCAATTTTCAATTTTCAATTGATGAAATAGACATTTCCCGTTTAGCAAACGGTATGTATTTTTTGAAGATAGATGGGAAGGTATTTAAGGTAATAAAACAATGATTAGTGGTTAGTGGTTAAAAAATCTTATTTACTTTTCACTTTTTTTGCTTTTTTCACTAACAAAAAAAATTGTATCTTTCCTTGGAATATTTTCAAAAATTTTTATCCGTCTGTGTGTAATTGAAAAAATTTTATGTACATTTGCAGAAAATGTTATCAAATAAAAAATAAGACAATGCCACATCTTAAAAATCTCTATGAAAAAAAAGAAAAAGAACCCATACTAATTGAGCAACTGCACATTTTTGAAGCCTGTACAGACGGTTTCAGTATTGGAAAACACGAAGGTATAGCCGTGTTTGTTCCCTATGTTATTCCGGGAGATGTTGTTGATGTTTGGGCGTATAAAAAGAAAAAAAACTATTACAAAACAAGAGGAATTGCTGCATTTCGTCAGTATTCTGCGGATAGAGTTACACCTAAATGCGAACATTTTGGTTTGTGCGGAGGCTGTAAATGGCAAAATATGAACTATCAAACGCAGTTACACTATAAACAAAAACAAGTTATAGATAATTTTCAACGTATTGGCAAGTTTGATTTCCCACGAGTGAATGATATCCTTCCCGCTGATGCAATTTTTGCTTATCGAAACAAGGTTGAATATACTTTTTCTAATAGACGATGGTTGCAAGCCGAAGAAATGTTCGATTTCGATGCGGGTGTCTTAAATACCAATGGATTGGGGTTTCATCTACCCGAAATGTTTGATAAAATTTTAGATATTCATCACTGTGATTTGCATTGCGAATTGGGCAACGAAATAAGAAATGTGATTAAAGAATATGCAATCACGCATCAATTGCCATTTTGGAATGCACGTTCACAAACAGGACTTTTACGTAACCTCATTATTCGTACTTCGGAATGCGGTGATATGATGATAATACTTGTTTTGACATATTTTACGTCTGATGCAGAGCGTTTGCTGTCTTTTATTAAAGAAAAATTTCCGCAAATTACTTCTATATTGTACATAGAAAATACCAAGCAAAACGATTCTGTTGCTGACCTTCCAGTGAAAATATATAGCGGAAAAGACTTTTTGCAGGAAAAAATGGGTAATTTGACTTTCAAAGTTGCTCCGCTTGCTTTTTATCAGACTAATTCGGCTCAGGCGTTAAAATTATATGAACAAACGGCTCGTTTAGCAGATATAAAAGAGCATCAAACGGTTTACGACCTCTACACAGGGGCGGGAACGATTGCTTTGTTTATTGCAAAAAAGGCTAAAAAAGTAATTGGAATTGAATGCGTTGACTCAGCAATTGAGTCGGCGGTTGAAAATGCAAAATTAAACAATATTTTGAATACTCGATTCTTTGCAGGCGATATGGTAAAAATTCTTACCGATGAATTTATCGCAAAACTTGGAAAACCTGATATTATTATTACCGACCCGCCTCGTTCGGGTATGCACCCCAAAGTGATAGAACAATTATTAAAAATAATGCCTGAACGTATAGTCTATGTTAGTTGCAATCCTGCCACACAGGCACGTGATATTGCGATGTTGGCTTCACAATACGCTGTGAAAGAAGTACAACCCGTTGATATGTTTCCCCATACACACCACGTAGAAAATATTGCATTGTTGGAGAAAACGTAATCTTGTGTCAAGACAAAAACTTGAAATAATACATAAGGGTACAATTTTTTTGTGAATTGTGAAACGTGAAATGTGAATAGTTTTTCTTGCCACGAATTACACGAATTTTCACTAATTATTTAACCACAAAGGCACACAAAGGAGTTTTTCATTTATAATTTTTCATTTATAATTTATTTGATAACTACTAACCACTATTTCAGCGGATTAGGCACAACCGTTTCTTTTTTTAGAACAATATTTTTTTCTTTGTCAATTTCTAATTCTTCAAAAACGATTGCCTGCGGAACAATAAAACTTGATGGCGTTCCCGATAAATCAAAACCCGATTGCCACGAAGAATAATACCGCTGTTTTCCCCTCATAAGCGTATTGTAAACCTGTTTTTCGCTTGTTGCACCGATAATTCGCTTGAATGATTTTATAGATACATCTGAAATTTTGGCACTGCGAATCAACTCTTCTGTGCCGTCTTTTACCGAAATTCTATAGATGTAAATCGGACGGGTAACGGAAAATCCGCTGCCTGTTGAAGGGTTAAAATCGGAAAGTCCCGGTACGCTTGCCAAAGGACTTGTCATTTTTCGCACGATGTACGCATATTCGTAGTCTTCTTCTTTTGCGGCTGCTATTAACTTGTCTTTCAATTCTTTATATGTTTTTCCGTCTGAAACATCTACCTCAATAACGCCCGAACTTAACGTACCTGTGAGGCTGCCGTCAGATATGGCAAAACACGAATTTCCTGTTGATTTTTGTGAACGCAAAGTCGGTGTCCTATCTGTGAGCAAAGATTTTAAAACGCCGTCTTCAATTATTTTAACATTTTTTTCAGGCGTAACTCCCTGAGCATCTAAATTATAATGTCCTATAAGCGGAATTTTATTGTATTCTGTTTGATTTAATACAGTCGAAATGGAAAGAACTCTCGAAGTAACTTTTTTACCCAGAAACTGCTCTAAATTATTTTCTTTGGACACATATTGAGCATAATTTTTTTGAATAGCAGGGTTTGAAAAAATAGGCTTCCTACTTGCCAATAATCCGTTAGGGTTGTCCACAAAACACTGAGCAATCAATTCGCCAACTGCTTGACCTTCAAACATAACGGGTCCGCTATACGACTCGCTAATACTCGGTGCTTTTCGCAGTTTTGTAAGCATCGTTGCCAACTGATTTACTTCTTTTTTCAGTAGTTCCGCAGCGGGAATTTGGTCAGCCGTTTTGAAATATAAATTGATATAATCCAAAAGCGGTTCGCCGTCAATGGCAACGGTTTCAGCGTAGATACGAATGCAAATTAGCGAAAAAGGCACCTTATATTTTACCTTTTCACTGCTTAAAAACAAGGCTTCAGCATCGAAAATATACGTATTTACGCCCGAATTAGTCAATTCTGAATACGATGCAAAAACGGCAGAAAGTTCTTTGGTTAATGCCTCAATTTTAGCCTTATCAAACGCGAGTTTTTGCGAAGGATAGAGCGTTGTTTTTGCAGGAACATCAAATAAATCAATTAAATTGACTTCTTCTTGCGGTAAATTTTGCTGACTTAATGCCGTTAATTTTGCCTCCATAATTTCGGCAACTTCTTTGTATGCAGCATCTGTCTCCACCCAAAGTGTTCGGGCGATTGCCTCATAACTGTTTTCCATCGGCAACGGAATGGCAAAAGGTGCCCCATACCAGCCAAATAACTGATTTTCATTGATGAAATTCAAATTATTCCGCTTATTATCGCCCACCCTAACCGATGTTATTTGATTCCGAAACGGTTTATCAATCGTCCTTACAACGCCTCCCATTTTGGTTTCTACGGCATACAAATTGGCATCAGTAATCAGATAACCAATATAATACGGCGATTTTAACTTATCTAACTTCAGATTTGCCAAATTTCTATCTATTTGGTCTTGCATTGCCTTAAAAGCAACATTTTCAAAGGTTTCACTCTGCGAATATGCGAGTTGAAGATTAAAAAATCCCGCTACCGCAAAAACTACTACAACAATTTGTTTTTTTATTTTTCCCATATAATTTATATTTTAAAAATTATTTACTGTTTTTTTGTCTGTTTTTTTTGTCTGAATTAAGATTTTTAAGATTTATAGAATTTTAGGATTATCTTATAATCTTTTAATCCTAAAAATTCTAATTCAGACATTTTTTTAATTTTTTAGGTTTGCCTATTCCAATTTCTGGGTGGAGTTTTAATTCTTTAAAAATTTGCCTAATTCTTTCCATAAGAATTTTTTGCCCCGATTTTTTATGGGCTTCAATATCTTTGTCGGTTCTTTTTGTAGTCTCTATCCTATACATTCCTAAATATTATCAGAGTCAATTTTTCGAACTCTTCCGTGTAATAAATCTTCCGTGCCTTCTATCATAATGGCAATATTTTCAGGAACTAAAAAATAAGGGTCATTATCGGGATGTATATTTTCAACGGGTCTCCCTGCTTTCAAATCCTCCATATATTTTGTTAAAAACGCAATACTTTGCAATATTTTTTCCTTGTTTGATGGTATTTTTTCAGAATTTTGCAATCTTCTTTCCTGATTTTGCAATTCCCTATCTATTATTGGGTAGTGTCTTACGGTTAGTCGTTTCGGTTGTAATGTCGTGGTACTCATATCTTTATTAAATTTTAATGCGTAAAAAAATCGTGTTGCGTTTTAAAATGCAAAGATACAATTTTTTTTCAATCTAACATTTTGATTAAAAAAACACATTTTTTACCCAAAACAGAGGTTATCAAAATTTTTGATAACCTCTGTTTTACCGTCTTTACGTAACCTTGATGTCAAAAATTTTGATTGATTTTTTGTCCAATCGTTTCGATTTGCCTGTTTTACTTTTGCATCAAAATTCGTAACTTAAAAAAATGGCAAAAGGCGTAAAGCGAACAATCGGCATCTATATCAATGGCAAAGAGGTTGAAAACGACATCAAATCAATCACTTCGGCGATGCTACTGCTTACCAATCAGCAAAAGAAAATGACCATCGGCAGCGATAAATATATTAAACACGCCGCTAAAATTCGTGAATTGAGAGAGATAATCGGGGCACATAACCAATCGCTGAAAACGACTGCAAATTCGTGGGATAAACTAATGGAAAGGGTTAGCTGACTGGGAAATGCTGTCTCCGGCTTCAAAAATTTTATCGATATTTTTAACAGCAGCGTTAGCAATTTGAAGCAGTTGGCAATGCAGGAAGTGCAATTTGCATTTTTTGCACATTGCTTTTTTCGTTAAATTCTCTTTCAGTTTGCTGCAAAGATAACATTTTCAACAAATTAAGGGTATTTTCAGCCTTCTTTTTGTCATTTAAGCCCAATGTTTGCTATAATCTCGAAAAAAGAATGTACCTTTGCAAAAAAAACAAAATGTCATCTAATTCTTTTGGTAACATATTTCGTATCACTACTTTTGGGGAGTCTCATGGAAAGGCAATCGGCGGAGTTATAGACAGTTGTCCTGCCAACATAGAGGTTGATTATGATTTAATTCAACGTCAATTACAACTTCGGCAAAATGACCCACTGGCTATCAATAGACGAAAAGAGCCTGACACTGTGGAGTTTATATCGGGAATTTTCAACGGAAAAACTACGGGAACGCCCATCGCTTTTCTTATACAAAACAAAGATGCCAAATCGGAAGATTATACCCAAGAAAAAAACATTTTAAAGCCTTCTCACGCACATTTTACCTATTGGAAAAAGTACGGAATATACGATTATCGGGGTAGCGGCAGAGCCTCCGCACGTGAAACTGCTTGTCGGGTGGTATGCGGGTGCTTTGCGATGATGTATTTAAAAAAATATAATATTCATATTGAGGCATTTACAACACAAATAGGTACGGTAAAATTGGAAAAAACGTTTTACGAATACGACTTAAAAATGGCAAAAAAAAACCCTTTGCACTGCCCCGACAACGAAACGGCAAAAAAAATGCTGTCTTTATTAAATGAAACAGTTACCGCAAAAGATACGATTGGCTGTACGGTGGGCTGTATGGCTACGGGCGTTCCTGTCGGATTGGGCGAGCCTGTTTTTGAAAAACTTTCTGCAAATTTAGCAAAGGCAATGGTAAGCATCAACGCTGCAAAGGGGTTTGAGTATGGTTCGGGGTTTGATTCTGCAACTAAAAAAGGCTCGGAAATCAATGATTTATACACTGATAACTTTCGCACACAGACTAATTTTTCGGGTGGAATACAGGCGGGCATCAGCAATGGAAATCCGATTTATTTTTCTGTTCCGTTTAAACCTTTGCCATCCATTATGCAAGACCAGCAAAGTATTGATACTGATGGAAATACCTGTACATTAAAAGCATCTGGCAGACACGATATTTGTGCCGCTCCGCGCGTATTGCCCGTAGTGGAAGCAATGACGGCATTAACATTAGTAGACCATTTTTTGAAAAATGAAATAATAAAAAAGATAAAAGTGATAAAAAAATAAAATATTTAACCAAATAACCAAATAATCAAATCAACACAAATAATATGACCATACAAGAAGAAGAAAATAAAATTATCGAAGAGTTTTCCTATTTTGAGGATTGGATGGATAAATACAACTATATCATAGAGTTAGGGAAATCGTTGCCGCTTATTGACGAGCAATACAAACAAGACAAGTATTTAATAACAGGCTGTCAATCAAACGTTTGGCTAAAAGCGGAGTTTACAGACGGAAAAATAGTTTTCAAAGCCGACAGCGATGCCATCATTACCAAAGGTATTATTTATTTATTAATTCGAATTTTATCGGGCAGAACCCCAGACGAAATTTTAAACGCCTCGTTAACTTGTTTGGATGCAATCGGACTGAAAAAACACCTATCTCCCACCCGTAGCAACGGGCTACTTTCTATGATAAAACAAATGAAAGTCTATGCGCTGGGGTATAAAAATGGGTGATTTTTGAAAAATTAAAGTTTCTTTACAATCAAACAATGGGTTTAATGGACAAAACCCGTAAAAAAATTTTTTATTTCATCAAATCCTCTATTTCGGAGACTGTTTTGGCTAAAGGCACTCCGAGTACGCGGCAACCTTCGGGGGTAATCAAAATATCGTCTTCTATGCGGATACCACCAAAGCCAATATATTCTCTCACCTTGCTGTAATTGATATAATTGGTAAATTTACCCTCTTTTTCCCATTGGTCAATTAACTGCGGAATAAAATAAATTCCCGGCTCGTCTGTAAGCATATACCCCGGTTTCAATTCTTTTCCGAAACGAAGACTTGCGTGTCCAAAAATGGTACTTCGCTGCGTGTTTTCATCGTATCCGACATAATTTTCGCCCAAATCTTCCATATCGTGAACGTCTAAACCAATCGAATGTCCCAATCCGTGAGGCATAAACAAGGCGTGTGCACCCTCTTTAGCAGCATCTTTCGGATTGCCTTTCATCAAGCCTAATTGGGTTAATCCTTCGGCGATGATGGTCGTGGCGTTGAGATGAACGTCAAAATAACGCAATCCGGGTTTTGCCATTGCGATGCTCTCCATATTTGCTTTGAGAACGATTTCATAGATTTCACGCTGTTTGGTGGTAAATTTACCTGAAACGGGGAACGTTCTCGTATAATCGGAAGAATAGCCCGAAACGGACTCAGCACCCGCATCTACCAACAATAAACGACCGTCTTCCAACATCTGTTCGTGGTTGTGATTATGCAGTGTTTCACCATTTTGCGACAAAATAACGGGAAAAGATACGCCATTTCCTTCCATTAAGGCAAGTCCTTCGATTAAACCCGCCAATTCGCGTTCCATTTTTCCTGCTTTGCAATGTTTCATCATTGACCAGTGCATTAAAGCGCCCAACGTACATATTTTTTCCATTTCATCAATTTCCTCAGGACGTTTGGTGTTACGCAAGGCAACGACTGCTTTTATCAACTCCACAGATGCGTTGTTTTTTACTTCGTCTAATGCAATTCCTGTTAATTTATGCAGAAATATTTGATTATCAGTCCTATACGGAGGCAAAAAATGAATTTTCCGACCTTTTGACATCGCATTTTCGATGAAAGTTGATAATTCTCCTGCTTTTTGCGTAAGTGAAATTCCGCATTTGGCAGCCAATTCGGAGATTGTCGGCTGATTTCCCATCCAAATGATGTCATCGAGCGTATAATCATCGCCGAATAAAATTTCTTTGTTTTCGTCTAAATCAATTACGCCGACCAATTCGGGCAATTTTAATCCGAAAAAATAATTAAACGAACTATCCTGCCTATAACGGTAAGTATTTGACTTATAATTCATTGAAGCCTCATTATTGCTTAAAAAAACAACTATTCCCCCTTTGATATGCGTGCGAAGTTGCCTGCGTCTATCAATATAAATTTCTTTATCAAACATAATATTCCTTATTTATTATACAAATGCAAATGTAACATTTTTTCGTAAATAATGAAAAAGAAAAAGATTTTTACTGCTAATCGCCAATTATAAAAAAAATACTACCTTTGCAGAATTACAATTCCATATAAAAAATGACTCACAACAAATACAACAATAGGAAATGGCTTATTATAATTTTTTTTATTTCTGTTGCTATTGTTTTTCTCGTTCGTTTGTTTTTTTTGCAAGTTGTTTGGAAAGACAAATACGTAGGAATTGCAGAAATGAACGCTTGCCGCCGTATCATAGAACATCCTCCACGTGGATTGATTTTTGATAGAAATGGTGAAAAATTGGTTGATAATGAAATTATTTACGATTTAATGGTCGTTCCACGCAATATACGTTCATTTGATACGACAGAATTT
>Ga0209628_10002146_pt1 | contig 13237 bp, 5 predicted proteins | sample TergutCu122P4_FD_187285 | JGI IMG/M metagenome (GOLD analysis project Ga0209628, IMG submission 187285) | Cubitermes ugandensis P4 segment gut microbial communities from Kakamega Forest, Kenya - Cu122 P4 (SPAdes) (version 2) | ecosystem: Host-associated > Arthropoda: Insects > Digestive system >...
GCCTGAAGAATCTCTGGAACAGTTCTGAAGCGAATGCCACGAAGTGGTTCCTTCATCTTAGGAATCAAGTCGAAGTCACAAGGGCTTAAGCCAATGCTGGTGACTACATTGAAGGACAGTAAAACTTTGAAACATGTATCTATTTTGTATCAGTTGTAAATAAATAGTTGCCACTATTAAGGTTCCAACCCTCGTATGTTGTGTATTTGACCGACTATCTCCATTTCTATATAACCTGAACACAATGAAGTTCTGTATCTTGAAATAATGTATATATTAATCAGTTTAGATAAATGAGAACAGATCATTTTGTGGATCATGTCTAAAAGTGTCATCTATATGTATGTATAAAAATCATTGATTGATGGGTGTGCTACAATAGACCTAAGCTCCTTAAAATATGTGACAAGGTGGGTTAGCGGTAATATGCAATGAGGAACGTAATCAATCTCTGCCTTTCCAAATTTTAATCTATTTGCATATGTTTGAAAAAGTGTACTAGACAAGTTAGTCGACATGTTTATTAAGATATACCTGACTGTGGTTTAGATAAAAACATAGCACACATCATTGTTTTGGTGGTAGTGATGTGTCTTTGTGAGATGTTTGTGCTGTACCAACACATGTTGTTGCATAAACGAACATTTTCTGAAAAGCGTATCATGTTGGTTTTACTACCTCACGTATTTCATATTTATAGTAGCAGTTTGAAATCTGACACATTACTGTTAAAGCCATAAATTCTTTTATCATTTGCAAAAGACAGAGGAAGCTCTAGTATATACGTTTTATAGTTTATGTTTTATCACCTCTCTTCTGTGCAATGTAGTATACAGTTTGCAACCTGGAAACTATACTTTGTTTTGTAGGTCAGGATCGTATCCGTTTCCAGGTGACATTGGAAGAGGGTGAAGGTGAAGAAGGAGAGGAGGCAGGTGGTGCAGGCTCTGCAGCGGGAATGTGACGGAGGTTCCTGGGGCTATGTAGGAAACTGCATGAGAAGGTGCAACAATGGTGGAGAATTCGCCAGTGAGAACAGCTGCAAGTGCAGGAAAAAGAAATGTCTACATCAGTGGAGCGTGGAATATGTATTGGGTCATTGCCTGAGATATCACCAGATTGAAGAATGAAAAAGAGACCACTGCAAAGATGTGATCAGAGAGTGGAAACACTTCAAGATTTCTCTGTGTGTCATAGCATCATACCTCAAGTTGGAAGAAGAATTACAATCTAAATATATCTATGATATATAAATTCTTGAAAGAATTTTACATATGTATACGGGCAAGCATGACAGTGAGGAATGGTTTTTAACCAATATGAGGTCTAAAAGGAGGAAGAAAAGGTTACAAGATATTTCGATATTTTCTTCATAACATAACCTTAGTTTTGTAGTTGGAGAAAGTAACTGGTATTGGAAATGTCAAACAAAAGGAAACCTTCTTACTGGCAGGTAAACACACTAAGAAATGTTGAAAGAATTGGTTCCCTATCTTTTCCAAGCATAGGGTACCGATTATATTACAGACAACAAGCTGTACAATGTGTTGAAAAGGAAATTATTTATTTAAGTATGTAACATAATGACAATATTATTTTTATGATATTATACGCAGGTGTTTCTGGAGTGAATTTTGGCATGCACAACAGTAAATTGAGCTTTAAACTTTATTTTAGAGTTATGGATACTATACTTTAAAATAATGTTACTTTAGTGTAAACACTGTTTCTGTATTATTTCAAGTTGAGAAAAATTGCTACACTGCTACTTGCCCCATAAGACTGAACCCAGAGCTTTGTCTTTCAATGTTTTACCCAGTTAAATTGTATTGTGCCAGTTATAAAAATTCTTTTAATAACATGAAGGCTCTAGGAAAGGTCACTGGGATTGGTAGTAAGTTTGTTCACTGGGTACATTTATGGCCTTCTAATGTTAATATAAGAAATGTACATTACATTATGAACTCTTTGTAGCAAAGTAAGCAGCCATGCAGAAATGAATCATGGCAAAAGTAAAAATAGATATTTCTTACCAAAGATGTTTGCTTTCTTCTTTACCCTGTTGAAGTAGCCATGATAATGTAAAACCGGAACTTGGAGCTACATTGTAAATTGAAATAATGATACATGTTTATATGCTTAAAGTGTTGTTTCTTTCATGATAAGAACTAGTAGTAGTATTACACGGAATGGGTTACAGGGATGTGACATGTCCAGCTATGGAGTGAGGTGAAAAAGCTTGTTTGTTCAGGAAAGGGTTAATGCAATATGTGAAATACCCAGGACAATTAAAATGAGGTTATGGAACAACATGGTCGGTTATCAGTAGCGATTTGATGATCACACTCTTTGAACATCAATGTAGGTGGCTCATGATAGCTAAGGAAAATGGATTTAATTAACTTACTGTATGAAGCAGAACCAAAAATGAAGAGATTTGTCATGCATATTGCAGGGCTTGTCTTTGAAAATAGGTGTAATTCTTGGCAATATGTAATAGGGTAAAATGTTTTCATGACTTAGGTAATATATTAGGAGATATGTAATAGAATAATTTTACTCAAGGTATTTGTTTTGGTGCAGGTCACCGAAAAATGGAATTTATAAAGTCCAAATAACTTTTAGCCTAGCCCACAAACATGTAAGATGTGTTGTGTCTATTAGGCACTTTTACCCAGCCTAAGCCTCAGAACCATGTCCAATCAGACGATGTTCATAAATGTTATGAACACAATATCAAATTAAGGTGAACTATGTCATACGAATTTTTATTCAGTGTAACAATTTTTTGTTACAAGTTTAAGTTGAGGTTAGTGGTGAATACATAAATGTTTGGGAGGCTTAAAGCATGAACTCTGAATGTAAGAGACAGAACGCAGGACGTTACTGGATATTAACTATTTAAATAAATAAAATATGCTTAATAATACAAATCTATTATTAAGATGGGTAAAAGCAGGGTCTTCACCACACAAAAAATATACCATAGACATCATATTTCTCTTTACATTGACTTCAAATTAAAATGTGTAGTTGTAAATATTATCGCGTAAGGATACAGACCCTGGCAGTATAAATTGCTGTTATTTTGCGTTATATTTCCTGATTCTTTGGTTTATTGTAAAAACACAATATTTTTTAATGGGAAAGGGGAAACAGAGCTCTTTTTTTTGTTTTGTTTTGTTTATATATCATCCTCTTCATTACAGTTTCTTCCACCAGCCAGACTCCATGCATGGAATATTCTGAAAAATTAAACACAAATGTTAGGAAGGATGTTGGGATAGAAAGTAACAACACATTGTATGTTACAAGAAGAGTGTGCCATTTCTACATATATGTCTTTTTATTCAGGTGACTCTAAATTGCTTTGTTCTGTTTGTTTTCTGTCTGCTTTGACCTATTCCTTTTGCAAGACTGGTGCAGACAAAGACATTACAATTACTGCTCTTTTGCCGACCTCAAACAAGTAATCACCACTTATTTCCAGTTTCCCACACTGTCTTTGTTTTCCAGAAGAGGAAGTTATGAAGTCATTAATCTCCACAAGTCAGTCTGCTGCATCATAAACATTTAAAACAAGTTGGTCCATGTGTTAAAACTGCATGCAGGGTCGTTACATTTCTCTAAAGCTTTATGAGAATGGTTGATTTAGCGGGACACAGGACTTTTTTCATTGTCCAGATTATATTTGGTATAAATATCCTGCAAAGCAGAGCTGATGTCTGAAACACTGTGAATGTTAAACGTATCTCAGACAGTGGACTTTGTGCAATATTACTTGTTTAAATTCTTATTTTTCCATGAAAGCACACTTAAAAGGACATTTCTTACCTTATTTTCCTACAGAGCAAGTACTTCATAGTGCAGAATTACAAATGTTCTTGTGTGGGATTGATTTAATGAATGTTTCAGTGTACTGTGACAGTCAGTAGTTGTGGAGTGTGGTGGAGCAGGAGCACTTGACCATCAAAGCTTCTGTTGTTGGATTATATCTGTAATTGAAGGAAGGTGGTAGGTTAGGACTTTACCCTGGATGACATTTTGTCATTTGTCACACAACTGTCAATCAACAAAACTGCAGGGCTATTCAAACAAGGCAGAAAAAGTAACAAAGGATCATTGACCTTATTTTTTTGCTATCTGGAACAATTTCTTATTTTACTTTTCTCCAAGATTAATTATAGCAGCAGATAACATAAGTGCTAGACATTCAGTTTCTTGTCTTCCCAGCCAGCCATATCCAGATTAAAAAGTAATGGAGTAAGTGAAGTGTGGGGTGATATGTGCGAAATCTCACAGCAGTTGTCTCAGTATCACTATAGTCTAAACTGTGGCACATTGCCTGCCTGTCAGGCTACAACATGTCACATATCAGAAGACACTAACCTAAGTTTAAATATACTAGTACTAATGAAATATGCAATAATGAATTTAGATGCATACATACATATTTGTGTAACCAAGTATTAATTACTTCCTGCTTTCATAATTATTTGAGATAGCTTGAAAAAAAAAAAAGGTTTCATATGGATGGCTGTTTTTGGCATTTAGACAACACAGCATCACTAGATTGTATCCTTAACATTGGACATATCAGGACCTGGCTATCAGAAACCATGGTTTATTTAGTCTCTGTAACACACATTTTAATTTGACAGCTCTGTGGGAATGTGAATCCTGTTCATCATGTGCGTTTTGGGCCATGAATCCATTCAAAACATTCTTCCTTAAGTGAATATACACTGAGGCACACTGTTAGTCATCTTGGTTTTTCAGGAATGATAACGGTGTCCCAGGAAGTGTTCAGTTTTGTGTGAATATTAGGAAATGTCTTTTAGCAGGAAAATGAGAAGTTTCTGAAATAGGTTCTTATGGTAATGTGTGTCAAGGTTATTACATTATGTAATGTAACCCCACAAAATTTTGTTTGGCACATTTCAGAGGAACCTACTTTTGCATTCTTCAGAGTAGAATGAAAGCTGAACAGCAGGTATTTCCAAGACATTGATAACCTTCTGTGATAATACACAGCATCATGTACCAGAAGATGGCAATCTGACAACTCTCTTTTTGTATTCAGAATAGCCTTTTGACATGATGTTTCCAAAATGGTGTTGTGTGGAACACTGAGTGAAAATAAGGATTCTGCAAGATAATTCCTTTATAATTAAGAAATGATTGTTTATTATTATAAACATGTACAATGATTTTTAGTTTTGCACAACTTTGCTTCATTTTTCAGGTGTTTCTGAATTGTTGGAATATTAGAACCCCTACAATAACCATTTTTAAGAGAGTTTTTTTTTTAATATGGAACTCCTTGTTGATTTTTAAGGTTCTCGTTTTCATTTATATGAAATGTGATATTTTTATTTCTAAATAAATTCGTTTAAATAACATGTTGCTATCACAGCTTTGTTGAACATTTTTTTTTAATGTTATCGATAGTTCTTAAGCATTACATATAAGAGTTTCATTAGGTGTTCCACAAAAATTTCTGTGGTTTCTGTGGTTGAATTAAACACTGCTAATGACACATCAGGTTTGACAACACATCCGAAAGTATTTCTCCAGGGATAAAAGAGCCAAATCATGAAACTGATTCTCATCACAGTGTAGTGTCAAGATCTGAGGACATATGGCACTTAACCTCCATGCCTATTACTCATCTTGAGTTTTGGTACCAAAACATAAGTGTTACCTCTGTTCTTTTAGCTTGTATGTAGAAAAGGCTATGATGTAATGTTTCTGTGAAAGAGGCTCTGTACAAGAAATTTTTTGATGCACATACATATACTAAAGTAGTATCTTCACCATCCACTTTCAAGTGAAAAAAATATTAGGATGATGATTATGTGCTGCAGCTTAATAATGAATGTGACTTTTCATATTTATACAAGTTTTATGTTCTACATGTTTGAAACATTCATTAAATCTCTCGATCAATTTCACGTTAGTGACTTACATTTGTCCTCATGTTAGTTATTTACTTGCATTTCATGTTTCTTTCTGTCCCAACAGATACATCAAAGCAGAAGGAAGAGCCCTAATTAAGACCCTTAAGTACAGATTTAATACCCTTTATAGGTCCTGTTGGAAAATAACTCTCTTCGTGTTCCCTGCCTGTTATTTTGTTTCTCTTTCCATCTGCCAGGGGCATGCATAGGGGAACAGAGAAATATCTAAATTGTTGGTTATCTTGTTAATGTAGAATTGTGTGATATGTTTTTGGTGTGTGATGTGTGTTACTATTAATATTGTGTATATGTCATGTACAATATTTCTTTTGTCTTTGTTTTTCTTGTTCATGTAAAAAAAAATTAAGCAGAACAACCACATCAAATGTACAGCTATGCATTTTTCATATTTGTAGAGCTGATTGACTGATGGACAAACAGATATTGCAAGCACAATTACCCATTGCCCATCTGCCACCTTTCTCGGTCTCATTATGCAAGGCAGAACAGTGAATCATAAGGGATAAATTTAAATTGAGTGACTGCTATGTATGATTTTTTTTTATCCTCAGAACTGTTCTCTGTAAATAATTTTTCTAAACTGATGTGCCGACTTGAAATTTGACAGTACATAATTTTAATGCAGTGATACAGTTTTTATCAACATGCTGTTGAAGCTCTTTTCAGTTTATACTTTTTGTACAAAAACAATTGACATTGTCACTGTTGGTGACTAGTAATAGTTACCACTTACAATGAGACTTAGAAATTGTGATCTTGATGGCTGTGACGAAGTTCTTTAACCATTACTTGATTATCAGTTTTTAGCAAGTTCAGAAAATCTTATTTCTCATTAATTAATTTTGATTTCAGATTTTGTACCTGAATTTATTTATTTCCTTTTCGTATATGGTATACATCTGATGCAACATATCACAAAAGGAATTTCAACCATAAGCATTCATTATGAGAATATTTTTCACTTACTGTTTAGGTGTAATGACAAGATTAGTATTGCAAATATCAGCCTGTGAACAGCAAGAATAGTTTTGTAATGGATGATTATGATTGAAGTTGAGTGCTGTTAGAAAATATGATGTACCAAGTGAGCTTCCAGCCATGAATTCATTGTCTCCATTGTTCTTTTGAATTAAGCATTATACTTATTCTGTCAGCAAATTATATTGCTGTGGCCACACTGTGTAAATCTCAATAAGTCAGGCTATCATAAAATGTGATACAACCAACTAGAAAACATGTCATGAACAGTTTGTAAACACTCTTTCAAATAATTACTTTTTTAAGAGCTCCATAAAGTCCAAGGTTGATACATGCTATCACTACTAAGTCAAGGTACTGGTCAAGGAGGCAAGGTTTGGAGTAGCACACTTCTTCAGGAACTATACAATTTATGTGTTCTTAAGTTCTGTGAACTAGTAAAACCTTTTCATCTTTTCAAAACATATTTCTTGGTTGAGATTTAATTATTTATTTTTAAATTTGACTTGTCTTCTTTATTATTTGCAAATATTATTTGACATATTTCTTATTTAAATAAACAAATAAATAAATAAATACAAGACTACACTTTTATTTACAAAGCATTAATTTCTTATCTCATTCTTAATGTCATCAGGATATGCAGCCTTCTGAAGAGGTATTTATTATGGCTATATTTGAAGCTCTTACAGCAGTTCTGATGAATATTCTTGTCTTATGGGATGTTATGCCATGTTGACTGGTAAATAGTTCCCATTGTTTTGAGAGATCATAGTGCCTTCATGTTCAGGGTCAAGCAGTTCAAGACTGCTTGACTTGGTGTAATATCTCCAAAGACTTGAATCGTTGTACTTCTTTTTCTTTTCATTCTTCACAATGTTTATACTTCTACTTACATTGTTAATAGCACTGGGAGACATGGATAAGTGAAATGTAGAGGAATGAATATGGTAAATTTCAGTAGGTGATGTTGTTACTGCAGGGTGGAGCAGTCTGATTGCTTATATTACATTAACATTGTGTTGTATGGGTGGATTATGCATTGAAATACCATGTAAAGCCCACAAAAATGCACCAGAATAATTATATTCAAGGGTATATCAAAGTCAGCAAATATTTGCTTAAAATGACACTTCTGAACCCAAGATTTAAATATTACTAGAAGTTTATTTATGTTTCAGTTCAGTAAGGTATAGTAAACATATAATTTTCACTTTAAATTACATATTAAAATAAATTTTAAAATGTACTAATATACATGGTCCTTTCACCCATGCAGAAGGCATAAAAATAACATCACTGAGAAAATTCTAAAATTGTGTGGTAGTTCAAAACAGATCTGAGGCACGTTAATATGTGTACTTGTTATAAATATTTGTATTTTTTTTTTTAATCATTTCCGTTGATATGCTGATCCTGTGATGCCTACAGCAGTCATATTACCTGATTTCATTTTCCAGTATTTGTTACTTTAATTTATACATTGGAAACTGTGTGTTATGGCAATAGGGAAGCGTGCAGCCTTGTAGTGACAAATTGGCCACAACTAGCCAATGAAGAATATGCAAATTTATAAATATGTTCAGAGGTGGATACAGGTTTTGTGGGTCCTGAAGCCCATACAATTTTTGGGGCCCTCTTTATTTAAAAAAAAAAACAAACGACCAAACAAACAAAACAAAAAACAAAATTATGAATGCAAAATTAGGTACAAAAGTGAATATTTGTGTGGGGCCCCTTCCAGGGCCTTGGAAGGGGCCCATGCAAGTGAGGAGCCCTTAAGTTTGATCCTCGCTAGTTTCACAGTAAATCCATCCCTGAATGTATTACATTAGACTTTCGTATTTCGTTAGGTTCAGTATTGAATATAAATTGTATAGAGCTTGAGCATCATATCAGCGTCAGAATAGGTTGAAAATATTTCAAGTTCCTGTCTTGTGGAAGTCTATTTCCTGTAGTGAGGAATCACTTCTTCTGGGATGTGACACTGAGTCAGTATGTATTTAGTTGCCTGACATTTCAAGACCACTGCATAGGCTCTCAAACTGCTGGGAAGCCAAACACCCAGTGATGCAATTTCATATCCTAGTACCTAATCCACACCACTGCAAAAACCTCTCAATTCGCATATTTGCTGTTGTAGTTATGTGGTTTCTGCTGTAAATATTGTAGAAAATCTGATAAAATGAGTTTTGAAAAAGAAATGACGATGCCAACCAGTATTTTTTTTTATTTATAAACTAGTCACTACCAGGAAAAGATGTTAGCAATTTACTGTCTTGTATAATGTGCTGCAGTATCTCTTTTATAGATTTTAAAATCCAGAGGAGATACCACAAGCCAGTAATACTAGAACTGTACACAGTATAATACTTGGAGTGTTAACATAATGTTCCCCAAGGTAGAAAATGCAGTATGCATACTCACTGGTCCCCAAGACAGAAATTGTTAGCAGACACAGTATGCTTGCTCACTGTTCTCCAAGATAGGAATTGTTAGCAAACAGTATGGTTACTCAGTGTTCCCCAAGATAGGAATTGTTATCAGACACAAAATGGTTACTCAGTGTTGCCCGAGACAGAAACTGTTAGCCCACACAATATGGTTACTGAGTGTTTCCTCTGAATTACAAAGCAAGAATTGTTTTTTGTTTGATTAGTTCTTATTCCTGTTCATTGTGACTGCCTGAATAATTTCTGTAACTGTCTGGCATAGATTATACAGTGTTGATAACCCTAAAAGCACTTCAGAGATGCACTTTTGTAAGTGGAATTTTAAAAATGCACTAATTAAGATTAAAGGTGTATTAGCTGCAGTATCTGTTGTAAATAGTGACACTCTGTGTTGGGATACATTTAATTATATTTAGCTTTATTTTAATTACTCTTCTCTAATTAAATGGAATTGCTTGCATGCAGCACAATGACCTTCCATATTATAGGGTTTATAGCATCATGTAGTGGGGTCTTAAGTCATTGAAGTTTATCAAAAAACCATTTTCAGGGCCGCATTGATCACTGAGAGCCACATGAAATTAACTGTTTAATAATACCAACTGGATACTTTGGTTTATGTGAGAAGTGCAGTATGTGTCAAAGGTTTATTACAGTTACAAAGGGCTATAAAGAGGCTTACACAATTATGACATCATATTTAAACAGTATTTTCCTTATACATGGATTCTAATACTGTTCCTTTTGTGGTTTAGCATATGACCATCAGTTGTGTGAAATCAGCAACATGAATTCAAAACTATGTAAATAAATACTTTCAAATTTCTGGTAAGTTTATTTTTCCAAAATTTGTACAAATAAATTTAAATACATTTTATTGAAGATGACAGCCTCCTGGAATGTTTTGTCGGACTGTCCATTAGATATGTACCAATATCTTGTAGATCGTGTGTCTGTCTTATATCTTGAAGATGGAGGCGGTATGTTCCTCTGAAATTCTGGTACCTATCTACCAGACCACACGTTATAACATCCCCACTGTATTCTTAGTGTTCATTGCTGTAAGAACCTCAGATCTCATAGATTTTCTTTGTTTGTTGGTAAACGTGGTGTTCATTGTGTATGCAAATATTACTGAACCTTTACTATATTGATTGTTCATTTTATTGTGAGGACAGGCAACTTAACTAAATTAACTTCCTGAAATTCATAATTATTGTATTTTTTTTTTTGTAAGTTATACCAGTGAATTTAATCCTAATGATATCTTGTGTGATAACATTATTTACATTAAATTATTTCGTTATATTCATACAGATTTATATGATTTATTGATAAACACATCCTAAAGTACTGAACACTAAAATTATTGGTACCTTTATCTCACTGGTTTCTAAAAGGTCTAAATTTATACTCTTTTTAGAGAGTGGTAAGAAGTTTTTTTCATATAGTCATACCCTTAAGAGACAATGTGTATTTTGTTTACCACTTCACTTTACCTCCCACTGAATTCCAAGTTATTTGAGGTAAATTCAGTCATTTATTGCCTAGTCCAGAATTTCCAGCTAAACCAAATGCTTCCATGACAGTGAGAAATAAGTTATTTAGGGAATGCTTATGATTAATGGATCAGTGTTCCACGTTGATTCCATTACATGAAAAATTTATATATAGTAACTAAACAATGTCCTGTAGTTACTGCTTTTTGAGAAAATTTGGTCTAAGGTCTGTGTCCATAATGAAATATTGTAATATGAATGCAACCCTTTTAGATTTCTAATGTGAACTTTTTGAATTAATGCCATTTCTTTTAAATTTAGTAATGTAATTTTGATTTGTTTACTCTGTGTCATGGCATGACTTTATTTATTTTCTACATAAAACTGTGAACAGAATCAGTGCAGAAGGGTTGTACTGTTAACAGCTACATGTTTTGCACATCAATTCACCAGTTTTAGGCACCAAAATGAGGAAAAATATTGAAAAAATGTGTGATATATGTACATACAGTTATATGAATACCATATAAGATTTCTGTTATTAGTGCCATTACTGTGAATGGTATCACCTTTGTTAACTGTGTTAAGAGCATTATCATGTATGAAGACGTGCTATCCACAACATATAGTATATTTAAAAAAACCATACAGATATTTGTGTTTTATTCTTATTTTCTTAATGATATAGTATGGTTCCATTATTGTGTGTCTGCCAGACAGTTCCAGCACCACTTCTAATTACAGCTAAAGTCCACCGAAGTCTATGAAAGTTGAATTGTATGAGAAATATTTTTGTCACACCTTGTTTTAAGATGTGTGTATGTATGCTTTCTGAGGAAGAAACTCATGAAGAATTTTGAATTATATATTTCTCTGCGGATGTGATTGTTGTGCAGATATTATCTTAGTCAAATGGTACGCGCAAAAAAAAACTGGTAACTTGGATTCAGCAAGCTATGTCAATAAGAGAAAAAGTAACTTAAAAATGTCACTGTTAAAAGAATGAGTACCTCACATCTCTGCAGTCCAAATCAGTCAATAAATAACCTTGAAGCTTTTATTAATATTCTTACCTTCTTTCTGTAATTGCACATTTATGTTATTCACTTCACATTTATCAATTACATAATGATCCTTGCAGACGTCCTAGCCCTGTTCAGTAAACTAAAATCCTTTTTGTAATTAAGGACATCCTATTTTTCTTCCATCTGTTGAAGTTCTGAGAGTTGGAACTCCGTATTTTATGTAATAAACTCTTTTTTGAAAGAAACATGTAGAATGCCATGTCATTTGTAACAGCGCTGGGAAAGAATTCTTCATTCATGTTTTCTTTTGTAGGACTAAACTTCAATCATCACCAGGGGTAGGAACTGCAGCAATTGTGTATACCAGAATAGGCACATAATAGAATATGTTCTTAAAAGTGAAACACATCATAACAAAATTCTTTATTTATTACATTTTATAGTATATGTATTTATGTATGTACATAACAGAATTTATTATGATTCACAAAAAAATTCTATAATGTTTATTGGAAACTGGCGGATAATCGAAGTTTTAATGTACATTATGATAAAATTGCGTGCACACTGTCATTGTTGGAACAAAATTTGAACACAGAGTTCCAAATTTCAGGACTTCTTGTATTGCAGAACTCAGCTTGTTGTATAAGACAGTAAGTAAAAAGTAAAGGTGTCCCACGACAGGCCGAGGTGGCCCAAGGGGTTCCGGGTAGATTAAGGCCCCGGATTTTCTTGACGTTTCGGCACTACAAGGGTGGTAGGTCGTCAGCCAAATGCACCGGCCGCCTTTACCCCAGGAGAAATCCCTGGTACTCACTTTCAGAGGCTGAGGTACAAGACAGTACAAGCTAATTTTATAAGTGTGTCCTCCAATTCTGTTCCAGTTGTTGACAGAGAATTCATGTTAACCTCATGAACCCGGCTAACAGTGTTACCATGAAAGCTCCAACATTGCTGGAACAGAGTTTGAACATGAACTTCCCTAATGAGCCAAGATCTTTTATGGGAGTATGTTACCTATAAGAACTCGGCTGATGTAGCAAGCATAAACGCTGCTCGAAGTTCAGTATAATCATAATGTTGACTCTAAGAGAGACCCACTTTTACTTGTCAATAGTCAAGATTATAATAAATCGTGTGTACTATATGATGTCTGTAACAGCGATGTGGATTTCGCATCCCGGCAGGGCAAGAGATTTATCTCTTCTCCAAATGTCCAGAGCGGCTCTGAGCCCACCCAGCCTCCTATTCATTGAGTACAGGGGGCTCTGTTCTAGGAGGTACAGCGGGCGGGGCGTGAG
>Ga0209628_10002147_pt1 | contig 13233 bp, 8 predicted proteins | sample TergutCu122P4_FD_187285 | JGI IMG/M metagenome (GOLD analysis project Ga0209628, IMG submission 187285) | Cubitermes ugandensis P4 segment gut microbial communities from Kakamega Forest, Kenya - Cu122 P4 (SPAdes) (version 2) | ecosystem: Host-associated > Arthropoda: Insects > Digestive system >...
GTATGTATTGAAGTCAATAAAAATTAATTTGCATGAATAAAATACAGATGTACAAAATTGCCAGTTTCGCCTGAACTGGGATTTAAATGCCCCACGCTGAAGGGTTAAAAAATTAGTGTTTATAGGTGCGTCATGTGTTATACTAAATGGTGTCCCAATGGGTTAACTGTGTGTGTCCCAGCCAACAAGAAAGTTTTTAAACAAGTGACACACTATGATGAAACTTGACATGAAAATCATGTTGCTGGGGCCACCTCACTTTTATATGTTCTAATTTTGTACCAATATAATAGATATGCAAACTTTTAAGGTGTAAATGGCACTGATGCCAACTGTATCTACTATTCTGTTGCATGATGATAACCAGGGGAGCTAGGCATACGGCAATTTGTCTGGAGGTAAATTTTAAACATACACACACAGAAACAAATTTTATGCTCATGGCCTTAGTGTTTCAGAGTGCGAGTTGATTGTGTTAACTTCAGCTAATGGGGTTAGCCATGATGTATTCTGGAACTGTTTCAATATTTCAGCATGCAACATATTTGCAATGTTCAGGGTGAACACGAGGTGTAAAGCCAAAGTATAACAATATATATTTCTCAACAAGAGAGTATGGGCAGAGGTTTGGACATATTTAAGTAGACCGTATCAGACAAGGCCAGTAACAGGCTTCAGTGCCAGTGACTCAGCTGTGTTAGTCATGTCCAGAAACAACAAATGGAGTGTGACGTGATGTGTCATTCTTTGCCAGGCATAAGAGCAGATGAATAGCAAACAAGGCTAGTTCTGGCACTGTACATTTCAATGAATCATTATGCAGTTGTTTATTATTATTATTATTATTGTTGTTGTTGTTGTTGATGTATTACTGTTTCCAAAAGTTTACAAGACAGTAATTCTAAAATGATAATAGAAGGGAATATTACAAATTTCACTGACAGCTCAAACCATGGCAATGAAACTGTTACACACCCGATATGTGAGAAACACATGTAACCTGGATTTACCCCTTTTCCTTTTAAACTACTACTTCCCTTGCCCTGCTTTTCTTAAATCACCTCTTTCGTTCAGGTCTTCCAGCAGAACTTGTGTGTGCGTTTCTCACTCCCACTACATGTACTAGCACTTACAGCCGCCTTGATTAGCCATCCTGTTATTTAGTCATGGGTATGTATTATGAAGCTCCATATGAAACAATTTTTTGCATCCTCCTCTTCCAACCTCTCTCTTCTCTAGTCCAAATATTCTCCCCAGTATTCTATACTGAAATACCCTGGACTTGTGTCTTCCCCAGAAGGTAAAAGGCCACATGCCTCATGCACACAACACTGGTCAGATTACACTTCTCTACACTTTGTCATGTATTTTCCATATTAGATGGGAAGACAAACTATTGTCTTAATGGTTTCAACTATTCCCCAGGTTTAATGCATTCTTCATTTTTTGTGAATGTAAAATCTGTGTAATTTTCATATTTATTGATGTAATTTAGACTGCTGAAATAACCCACAGAATTTTTCACAGACAATGTAAATAATTCCATTTTGCCATCAGCAGGTAAGTCTAATTTCATTATACTACCTTTTACATCAACAACACATTAATGGTATAGGGAAAAAAATTGGAATTTTAAGCTTTCACAAGATTCAAGTCACAAAGTTGTGTAAAGAAAAATTGGCTCAGAATGTTTAACCCCAACTGGTCAATTCGTACAGATGAGAAAATATGGTGAAAAACAGTTACTGACAGATATGATGTATTTCATGTCTAGCTCCTCATCCTGCGTAACATAGTGGTAATGCACGAAGATCATCCAGAAAGTAAAAACCGTTTGTGCATAGTGCTAGCGCAGGTCATCCACCATACAGTCCAGATTTGGCCCCAAGTAATTTTCACTTGTTCCCAACACAAAGGAATTTTTGGTGGCAAGACGCTTCAAAAGCAATGACAAAGTGAAGGATGCTGTCAAGCAGTGGTCCAATGGACTGGCGGCAGAGGTCTATGACAAAGGCACACAAAAACTCATCACACGGTACCACAAGTGCCTGAATGCTGGTGATGACTATGTAGAAAATAACTTAAGAGTCCGTAATAATGATACATTATTTTATTGTTTATTTTTCTTGATAGCCAACGGTCTTTACTGTCTGCATGACCCTTGTATTGTTTTACTATGTCCAACGAAATATTTTCTCACAATTTGTAACTTCTTTAAGGCACAAGTAATTACCCTGTCTCACATTAATTTGTACACTACATAGCACACCAGGTATTACCCTTTCATTTATTAATTAATGTAAATATGTCCCCCTGTTCTTGTACAAAATTTTGTAGAAAACTCTGAAACTTTAGAGTGAAGTGTAACTCACTGCAGAATTCAATTCAGTTCAATTAAAAAAAAACAACATAATTTGCATGTACACACACAATTATAGTAAATTATGACCTGTGCCACTTCCTGTATTTTTCAGATAATTTTTAGGTCATTCACATTTTAAGTAAGGAGAATAATAACATCAGATTAGCCAGAATATTGCATTAGTGCTGAAATTACTTCTTACTAAACCATCAGTTAAATTATGATAATTTATTTGTTTACAGATCACTGGAAGTGCAACAGGATTAAGCCCATCAAAATGAAATTACTTCTGTTTTAGGCGTAGAAAGGAGTTACATACTCTCCTTGTGAGAGGAACAGGTCAATGGATATTTGATACCATAATATAAATGACCAAATGCAAACTTTATGTTTGAATGACCAAATGCAATCTTACGAACTGTGTTAATAATGTTGTTCTGGGAATGTTACAAGTTCCAATTAATTACTGGGTACAATTTCACCACTAAACCCTCAGCCCCAGAGAAGTTATATACAACAGATATTTCTTTAAGATATGTACTGTTAAATTAATGTATTGTGTGACACACAAATATTTACAAATGATTAATGACTGTACACCAAACAATTACTACTGATGATTCTCAAAAGTCCTGTGATAAGGGACAATTAATTGTCAGTATTATGTTAGGTACAGTACTGGTAGAATTGGAACCCATATTATAAAATCACAACTTTAGCTATTACTAGCACAACTACCTGTAGCCGACTGTCAATCCAGGTAACATATGTTTGTATGCACAAACAAACATAACATTCCCATCTGAAATACATACATATATAAAGTATTTATACAAAAATTTGTGGGAAAGTATGCATGACACTGGTGACACATGGAATTTGTGACATCTAAACTTATGAAGGAAACTCTGAGTTGAAACAGATGATTCCAAATTCCTTGACTATTTTAACTTACTCTCATCCTATTTCCTTCAACTGCAAGAATCATATCTTATTATTTGCAATATGAGGTCTGTCCCTAACAATTCCAAACAATTTAAATAAATCATTTTCTCGCTTATTGTGGAGCTATTCAGCTCTGTCCTCTTCAAAGTGCTCTCCTCCAATTTTTATACATTGCTCCCAGGGTTTCTTCCAGTTTTGGAAGCATTTCTGGAATGCCTCTTTTGGAATTTTGCATATCTCATCCAGCGAATTTTCTTTAATCTCCTCAGCAGACTCAAATCATCGTCCTTTCAGTATGGATTTCAGCTGGGTGAAGAGAAGTGCAAGGTCTGGTCAGTGCAGAGGCTGGGAGACAAGTTTTGTGAGAAAATCACAACTCAGCAGGAATGCACCAGAGGTTGTCATGATTTTTCTCCTCACCACCTCTCTCAGCCTTTTCATTACCTTCAGATAACATTCCTTGTTCACCGCCTGGCCACGATGTAGAAATTTCTGATGAATTACGCCCTCACAATCAAACAACAGTCAGCATCACTTTCACACTGGACCGAACTTGCCGTGCTTTTTTTTTGGGCGTGGGTGAGGTTTATGAGACCCACTGCTAAGATTGGGCTTTTGTTTCGACATCACAGCCATAAACCCAAATTCCATCGCCAGTGATGATGTTCTCTGCACGGTCGACAAACTCGTTACTGACATCAACACTATTTTGTTTCTGATCTTCACTCAGCAGATGCGGCATAAATTTGGCTCCAACACAATGCATGTCCAAATTTTCAGTGAGAATCTCATGACATGTGGTTTTTGAAATTGCAGCTTCCTCTGCTACTTCACAAACGGTCAGACGACGACTGGAATGAATCACTTTCCGAACAATTTGGATGTTTTCTTCATTTTTTGATGCTGAAGGTCATCCTGAATGCTCATTTGTCCTCAATTGAAGTTCGACCCTCTTTGAAATGTTTGTACAACTCACAAGTTTGCGTTCTACTAATGGCTCCATACCAAAACGCTTGTTTTAACATTTCAAAAGCCTCCGAAAACATTTTCCCTAATTTAAAACAAAATTTCACACAAACATGTTGCGCAGGAAAATCACTCATTCTTAATCACCGAAAAATTCGCCAAGCAAGCAAGCAAGCCACGCGCTCCCTCTAACAGATACAGCAAAATGACTAAGCAAAGTAGAATGATTCGGTTTGTGGCAATTGCCTAAGGAAACTCATTGCTACGCAGCGCTACCAGCGGGATCTCGCTCCACCTTTGCGTTGGCACGATAATTCAAAAGTTTGGAAACTCTAAAGACTGGCTTCGTATACTGCACGAATTATGAAGGCAGATCACGCTTGTCTATTACAGTCTATCTAGCTCCTTTTGGCCAAAATTTGGGATTATTTGCATAAACATAAGGAGCTGTACCCTCTTCAGGCAATTTACTTAAACTTAGACCTAAACAAGTGTAGAAAATGGGAATGAAGTAACAACTAATTCCAAGATGAAGAGTCTATATTGAGACGCTAATAGTTCCTCAGCTAGAATGAAGTAACAAGCCAAGTGTAAATCACAAAAAAGTATCGCCCTACAAATTACAGGCCAATAATGTAGTTGTGAAAATGTATATAATTCTCTGTTCTGACAGAGAAACACATTTAGCACCGAAAAGATACAGCAAAGTTTATTTCCTAAGTAACAATAAGAATAAACTGCAATTAAAAATTACACAAAATAAGCTGTTATCTCTGTCTGGTCTTGCCCTTGTTTTCATTTATGTATCAAATGCATTTCACTGACGACACTACTTCACCTGCCAATTTTGTCAACAGTCTGGCATATGTAATACCCTTCTTTGATTGGGCCAGTCACACCCTGATGTCAGACAATGATTTTTAGTGTTACGGCATACTGTGTTCTCTGTCGGGTATATGCTCAGGCTGAAGTAACAGTTCAGCATGAAGGACATGATACAATGGACAGTGTGTGTTCTGTGTGGGATATGCAGTGAGGACAAAGAAACAGATGAGCACTGAGCAAAGTGTAAAATACTGCACAACAAGATGACAACATTGATGAGATTAATGTATGGTTTGTTCTGACAATAAAGAAGCAATCCACGAAAAAGGCTGTACAGTGGGGCATAAATATTAATCGTGTGTGTGTGTGTGAATGGAAGAATCATGCCTGGGTTGATGGTGGATGAGAAAACATCACTATCATTTTTGGTGATCAAATCCTGATGGATAGTGATGACACAACAGTTGAGGCAACAATTCAAAATGTGACTGCAAAGGAAATGAATCTGATGACCTTGGAGCTTACCACCGGAAAATAAGAATCCATCATACTGTGCATTCAACTGCAAGTGATCCAAACAATGAAAATGATTTTACCATTAAATACCTAAATAACCAATGCTGATCTGTGATGATGTCGCACTTGCTGAAGCTGAAAGTGGCTGTTTGTATTATTGCTTACGAATCTGGATCCCAAAAAGGGGTTCTTGATTGACAAAAGAGTACTGGTTGACGGACTTCACTCAAATTTTATTAACATGCAAATAATAACTGGCAGCAAGAAAGGTAAACGCATTTACACTCCTCGCAATAACCCGGAGTCAAGTGAATGCTCCCTTCCCTTCACCATTAGAAGTCAATCAACAGTCAGCACTTCTGGCCTTGCTGAGGATATGTAAATTAATGAGGATAATAATTTGATCATGTCAGCGTTTTCTTGATTTCAGACTTCCGTCGTGATGGGCATGAGGTATCTGCTCTTCTGGGGTGTTATGCAGTGTTGATTGGCAGCTGCTTACGATGTTTTTTGGAGAGCCTACCAGTCCCAAAATGAGGGTAACTACCAATCAACGATGCATAATATCCCAGGAGAGCAAATGCCTCATGCCAGCAGTTATTTTTACAGGTCTGTTCCCGGACATGGCCAAATGTACGTTATGATGACACAAGGAAGAAGTCAAGAAACTGTTAAGGTTAATGCTCAAGGCACATAAACAGACAGTCTCATTTAAGTTATATATGTATATGAAATGAGTTTCAATTATCTACCACTGGCGGGGTTGGGTTACATAGGACCCTTACAAAACAACACTGACATGATTTTGAACTATTTCCATTGTCACTACAAATAAAATATACTACACAGCATTTTGAAAGCATACTGCTTTTGTCCTCAGGTTTCAATAGTCACTGCAAATAGTTCAAAATTGTGTCAGGGATGTTTCACATGTAACACAATTGTCAAAGAACTACATGGTACAACAGCACCTAGTACATCACCTAGCCCCATAACACCGACCATCCTGCTGGCTACCTTATCACAAGGAACTTGCACTCACCCGATAATATACAGAGAGGTTGTTGGCATGCCTCTAGTGAAGACAGACAGTCTTCATTTGCTTGCAACACAGTGTGTTTCTGTGCAATGCATATGCTCATACTGACCTTACAGAAAGCTTTGTTGTAAACTTGGATTAAAGAAATACAATCCACACTTGTTCTGTGTAGCTACGAGCTTGCTTTAATTGTAGTGGATACGTAAACTTTTAAAATAACTGGTATTGGTCTGGAGAAGATCCCATGTTAATCAACAAAGTGCCATTACATGACATTATAATAAATGTGTGCTATGCTGTGAGTGCAACCAGGATTACCGGGCCCTTTTTTTTTTTTTTTGGTGAGACCACAAATTCACACTGATATGTTACACACTTGGACACCATTTTTAAGCACCTTTGTACAGTCACAAAAATCAGCTATTGATTTCATCATGTCTGTCATATCTCCATAAATATCAGTGAGGCTCCAGGCAGAGAGATTCCCATAAAATTCGATATCGGGGACTTTCATGAAAGTCTGTCAAGAAAACTGAAATTTGGTTAAAATCTAACAAAAATATCAGGCATTCTTACCTGAACATCTAGCACGTTTCATATTGTTAGCAGTGACATGTAGCATAACAATACACAGAACATAATGTTGTGTTTTTATGGCAATGCTTTTAATATTTGATATATTGGTGAAAGCAACATCTGCATATCAAAAATACAAAGAGACCTCATTCTTGGATTTTCCTGGCAACAATGCTTATGCAAACGTTCCACAATGTTATAAGCACTCTGCTGCCTATCTTTATTTTGAAGTTGGTACAATAAACTGAATAAACTGTTTGGTCACCTGTCTGATCATGAGAAAACCCATGGCATTTTTTAGTAAGAAAGTGTAACAACTCATACAGCAACCAATTCTATGAGATGTTTACACAGTTTTTTGATAACAGAACAGAAAGAACGGTTGTGGCCCCCACTTTCACCAGATCTGAACACACGCAGCTTTTAATTCTGATTAATGTTAAAGGATAAAGTAATAATCCTCATACAAAGGACAATATGAAAACAAAATTCAGGATGTAGTGTCTTCAATTACACCAGCAGAACTCTGAGGAACAATGAAGAGCATTCTTTGTTAGGTGCAATGACGTGTCTGCAAGCCAAAGGAAACCATTTCTAGCACAATCTTTAAACATGGTGAGCAAAACCCTACTACGAGTATTAACTGTAACACATTGAAATAAAATGTGTGAAACCTGACTCACGGCAATGTGGAAGAGCAGTAACTGCTGTGCTGCCTACCACCACGCAATATGGTCTGTAAAAGGACAAATGATATAGGGCAGATAAAATGAGGATCCTGAACAATACCCTTGGTGTGAGTGACTGAGTCACAGTCTGATTTCCACGGTAACCAGTGACAAGAGGCTGTGGTGCAACGGCAGAGAACCACCAGATCGCAGGTGAACCTCCAGTTAGGATAGTTTGGTTTGTGTGTGACATCACTGATTGGTTCATTTGGATTCTGTCACTATGGTGTTTCAGTGCAGCAGCACACGAATATTACAGCAGCTTAGCATACGACGAGCATAGTGGTACTCTAAAAACAATGCTGAATACTTCTATGTTATGAAGTATGAATGAGATTCTACTCTCCTAAACACATCTTTACATCCTAAACATCGCTTGGTTACAAGGTAAATAAGTCATATTCCAGCCTGTTTATAGCTAGTTATCCATAATGCAGAACTGCACTAACCGTTTTCAGTTTACACAGAATACAAAAATGAACTGTAGAGGATCTCAGACCTCATCAAGCAATGACAATGTTGAAGGTCACTTACCTGTACATCACAACAGACAAGTATAATACATGCATGATTTCAGGCTTCCACCACCAAGCAGATAAGAACTGCACTCTTCTGGGTTATTATGCAGTGACTAGTGGTAATTTCTTGCCGACGTTTCGGGACAACCTATCGATCCCATCTTCAAAGAATTCTTCCTTGACGATGGGACCAACAGTTTGTCATGAACCACTGGTAATAAATTACCCATACTTGCTGCATAATAACCCAAAAGAGTGCAGCTCTCAAGTATAATACATGTACAACTGTAACTACATATGAAAAAAGGGGGTAAATACAGTCATCACTACATGTTGAAGATAACCTTACTGAACGTGTAACAATGACCATCAATACTGCTTTCCTGGGTTGGGAACTTACAGATGATAATTCGACACCCAACACCGCCACTTCTATGGAGAATTTTGTACAAGTATATGGTGATGTATGCAATGTACAGAGTTTCAAACTTAACAGTGGATACTAACAAAGTGGAATACATGAATTTCTGAAGACAAACATTCAGAGTAGTTAGATGGAAACACCAGAATCATATTTCCTAATGCTCCTGTTCTCCTTTTATTAAATTCTTCTCTAAATACTGAAAATGAACAACACACTCACCATCTTAACCTCTGTTACATGTTTTACAAGATGTGACCAAGACAATCCTATCTCAAACTAATGGGAATCACCTCAATATGCTCATATGAACTGAGATCATTCTGGCTAAGTAAAACAGTCTTCTATTTTGTGAGGCTATGGAACAGCAAGGTCTATGCTGTTAACTATAGACCATAACCAGAATTTGTGCCTCAGGTAAGTAAGTAAGTATGTTGTTATCTGCATTATATTTTGTGAAGGACTAACTCTGGATAACTTTCATTAAGGTAAACTTGAGCACACTGAATAACTAAACAACATCTGCTTATAATTCAGTAAGGGATTTCAAATATTGCACTTTCACTATTGGGTTTATATTGTTCTTAAGGCATGGAAATTGGTGCATACTTGTTACCACTGTTGATCATTCTAACTACATTTAATATTCAGCTGTACGAGTTCTGTAATGTGTCAACCCTGAAGTCAGGTAGTAACAGGCAATCTCATTTCAGCTTTCAGCATTTGGATATGTTAGTTTTTCTCAAAAGATCTGGCAACACAACAACAAAAAAAAGACACCAACTCCGTTAATGTCAAGGTGGTTGATGTATGTTTTATTGACTTATTCTGTTAATTCAGCAAATATTTCTTGCCAAATCTTATCAATAATTCAGTAACTCTCTGTACTTCTAAGTACATATACATTGTCACTGCATTCAACATACTGATATAAGATATGATCAATAAAAATTTATATTCTTATATCTTTTCCCAACATGCTCCAGTAAAAAAAAATTATAATAAAATGCCATATCTGTACATGCATGTGCACAAGCTGATAAGTCAAACCAAAACAATACACTGACTGTTCACAAGGCAGCCCAGTTTACAATTGATACAACACAAACGCTTGTTACATACAAGGCAAGTGAACATTGTACGACTGCAGTACCAGACTTGGATATCAGTGGAGGGAAGAGGAAAAAAACAATAAAACTCTGTAAAACTTTCTAAGGCCATTCCTGCAGACTACTTTTCCTCTACAGCAAGAGTCAGAAGGCTTTTCTTGTCCAAGTTACGACATTAGTGACCTAATTCATGTGACACACTAGTGATGAGTCTAATCTGAACACAGACATTCAGCTTGTGTTGTGACAAAAAATTAACTGCAGGTTTTAAGCTTATACTGTCATAAAAACTGATTGTTTTCCTAAGGACAAGAATAAGCATTCGTTGTTAATAATTTAAAAAGACATAACATACATAATTAGAAATTTTCACACCACTGTTGAAGGGTAAATATTTTGTTGTATACAACACCATGACGATTGGTTAGTAGGCAGGTAGAAGAGGTGGCCTGAGAACAGTTTTGTTGCACTATCCTGAAGATGGAAGCAGAATGATCCTCACCAACTTTTGTCACTATTATCAATCAAACTGGCATCACTCCAGTAGAATCCAGCCTCTTAAACATAACACAGTTTACACCTGACATTCACAGTCTAATATGGCTCTTATGGAAAACAAATATTTCGAAGAAAGTGTACCAATCTGTTCTAACTGCCTTCATCAATCACAACTCTGATCAGAAGTCATACAAGCATAATGCACTATCTGCATAAAAATTATTTAAATTTGTAAGAAATTGCTAAAATTGCCAGATTGTTAAATACCAATTTAACTTCCTATGTTGCGTTCCACCTTTCTATTCTACATCTATTTGGTGACTGCAGCGAAGTGACACTAATAATTAAAAATTTAATTACAAAGATCACAGGAAACAAGGGTGTGCAATTCTCTGATGCTGTGGTTATCAAACAATCCTGACATTCATCTACCAATACAGGCAGTCCTTGACTTTTGTACACAATTCCTTCCTGAAAACATGTACGAAAGTTGAGCAATAGACTTATATGTTACAAAGTGGGTTCCATTCCCATTGCTTAAAAAGTATACAAAATTCCCTATTTATGGGCAACCAACAAAACAGTTGTAGCAACAATTACAGTACTCTCCAGCAATAATTCAACCAAAGGTAATTCTTAATGTTCCTGCCTCACACGAGCCAATATGCTGCATAATTTTTATGACTATATAAAGAATGCCCAATGAAACTCATAAGCTGTTAATAACCTTAACAACGATGTTTAACATTTTCACTCGTCTGCTTTACAGTACAATGGCAATATTCTACACACACACATTATGTGTTGCCAACATCATGATGTACGTCCCCTTTATTTCACCATATTTCGTTACCAGGTTAAGTGCCAGGATAGCTGACAACTTGGCACAAGAGTCCTCACCAAAACGTCCAACATGAAAACTCAACCACACACACCATCAAAGTCGTCAGCTGATAAACAATATAAATAAACTTTCCGGAGTTACGTCTTGCCTCAAATTATACTTATCTCATGCACCTCTTTTTTTGTTTCTTCCATGGCCCTACAGCCCTAGTTGGCCTACGTCTCTTCATTTTCAAGGCTTCGTGATCAAACTCAGTTAAGCGTGGATTACAAGTGGCTACTCTACATGCTAATTGCAGTGTATTTCCTAGCTTTGAAACTCACTGGTGACAATCCGAGCAAGTAAATTTGCAGTCTCGCTCGCTAGTATACTATCCCACGTGTAAACTCGCATAGTGTAATTGATATGGCCAGTAAATACCTTGTCACAAAACACTAAATTTCTTCAGTTTATCTATGAGATGTCAAATGTTGAACTAAACTGCTACTAGCTGACTGCCCAGCCTTTTTATTCCTATGTGTAACGGGCGTGGCTAGCTTACTCTCTGCTTGCCCACTAGCTGGCGACTGAACTCGCTGGTGAGTAGTGTGTAGAGTAGCCTTGTGTAATTGCTGCCTCAGACACACCACACTCAGTAGGACTCCTCAGGACTAGTGATAGGCCTGTCACAGAGACCTCTACCTGACAACACACAACATTCACAAGGGACAGATAACCATGCCTCCAGCGGGATTCGAACCTGCAATCTCAGCAAGCAAGCGGCCACTGGGATCGGGCTTGCTGGCATTAGTAGACCCAAAATACAGTTTGGGACTCAGGTTCTGGGGATCATATGAAACACATAAATTCAGTTTGTGGGTGAAATGAAGAGCTCCTTCAGGTTACATCTGGCAGTACATAATCACGGTGTTCCAAGGGGTTCACACCATTCAGATAAAGTACTTCATCAGAACAAAGCAATCCTACTGTTACTCACCAGGACAAAACCTGATTTTCCATCTTTCTTTTATGGTAGGTACATTCTCCCTTCAAATTTAAGATTATCACTATCAGCATAAAGAAATACCCAACTGCTACTGCAGTTCAGCCTTACCAAATTTTGACTTTCCTGATGGCATATTTAATGGCATTACTAAATTCATTATCAAATTACTATTAAACATGTCACTCAATATTTTACTGCCTTTTAGATTAATACAGTACATCAAATAAAAAGTAATATGTTGCTGAGTGAGATCTGAAGCCAGAAAATACTAGTTTAGAGAACATTTCCAAACAGGCATCACAGATAACAATGCTGTGATAAGCCTGGAGGTTAATAACTCTGAAGTGTAATACAGGGCAACACTGCAATTCAGATCCTAAGGTTGCTGCATGAAGATCAAGGTAAGATAAAGAGAATTCCAGAAAGACTTAAGTAAAGGAGAACTAAAAAAATACTCTGAGTCAAATATGGTAAGCAGCACATAAACTGATATTTAATGCTATCAGAAATATCTTTGTGAAATACAACACAGCAGTAAATATGAGGATATTACAAAGACTGTGCCTGGAGGAGGGACAATGGTTGGTTCTTAATAGACAGTGAAGTGCAAACAGAAAGATATATTTCTTCTTCTAGCATAAGTTCTTGGTGGACCTTAGCCTCTCCCAAAATTGTCATCCATCCGGTTTCCAGTTTTAGAAGCTTCTCAACAAAACATATTTTTTATGGGGTGGAATAATCAGCCCCACGCCCAACCCCCAACCTAAAGGACCAGGGTATCCCTTTTTGTCTGGGTTATCACCTTCGACCTGCGACCTGTACTGGCAGGAGAGGCCCTACCAGTGGCTACATCATTTGACCATGCAAGCCCCACCACTGCATCAAAGCAGGGATTCCTTCG
>Ga0209628_10002148_pt1 | contig 13229 bp, 11 predicted proteins | sample TergutCu122P4_FD_187285 | JGI IMG/M metagenome (GOLD analysis project Ga0209628, IMG submission 187285) | Cubitermes ugandensis P4 segment gut microbial communities from Kakamega Forest, Kenya - Cu122 P4 (SPAdes) (version 2) | ecosystem: Host-associated > Arthropoda: Insects > Digestive system...
CGCATAAGTCTCATCGGTGCCCACTGTACATTCAAACACTTCACTTTCAGGTTGTATAGTTACTTCAAAAGCGGTAGATTTGTTATTGGTAGGGTTGTTGTCTCCCTCCACCTCAACTGTTGCATAAAAAGCGATAGCACCTGCTGTAGTGGGAGTCCAATACAAATTTATCAAAGCCCATTCCCCTTGATTCAGAACCGGCACACTGCTGTTCACAGCCAACACATTGTTATTTCCGTCGGTTAATTTAACCGTATAATTTGTTAATGACAACGTTCCTACGTTTTCAATAACTGCTTTAAAGAGAAAAGGTTGCCCCGCCATTGGCGCTGCTGCCCCGTAAACTTTTTTTGCCGCCGCATCCACTCCCGGAACATCTTTAATGCCAACATCATCAATATACCAGATGTGCGCATAGTTGCCTTTATAGTGAAAAGCAATGTATATGTTTTCTCCCAAATAATTGTGTAAAGGGATAAATATTTGTTGCCATTCGTTTATTGGTCCTACTAATTCTTTCACCAAAACAAATGTGCCGGAAGCGGGGTCGTTGCTTTGGGTGGACAACCACACTTCGCTGTTTTCGTAAGTGTTGGTATAGGAGGTAATCTTGGTCCAAAAATCAAGAAACATATTGCCGGATGCAGGTACGGCAAGTTCGTTGGAAACCAACCACGATTCCTGCATCCCCTCGGTGTAATAATGCACTGCGGCCATTGGGGGTGTATGGTAATTGGAGATACTTCTTTGCCATGTTGTTGTTCCTTGAACATGATAGTTTGTCCAACAAACGGGCGGAAAATCGTAGTTGGAAAAACTTTCCGTCCACGGAAATGTTGTAACCAAACGACACAGCAATTGTTCCGATGAGGTTACCGAACCGCCTGTTCCAATATGGTTTTTGGCAATTATTTTATAAGAATAGGTGCCATCTTGCGTAATTGTTTCAGCAAAGGATAATCCTGTTTGGTTTTCTGCTACAGTAACAGTTCCCGGCATACGAATAACATCATATACAAGATTTTCCGCTGTAAAGAAACCTTCGTGCAAACCGGTTGTAGGCGCACTCCAGGAGAGGCTCACCTCCCATGAAGTGCCTGTATCCTCCACTGTAAAAACAGGATTTTTGGGGGCGGCAGGCATGTCGTGCCCAAGCCATTTGGGTGTAGAGATATTTGGCGAACCGGTTCCGGTAGAATTTTCCGGAACAACCTTAAAGGCATAATATCCGGGCGCGGGCACCGATGCCATATACAAGCCCATTCCGCCTATGGTTGGGTTGGTAGCGGTATAAACCGGCGGGTCATTGATGTCGAATAGCGGGTCTCCCTGATAGAGTTTCACTGCTGTTAATTCGGTAAGTGCGGCGCCACTGTGTGTTGTGCTGGGATTTGTCCAGGTGATCATTGCGCCTAAACCACCGCCAAACGATGGGCTAACCATTAAATCTGTTACCGGAGCGGGTGCTGTAGAGGGCGTCAAATCAGCAAGTTCATAAACCAAAATTGTATTGGGAATAGATTGAACATTTCCCGCTAAAAAGAACTTACCATCTTTTGCAAAGGTATGCATGGCGCCCCCCACTTCGTTTGCGCAACCGCTATTATCATCGGCACAGTCGTGCCAAAAAGAGGTCAATGAAAAAGAATTGATATCAAATTTTCGAATTACTGCCATAAATGCCTGCTGGTCTTCCGGTTGGGTCATCAACCATAAACATGGATTGTCGGGGTCGCTGTAAGGGTCGTATCCGCTTCCAAAAACAGCATTAACACCGGTAGAAATAGCCATGGTTATTTGAGAACCATTCATTCTTATTGCAAGTACATTATAAAATCCGCCTACCCAAAAACCGCCCAAACCGCCGTCTAACGTTGGGTCGTATGAAATATGGCGCAAACTGCTTACTGCAGGAATATTTACGGGAATAGTACCCACAAGGGTTTGGTTAACCATATCAATTTTTAAAATGTTTTTTGTTTCATTTACACCATAAAAATAAACGCCGTCGTAGGTAAGGTCTCTAAGTTCGGATACTCCCGGAATAGAGATAATTTCCGGATTAGAGCCATCCATGTTGTGTTTGGCTATTTCATCACTGAACCACCTCCCAAGATAGAAGTGGTTGCCATCTGAGGCAGAACAAATGTAGCCGCCGGCAACAGCATTAAAATAATAGTCGAGTGTTAATTGAGCGAATCCCTTGCTTAGAAACAGGAAGATTGCCATCCCTAAAAAAATAATTTTTCTTACCATAATGCAAAATTTTTTGTGAATAATGAATGAGATTTAATGATATTTTTCGACGACAAAAGTATCGAAATACTTATTCTAAAATACTGATAATGTGATATGTTTTGTTGAATTGTTAAATTCAACACAGATTTTTGGGAAAGTTGCATATTGCCAAAATTACTGACTTACCTCGCGGGGTAAATATTTGTGTATTTTTGCAGCCCAAACTTATTAAAAATAGAAAGTTTGGGCTATAAAATAAAAGTTATGATACAGATAGAACGAAAAGATTATATGAATACGCTGAAAGCGTTGCGGGACAAAAACCTGATTAAAGTGCTTACTGGCGTTCGGCGTTGCGGAAAATCTACCATAATGAAAATGTTTAGAGATTATTTGCGTACCGACGGTGTGAAAGAAAATCAAATGGTATTCCTAAATTTTGAAGATTACGAAAATCGCAAATATTTAAATGACCTTGATGCTTTGTATTATTACATTATAGGTCAATTAGATACAAGCAAGCGGTGTTATGTTTTTCTTGATGAAATACAGCAGGTTAAAGAGTTTGAACGTTTGGTTGATGGACTTTATGTAAAACCAAATATTGACGTTTATGTTACCGGTTCAAACGCTTATTTGCTTTCAAGCGAACTCGGCACTTTACTAACAGGTCGCTACATTTCTATTCATATTTTGCCGTTTTCGTTCAAAGAATATCTTTTGACACAATCGGATATTTCTCGCACCGATTTATTATTTGCCAAATATTTGGATGTCGGTGGAATGCCCGGAATTTTCGAATTACCCGAAAATCTGATACGAAATTACATTCTTGATGTTATGCAAAACATTATTCAAAAAGATGTTTTGGTGCGAAACAAATGGAAAAACGAAGACCATTTTAACAAAACTCTTTCTTTTCTTTTTGATTCAGTTGGCTCGGTCGTTACTACCAAAAAAATCACTAACTACCTGATAACAAATACCAAACTTGCAATTTCACACCATACGGTTGCAAAGTACATTGATTCTGTTGTTGAAGCATATATGTTCTACAAAGTAAGACGTTATGATTTGCGTGGAAAAGGACTTTTGCAAACACAGGAAAAATATTACTGTGTTGATTTAGGATTAAAAAAATTCTTTCTCGGCGATAAAATCAATCAGGATTTGGGACATAATCTTGAAAATATTGTCTATCTGGAACTACTACGACGAGAAAATAAAGTTCATATCGGCAAAGCAGACAACACAGAAATTGATTTTGTTATTCGAACACCAAAAAACGAAACGGAATATATTCAAGTGGCTTGGACAACCAAAGAGACCAGCACGTTTGAGAGAGAAATTCGACCGTTTGAATTGGTAAACGATTTTAACCGCAGAATTTTGCTCACTACCGATGTTGAACCAGCAACAACTTACAAAGGAATACAAAAAATAAATGTAATAGATTGGTTATTAGAATGATTCATAAACTTGACAAGACAAGAAACCCTATGCAACGACTTTAAATAAAAATTCGGATTTACGCCGGTAAGTCAATGGGAAAATAGGGATTATGATGTTTATAATTCACATGGTTAGTGGAAGCCGCCACTACGTTAAGCGCAAGTTTGTTTTAGAAAATGCCCCAGAAATACCAAAAAAAAATGTACTAATTGAATACCTAAAAGTTAAAAATTGAGTTTGAAAAAAAAGTTTTTCCCTAATAGAAATCGTAACGACTAAATTTTATTTTTGCATTGCAAAAAATTCGTGCTATGAATCATCAAATTTTTCAAGAAATACAAACTTTAAAACGGCAATTGTTGCCGAAAGGAAAGGTTATTCTTTTCGGTTCTCAAGGAATTGAAATAATATGAAATTAAACGAAAAAGAACGACAAGCTGTGGAAAAAAAAATCAAAAAACATAATATGGCAAAAATTATTTCAATCACAGGAGATTTAGGAAGTGGAAAATCTACGGTTTCAGATATAATATGTAAACGATTGAATTACGAATATATATATACAGGCAAAATTTATAGAGAGATAGCCAATAAGTATAACATGACTCCTCTAGAATTAAATCAATATTCAGAAACACATCCAAATATAGACGAAGAAATAGATTCTACTTTCAAATCTTTAAATGAAGCAACCCATCTAATTGTTGATTCAAGATTAGCTTGGTTTTTTATTCCCATATCTTTTAAAGTTTTCTTAAAAACGAATCTAATAGTATCTGTAAATAGAATTTCAAATGATACTCAGAGAGCCGATGAAAGATATTCGTCAAAAGAAGAAGCGGCTAATAAAATTATGGCTAGAAAATCGAGTGAAAATAAACGATATATGGAATTTTACGGTGCAAATTGTTCTGATTTATCCAATTTCAACCTTATTATTGACACCTCGTTCATTACTTCTGAAAGAGTTGCAGACATTATTTTAGAAGAATTTAATTTATGGTTAGTTTCAAGAGTGTGTTCTAAATCATTTATTTCTCCTACAAATCTATATCCTACACAATCCATTCGCGGTTTTGGAAGTGAACATTTTATTAATATCCAAAATAATATGGAAGAGCGTGGTTATGATTTAGATTTCCCTATTATTGCTGTTAATATTGATTCTTTTGATTATATTTTTGACGGGCATAAAAGAACTTCATGCGCAATAAAAAATAAGATTGACCTAATTCCAGTGATTTATCTAGATGAAAATGCTTGTTTTTCAAAAGGATTATCCTATAAAACTGAAATTCTAAATTCAATTAAACCAAGTCTGTTTTACGACTGGGAAGATTTTAATGCTTTTAGATATTTAATATACCCTTGTATGCAACGACTTTAAATAAAAATTAGGATTTACGCCGGTAAACTCTCGAAAAGCATCCCGAAAGGCGCTCTGAGACTTAAAACCAACCTGAAAGGCAACCGATTGAATGGTGTATTTGGTAATATTGGGATCGGAAAAAAGACGTTGCGCCTCTCGAATACGATAACTGTTTAACAGCGAACGGAAGTTTTTCTTTAATGCACTGTTAATTGCTTGTGAAACATAGAGTTGATTGGAATTTACCAATTCTGCCAATCTATCTACGGTAAACTTTGTATCGCAAATAATCGCCGTGTTTTCCATGATAGAGAGAATTTTCTCTAAAAGTTCGCATTGCATATCATCGGTCAGTGCGCTGTTTTGGTATTTTTTCCGATAAACTTCGGATGGATCAGTTTGCATTTCCATAATCTCAATATTCTTCTCCATCAATGCTTTATAAGCGGTGTCTAATTTTCTTTTTTGAAGATAAATAAACAACATTCCGGCGGTTACTAATAATAAAATTATAAAAGTAATGAGCCAAATAATTCTCTGATAGCGAATAGTTTGTTCTTTCATCTGCTGTACCACCACCAATTGTTCTATCTTTCGATTGGTTTTTGAAACTTCATACAAACGTTGAAAATGATTAATATCTCCAAATATTTCCGTATTCAGCACCGAATCATTTAACAATACATATTGTTGTAAATGTTCAAAAGCATTTTTTGAATATCCTTTAGATTTTTCATATTTAAATAATGTCATCTCATTTTCTGCCATGATTCGAAGCAAATTTTTTTCTTTCGCAATAATATTCGACAAATTTATATAAAACAGCGCCGAATCGGGTTTGTTTACTTCAAAAAAGAGTTTGCCAATATCGGTATATGTTTCGGCTTCAAATTTTATTTGATGATTTTTTTTTGCGTCAATCAACGCTCGTTTATAATAATAAAATGCTGAATCATACTGTTTTATTTTTTCATAAGTGGAAGCCAAATTATTTAACATGGCAAATAGTCGTAAGTTCCCATATTGATGACTGATGGACAAGGCTTTGTTTAAGTAATAGAATGCGCTGTCGGTTCTTCCGCTTTCCAACTCGTTGGCACCTAAATTAGTCAACAGAATATCCAAAATGGCGGAGTCTTTATCTAAACTCAACGCTTTAAAATAGAAAGATTTGGCAATATCATAATTTTTAAAACGAAAATAGATATTGCCCACATTATTATAAAATCTGGGTTCATACGACAGATAACCTATTTTTTCAGCAAGATGTAAGGCCTTAATGTAAAACTCGTAAGCGCTTCGGTAGTCGTTGATAATCGTATAAATACTCCCCATTCTATTCAACGCATGAATCATGCAAATTTGCTGCTCGCGGTTTGAAGTTTCGGGCGGCGGGTTAATGAGCAGACCAAAGCAGGCGAATGCCGAATCTATCTCTCCTTTCACATAAAGAGATTCTGCCTTGTCGAAAATTTGTTGGTAAGAAGATTGCGCTACCCCAGAAATGGGAAATAAAAAACTAAGAATCAGAACTTTTACTATAAGTTTCATGCCTGTTAATTTTCGTTGATTGATGGGCAAAGATAGGAAAGTTCTTCAATCGTTAAAAAAGTTTAAAAGTCGAAATATTTTCTATTTTTGCCGTTACATATATTTAATGTAAATGTCAATTATTGTTAAACTTAAATAAATATTATTATGGACCCAAATGTTGCCTTGTTTTTAACCATCGCCGGAATTGTTATTCTGTTTTTTATCTTTTTGTGGTTAGTTCCACTTGGATTGTGGTTTAATGCGCTGCTTAACGGTGTGCGTGTTTCTCTCATACAATTAATCTTAATGCGTTGGCGTAGAGTGCCCCCCGGCACTATTGTCAATGCCATGATTACCGGAACGAAAGCCGGTATTAAACTCAATCGCGACCAGTTGGAAGCGCACTACCTTGCCGGCGGACGCGTAATTCCGGTGGTAAATGCCCTTATTTCTGCCGACAAAGCGAACATCAACTTAGATTTTAAAGCGGCTACTGCTATTGATTTGGCCGGTCGTAATATTTTGGAAGCGATACAAACCTCTGTAATTCCAAAAGTTATTGACTCTCCGCCGGTTTCCGCAGTGGCAAAAGATGGTATCCAATTAATTGCCAAAGCGCGCGTTACTGTGCGTACCAACATCAAACAATTGGTGGGCGGCGCAGGAGAAGAAACCATCATGGCAAGGGTAGGAGAGGGGATTGTTTCTGCGATTGGCTCTGCCGCTACCCACAAATTTGTGTTGGAAAACCCAGATTCAATTTCAAAGTTGGTGTTATCTAAAGGATTAGATTCAGGTACAGCGTTTGAAATTCTCTCTATTGACATTGCCGATGTGGATGTGGGTAAAAACATTGGCGCTATTTTGCAAATGGATCAGGCAAATGCAGATAAAAACATTGCACAGGCAAGAGCGGAAGAGCGTCGCGCAATGGCAGTGGCTACCGAGCAGGAAATGAAAGCCAAAGCACAGGAAGCCCGCGCTAAAGTAATTCTTGCCGAAGCGGAGGTGCCTCTTGCTCTGGCAGAAGCATTTAGAAGCGGCAACTTAGGCGTGTTGGATTACTATAAATTGGAAAACATTAAAGCAGATACCCAAATGCGCGATTCCATCGGAAAACCAAAGGTTGCCCCGAAAAAAGATGAAGAAATAAAGTAGTAAATGAACACTTATAGAATTGAACACGATACGTTAGGCGAAGTTCAAGTTCCTGCCGATGCACCCTGGGGAGCGCAAACCCAACGCTCGTTAAACAACTTTAAAATCGGCGACGAAAAAATGCCGACAGAAATCATACATGCCATAGCCGTAGTAAAAAAAGCTGCGGCTTTTGCCAATTATGACTGCGGCGTATTTCCTATTGAAAAACGGGATGCCATTGCCCAAGCTTGCGATGCTATTTTGGCCAACAAACTTTCCGATGCTTTTCCGTTGGTAGTATGGCAAACAGGCTCCGGCACACAAACCAACATGAACCTCAACGAAGTAATTGCTAATTATGCCAAAACATTAACGCCTCCGGTAAACCTTTCTCCCAACGATGACGTAAATAAATCTCAATCTACCAATGATGTTTTTCCCACGGCCATGCGTATCGCAGCGTTGCAGGAAATTTGTAATCATCTGTTTCCTGCGTTGGAAAAACTTATTCAAACATTTGAAACAAAGACCAATGAGTTTTCTGAAGTAAAGAAAATAGGTCGTACCCATTTAATGGATGCCACGCCTATCACTTTGGGCGAAGAGTTTTCAGCATTTGCCGCGCAGTTGTCGTTTGGGTTAACAAATATAAAGAACGCCATAAAACCGGTAAGTTACCTGCCCATTGGCGGCACCGCAGTAGGAAACGGTATTAACACCCCAAAAGGTTACGACGAAAAAGTGGTGGGGTATATTAATTCTTACGGTCTTATGGTCTTACGCTCTTACGATCTTCAATTTTTCCCCGCAAAAAACAAGTTCGAGTCCATGGCATCCCACGATGCGTTTGTGGAACTCTCGGGTGCGTTGAAAAGAGTTGCCGTTTCACTGATGAAAATTACCAATGATATAAAATTGCTGGGTTCCGGTCCGCGATGTGGTTTGGGTGAGTTGCTACTGCCTGAAAATGAGCCCGGTTCCTCCATTATGCCGGGGAAAGTAAATCCAACGCAATGCGAAGCGCTGGCGATGGTGTGCTGTCAGGTAATAGGCAACGATGCTGCGATTACCGCCGGCGCCATGCAAGGACAACTCCAACTGAACGTTTTTATGCCGCTCATCGCCAAAAATATTTTACATTCTATTCATTTATTGAGCGATGCCATGAACTCGTTTAATGATAATTGCGTAATGGGCATTACACCTAATCTAAAAAATATAAAAAAACATTACGAAAACTCTTTGATGTTGATAACGGCATTAACTCCTGTTATTGGTTATGAAAAGGCGGCCAAAATTGCCCAACACGCCCATAAAAACGACTTAACACTGAGAGAGGCGGCGTTGACGTTGGGGTTGGTTTCGGAGGAGGAGTTTGACAAAGTTATCCGGAATTAATAAGCAAATTCATCAGATAAAATTTTTTATTCATTAATACTATCAATTGAAAATGCTTTGAAATTAATCGTAACCTCTCCTATATCTGGAAAATCTTCAAAATTAATAATCAAATCCATTTTATTACTATTAAAAGTACCATCTAAAGAAAGGGTGGTTGTTTTTCCACCTATTGTTACTTCTGTCTTACATGCAGCATTAGATGTTTCTCCTTCTTTTGTAATATTGGCAACCATAGTAGATTTCATGGTAAGTTCTATAAATCCTGCATTTCTGGGAATTGAAAATTTTTCATCTATCACATATAGAATTTTATTTATTGAATGATATTTTACAGTAACCAACTTGTCGTTATCCACTGTTTTTCCATCTATCTCTGTTTTTCCAAGGTAAAAATTCGGAACCATTGTTGCATAATCATCATCTTTTTTAGTTGGTTTTACAATTACTGTGGTTGAGGCAGAATGACCGCCCTCTTTTGTTGTACATATAATAACAACTTCTCCAACAGAATGCGCAGTTACTAAGCCATTTTTATCTACAGAGGCAATCTTTGAATCACTTGACGACCAAGAAGCATCCGCAGAAAAGGCAAATCCGGTTGCTGTTTCAAAAATTGGGGTAATAGAAACAGTGTTTCCAACAGCCAGCATTACTGCAACAGGCCTTACACTAACGCCGGTTATTTCTTCTTTTTTACATCCTGTAAAAATAGTTGCTGCAGCAATAAAAATGACAGCAAGCATTGAAATAAAAATTTGTTTGTTTTTCATAAAAAATTGATTTTAAAAATTAAGGGAAAAGTTATTATCGAAAATTAAACGATGAATAAATTAGTTTATTATAAATCATCCAACGGACTTTTAATTTTGCTCAACTGCCGGTTACTTACCTTGGCGTAAATCTCGGTAGTTTTTATATCTCTGTGTCCCAACAATTTTTGAATAAAAACCATATCCGTTCCACATTCTAATAGATGGGTGGCATAACTGTGCCGCAATCCATGAATCCCCACCGATTTATTGATTTTTGCTTTTTTCATGGCTTTTTTAAAAACAGTTTGCACACTACGAACAGAATACTGACCGCCATATTGACCTTCAAACAAGTAGTTTTTAGGACGATACGCACGATAATAATCCCGCAAGTCGTCAAGTATGGATGTTGGCAGGGTAACGTAGCGGTCTTTTTTACATTTTGCGGATTCAATATGAACGAGCATTCGTTTGCTGTCAATATTTGTAATTTTCAAGTTTACAATTTCGCTTACGCGCAACCCCATTCCGTAGCACAATTTTAGCATCAATACATGTTTTGGATTATCCACTTTGGTAAAAAGTTTAGCAATATCTTGTTTGCTAAATACCTTTGGCAAAGTTGATTTCTTTTGCGGACGAGGTATCTCCTCGAAAAAGAGTTTATCACGATGCAGCACTTGCTCGAAGTAGAATTTAACGGCATTTATTCGGCTGTGGATAATATTTTCCGAAAGTTTCAATTTAGTTGCGCAAAATAAAAAATAGGAGCGCAAGCGTTCTGAAGTTAAGCTGCTTATGGGTGTATCTTTAAGTATATAAAGCAATTGTGCAAACTCGGTACAATACGTTTTGATGGTACTTGGGCTATAAGATTTAAGCAAAAGGAGTTCGTGCATTCTTTTGAGAGCGGCAAGATTTACCGGATGAATTTTGCTGATAACATTTTTTCCGGGCTCTGTTTTTTGCTTTAGCCCAACTTCTTTTCTAATAGAATTTGTATCAGGAAGATACCAACACTTTTTTGTGGCACTCCATTTGGCTGAGGGAAATTTTGCCCTCAGTTCATCTTTGAATAATTGATTAATTTTGAAATGTACTAAAATGACACTTTTGTCATAATGTTCGCCAACGGAGAACAGGTAGTTTTGAGAGTTAAAAGACATACGCATTTAGAATAAATAGTGCGGCAAAAGTAAAAAAAATAATTTTAGATGCTTATGTGTAATTCGAAAATTTTTCGATATTTGCGGCTGTTTTTAATAAAGGTTAAAGTTGACGCTCTTGTGTAAAAGTTATGAGATTTTATGGAAAACAGAGCAGGAAATTTTACCATGAAAATAATAAAATGATGATTGAAATAATTGTCAATCAAACATTTAAAAAACGTATATTAAAAATGCGGAACCAAAAGAATGTCCTTTTATAAACGAAATGATGATGGAGAACAATTTTTGGTTTGTTATATTTGCGCCACAAGGAAAAGTTACAAAAATTCGTACTTATTTAGAAAATGAGCATATTGAATATTTTTATCCAATGAAATATCAGGAAAGATGCCTCAGAAACAGTGAGCGTAAAAGGCTGGCTTTTGAGCCACTTTTAAGGAACTTATTGTTTGTGAAATCATCGAAAGATTATTTAGACCCTATATTGCAAGAAATGAAGTTAGATCTTGGCATCAGCACAAACTTATATTACAGAGATTTAGGGACAAAAAAAATCATTACTATTCCGGAGAGAGAGATGCAGAATTTTATCGCTGTATCAAGTTGTAAAAAACACATTATTTATTTATCTAATGATGAGGTGAATATGAAAAAAGGGACAAAAGTGCGGGTGATAGGAGGATTTTTTGAGGGATTGGAGGGAACTTTCATGAGAGTGCAAGGCAGTAATAGAGTAGTGGTTACGCTACCCGATTTACTTTCAGTGGCAACAGCATTTATTCCAACGCGCTTTATTTTGGCGCTTGAATGAGATAGACTAATTATTCAAGTTGAAAATTAAATATTTTCTTGTAATTTTGCAAAAAAATAAAATGAATGCTTATGAAAGTATATCACGGTGGTTATGGGGCAGTTGAAATTCCAAAAATTCTAAAAGGCAAATTTCCTAAAGATTTTGGAGAGGGTTTTTATTGTACCGAATTTGAACAACAAGCCACTCGATGGGCAAGTCGTTATGATACTGCTGTTGTTTCTATTTATGAATATGCGCCAGATGAAAACCTAATAATACTTGATTTCAAGGAAATGACAGAAGAATGGCTTGATTTTATTGTAGAGTGTCGTTCAGGGGGAAAACACAATTTTGACGTTGTAATCGGTGCAATGGCTAATGACCAAATTTTCAATTATATATCCGATTTTATTGACGGCATACTTACCAGAGAGCAATTTTGGGTTTTGGCAAAATTCAAACGCCCGACACACCAAATTTGCTTTTGTAATGAAAAAGCATTAAAAACGTTGGAATTTATTGATTATAAAAAAAATAAATAATTATGACAGGTAGAGAAGATAAAAATGCAAATAATTTATTTTTCCTTTGCTCTTTGATTGAGTATATTGGGCGGAAAACAAAAAATCACCGTAATGTAGTTGTAAACGCCATTGGAAAAGATGATTTACAACATATTTTTGATTTGGCAGATGTTTATCACAGCGAAAATATGGATAAATTGGCGTTTGAATTTACAGAAAAGCACAACATAGAAAGTGGAATATTTGATAATTTAGCAAGCGCAAAATATTCAATACCAACTCATTGGGATTTAGGAAAAGTTTATAAACGTTTGATTATTGATGTTAGTAAAAAAGAAAGCAAACCGATAATTGACACTTTGTTGGAAGTTTACAATTCTTGGTTGTCGCGAAAAATAGAAGATTTTAATAGTAGTGTTTATTACGAAAGTCCTGAATATCTTTTTCAATCGTATTTGAAAGGAGACAATTTCTAATAACAAATGCCACCATGTTGTACGCTACCGGATTTACTTTCTGAGTCAACAGCATTATACCCACCCGTTTTATTTTAGCGTTTGAATGAAAACGAATGAAATTTTTTGGACAATTTACAGATGCGCATTTTGTATTGTTGCATTTACATTTAAGCAACAACGCCATTAAAAATACGCAATCTACGAATCCTTATAGCAATCTGAATATAAAAATTTTGCACTGCTATCAAGCATATACAAAATAAAAATATATTTTTGCGCTTAGTTAACCTGTTAGCTGTCAGGCTCGGACAAATCCTCCGTTAATGACAGAAACGCTTAAAGATAAATGAATTTTAACCCCTAACATGTCTGCGAGGAGGCGGACTTTAAACTTAAAGAT
>Ga0209628_10002149_pt1 | contig 13222 bp, 7 predicted proteins | sample TergutCu122P4_FD_187285 | JGI IMG/M metagenome (GOLD analysis project Ga0209628, IMG submission 187285) | Cubitermes ugandensis P4 segment gut microbial communities from Kakamega Forest, Kenya - Cu122 P4 (SPAdes) (version 2) | ecosystem: Host-associated > Arthropoda: Insects > Digestive system >...
ACGCATTTTTCCTACCCCGAGCTGCACCGCCTTCGGCGGTTTGCACGGGGTTATCAACATTAAACACCTTCGGTGTTTACAAGGAATATATTTTTGAATATCAATGCGTTAATTATTAGGAGTGCCCAATAATTTTTTCAATGGTGCAAAGATAATAAAAGTTGCTTTGAATATTTTCGATACAGCAAGCATATAGAACTTTCAGAGTGTCAAGTTTTGAGACTGTAAGATTTTTGCGTTTAAATAAATATTCCATATTCACAAATTATTTTAAAATTTCATAAAAATCTCTACTTTCGCCGCCTGAATAAAAAAACAAATCGTTTATGCACCCATTACATATTAAAGTAGGATTAGGCAGTTGTGGAATTGCCGCCGGAGCGCAAAAAGTATATGACGCACTTTTAAAAAAATTAGAAACCGAACCCCATCTGTTTGTTTTAGATAAAACCAATTGCATCGGGGCATGTTACGTTGAGCCGTTGGTTCAAATTAATGAGGATATTTATGGCGAAGTTACGCCGGAAAAAATGGAGAAAATTTTAGAGAGTTATATCCAAAACACCGGTCTTTTAAAAGAGTATATTGTTTATTCTCCTCATTTTGAGGCTAAAGAGAGTAACTTTTTTATTGCACAAACCAAATGGGCGCTGCGCAATTGCGGTATTATCAATCCCGAAAAAATTGAGGAATACGAGGCACGTGGCGGGTATCAAGCCATACTAAAGGTGGCGCAATGGGATTCCGCACAAATTATAGAAGAGATTTTGAAAAGCGGGCTACGGGGGCGCGGCGGCGGCGGGTTCCCTACCGGCATCAAATGGCGTCTTGCCGCCGCGCAGAAAAATACACCCAAATATATCGTTTGCAATGCCGACGAAGGAGACCCGGGCGCATTCATGGACCGCTCAATCTTGGAAGGAGACCCGCACGGCGTAATTGAAGGTATGCTCATCGCCGGAAAAGCTATCGGCGCTTCGCAGGGAATTGTGTATTGCCGCGCCGAATACCCATTGGCTATCAAACGGTTGAACATTGCTTTAGAACAGGCGCGTAAGAAAAATTATCTCGGGAAAGATGTTTGCGGCATCCAAGGTTTCGATTTCGATATGTATGTTAAAGAGGGCGCCGGCGCTTTTGTGTGTGGCGAGGAAACCGCCCTGCTTGCCTCTATTGAAGGAAAAAGAGGTATGCCCAACAAACGCCCACCCTATCCTGCTGAAAAGGGATTATGGGAACAACCTACCAACATTAACAATGTAGAGACTTATGTGAACGTGCCTGCCATCATTAATCAGGGGGCGGAAAAATATGCGGCGCTTGGCACCGAAAAAGCCAAAGGCACTAAAGTGTTTGCCGTAACCGGAAAAATTACCAAATCGGGGTTGGTGGAAGTAGCCATGGGCACCCCTATCAGCAAAGTGATTTTTGATATTTGCGGAGGTGTGCCTAATGGTAAAAAAATTAAGGCCGTGCAGTTAGGCGGCCCCTCCGGCGGCTGTATCCCCGAAAAACTGTTGGATACTATTATTGATTACGACGAAATTATTAAAACCGGCGCCATTATGGGCTCAGGCGGTATGGTGGTGATGGACGAAACTACCTGCATGGTTGATGTAGCTAAGTTTTTCCTTACTTTCACCCAGGGCGAATCGTGCGGAAAATGCACCTTCTGCCGTTTAGGAACTTTGAGAATGTTGGAAATTTTAGAAAGAATTACCCAAGGTGAAGGAATTATTGAAGATATTGACACCTTAGAACAATTGGCCAATCAAATTAAAGCCAACTCTTTGTGCGGGCTTGGTCAGTCGGCGCCCAATCCGGTGCTTTCTACCATTCAATATTTTAGAGACGAATATGAAGCGCATATCCTTGAAAAACGGTGCCCCGCCTTGCAATGCACCAAGTTGATTCGCTATGAAGTGATTCCGGAGAAATGTATCGGCTGTCGTTTATGCAAAAAAGCATGTCCAACAAACGCCATTGATGGCGAATTGAAACAGGTTCACCATATCCGTCAGGAAGAATGTATCCGCTGCGGTGCCTGTTATGAAAAATGCAAGAGTGGCGCTATACAAAAGAGTTAAGAGATTAGAGTTAAAAGTTTAATATTAAAAAATATGAAAAGCCTCGTTAAGTCTGTTTCCATTTTTGTGATTCTTATTATGGGTTCGTTTTCTTTATCAAGTAACACTATGCAAGACAGCGCATTTTTTTACCTGCAACAAGCAAACGAAGCCTATCAATCGAATCGTTTTGAAGATGCCATTTCGTATTACACCCAAGTTGTTGATTTACAATTTGAAAGCGCAACTCTATATTATAATCTCGGAAATGCCTATTTCAAAAGCGGGAACAACGCGCGCGCACTGTTATGGTTTGAAAGAGCCTTAAGGTTAGAACAAAACAATGAAGATATTATTCATAATATCAATTTTGTTCAACAAAAATTGGTGGATAGAATAGAAACTTTGCCGGAATTATTTATTGTAAAATGGTGGAATAATTGTTCCAAACTTTTAACAAGCAATCAATGGGCTATTTTTAGCATAATTGCATGCGCAACTTTTGCTTTAAGTTTGCTCCTTATTTTGTTAATCCGAATTTCATGGGTTCGTTCCATTTCCATTTTTATTGCGGTTTTTGCCCTGTTTTTAACCCTTTTCTCTATAATTTTTGCGAAAAAAGAGTCTTCGCGTTATCTTCAATACCCTGAAGGCATCATCATGCATCATGTTATCAATGTAAAAAGTACGCCCAACGAAAAAGGCTCTGATTTGTTTGTTATTCATTCCGGCTTAAAAGTTGGCATTACCGACCAATTGAATGAATGGGTAGAAATTAGGCTTCCCAATGGGGAAAAAGGCTGGATTCTTGCAAGTCAAATGGAAAAAATATAGTTTAACACTCTGGAACAGAGTAGATTGACAGGCATATCTCTTCAAACTGCGCTACTGTCAATTGTTCCGGTCGCAAATTAAAAACAGGATTTGTTTTAAATGTTTCGCTAAACGTAAAAGATTTCAATGAATTGCGCAATGTTTTCCGACGTTGATTAAATGCCGTTTTTACTACATTCTTAAATAATATTTCATCGCAATGTAATCTTTTTTCCTGATTGCGAACCATACGAATAACCCCAGATTTCACTTTTGGAGGAGGAGTAAACAGATATTCATCTACTGTAAATAGATATTCTATATCATAAAATGCTTGTAGCAAAACACTTAATATGCCATACATTTTTTTTCCGGGCTTTGAGGCAATACGTTCAGCTACCTCTTTTTGAAACATCCCCACCAACTCTGTAACCCTATCTTTGTTATCCAACACTTTAAATAAAATTTGAGAAGAGATATTGTAAGGAAAATTTCCAATAATAGTAACTGTATCCGGATAGTAATCAGAGAGATTCAATTTTAAAAAATCATCAAACAGAATAGATAATGCAGGATATTTTTTTTGAAGATAACCCACTGATTCGGCATCTATTTCAACTACTTTAAAATTTTTATTTTCAAGGCGTAACAAAAACTGTGTAAGAATTCCCATTCCGGGTCCAATTTCCAAAACAGCAGTATTGTTTGAAATAATAGTTTTAACAATTTTTTCAGCAACATTTTCATCATTAAGAAAATGTTGACCGAGTGCTTTTTTAGGGGTAACGTTTTTCATTTTCATAAACAAAAATTAGTTATGGGTAGGCCACTTTGTAAACGTAAAAGCGTTCCATCACCTGTTGGGCATATTTTATTGCAGATGAGCCATAAACACCCCCTCTTCCGGCATTGTAAGAAGCAGCTACCCAATAAAGTTTTTCATCCTCATCTTCAATATTCTCAAAAGATTTTCTGAGGAAGTTTAGATGTTGAACACCGGCACAAATATTAGCATCATCTTCTTTATAATCAACAATTCCATGATAATCCATAGTTATGGGCATCAATTGCATCAAACCGCAACTACCCCCTTTGCCGGTTAATCCGGATACAAATTTGGTTTCCTGATACATAATGGCAGCAATAAACCGCCAGTCGAATTTGTATTTTGTGGCATATTTTTTTATAATAGCATCATATTGAGAAATTTCTCTTTTATTTTTTTTTGAAAACAAGGATTGAATGAACGGAGATTCGGCAGAAAAATACTTTTGTAATAATGAACGATAATGGAGTGTTTTTTTATAATCTAACAACCAATGATTGATATCTTCATTTAGTTGAACATTTTTTTTATTCAAAATCCAACACCGCCCAAATAGTGGCCCTGCCTTATCTAAAATTTTTACATTTGCATAAAAAGGAATGAGGGTAATCGCTTTATTATAATCGCAAAGCAAGTAAGGAATTTCTCCCTGTGCTACTTTTTGAAACAACTCTTCCGTTGAAAGGGTATTGTTTTTTTGAATGTGATAAAAAAAATAGGGTGAGTTGCGAGCAAAAAAAAGTTTAGCAGAAAAATCGCCCGAAACAACAATGGTTTTTACACCCACTGTATCCGCCTTATTACCAAGTACTAACACCGGAAAGGAGTAGGAATGAGGAATAGAACAATCAATAAAAGGAAGCAAGAAACTATATGGAGGTAAATCCGCAGCAACAATATCATAATTCTCTCTATAAAACTCATTTTGCACTTTGCTTGCGTTTGTTTCTACGCTAATCTCAATATTCTTCCCTGTGGTCCGTCCAAATTCTTTAAGCAAATCATATTGAAAGCCTAAGGGGGCGCCTTTATGCACAAAATAATCGGAGGCATGATATAAAATAAGCGCACGTACTTCTTTAATATTGTTATTATCAGGTTGATAGATGAAAAATGGTGCACTCTCCTGTTTTTCGTGATTTAAAAAAAATATTTTTATGGTAAAATAGATACCAATCCCTAAAGAGATGAAAACAAGTAACTTCATTAAGAAAGAACGAAATGTTTTTTTCAAACCATTAGTTTGGGCAAAAATATATGAAATCTTAAATATATTATGTTTTCAAAAAAAAAATATTGAATTTTACAACCTTTAACAAGGATAATTATCAAATATTAAAAATAATCAGCATTAATGTGCGTTAAACAATAAAAATTTTAGACATTTTGAAACAGACATATAACATTTGGACTCTCCTTTTGAGCGCACTTCTGTTGGTTAGCGTCTCTTGTTCAACCCGTAGCAGCAAGTTTGGGAACCGCGCTTACCATACCATCACATCAAAATATAATGTTAATTTTAATGGAAAAGAAGCATTAAAAAAAGGGGTCGCCGAGTTGAATAAAAAAAAGCAAGACAATTACTTAGAAATTCTCCCTATCTATTTTTATCCTCCCAAACAAGACCTCACCTCGCTTTTTCCGTCGTTTGATAAAGCGATTGAAAAATCTTCAAAAGCAGTGTTTAAACACTCTATTTTCCTTCGAGGTAAAGAGTTTGTTAAAACAATGAACGACGCCTATATGATGATGGGAAAAGCCTATTTTTATAAACAGGATTATATTCAGGCAAAACGTGTATTTAGTTATGTTATTGAAACGTATGATTGGGGTAGTGTGGAAGAGGCTACTATTTGGCTCGCGCGTTGTGAAATGCAGCAAAACTATTTTCCACAAGCGCAATCTTTATTAACAGACCTCAATCCGGTAATGTATCAGAAAAAAGTAAAAACAAATAGTATCCGCGATGACGACCAGTTGAAAATAAAAGCAAAATCACCCTCCAAAAAGAAAAATAAACATAGCAAATACAGCAAGTATAATAAGAAAAAAACTACCTCTATTGCGAAAAATAATTCGAAAAAGCCCGGAAAAAAGGGTGCCCAAAAACGCATTATTACCAATAAAACCCGACTGCAATATTATGCCGCCGAAGCAGAGTATAATTTAATTGCACCCAATGGAGATATTGAAGATGCTATTGATAATATCAAAAATGCGTTAAAATATAAACCGAAAAAAGATTTTAAAGTACGCTTGTATTTTATTTTAGGACAATTGTATGAAAAATTAGACCAACGTCCGGCGGCACAAAATTGGTTTTTGCAGGTTATCAGAGCCACCCCCGATTATGATATGGAGTTTAGCGCAAGAATGCACTTGGCCGTAAATTACGACGGAACTTCCGTGTCGAAAAAAACAATTATGAAAGAGTTGAGTAAAATGCTCAAAGATAAGAAAAATGAAGACTTTAAAGACCAAATTTACTATGCTATTTCAGAAATTGCACGTATTGACGAAGAGGATGCCGACCGAGAATTTTATTTAGCCAAATCGGTGGCGGCATATACAAAAAATGATTATCAAAGAACATACTCGGCGGTAACTTTGGCCAATATTTTTTTTGATGAGGAGGAATATGTAAAAGCACAGGCTTACTTTGACACGGCGCTCATGTCGCTCTCTAAAAATTTTCCAAACTATGAAGAGATTATTAAAAAAGCCTCTATCTTAAATGACCTTGTGGAAAACTTAAATGTGATTCAACTGCAAGACAGTTTGCAGCGTATTGCAAAAATGAGCGAATCTGAAAGGAGAAACTGGGTAAATACAATGATTAACAAATACACCGAAGAGGAACGCCGACAGGCAAAAGAAGAAGCAGACAGAATGCTGGCTTTAGACGCTACCCGCGGATTTGCCGACATTAATGTAAACACTCAAGGGCAAAGCAATAAATGGTATTTCTATAACCCCGGATTAGTAAGTCAAGGCGCTACCGAATTTTACAGACGGTTTGGAAATAGAAAATTGGAAGACAATTGGAGAATCAGTAATAAATCGGTCATGTCGTTTGAAGATATGGCTACCTTCAACGATGGAGGAGACAATAAGGAAGAAGAAGAAGAATTAGATGATTTTGGAAATCCGATTAAAAAAAGAGAAACAGACCCAAAAAAACCGGAATACTATACCCAGGACTTGCCCATGACAGCAGGGGCTATTGACACATCTAACATGCAGATCGTTAACGCTATGTATAATGCTGCCGTCATCTATTTCGACCAATTAAACGACTTAAAACGTGCGAATGATATGTTTCAAAAACTGATTCAACGTTTTCCGGAACATGAATTGGTGTTACCCAGTTACTACTTGCTTTGGACCAATTATACCAAATTAAAAAACACGCAAAAGGCCGAAGAAATTAAAAATATTTTCCTTACTAAGTATCCCGATACTGATTATGCTCATTTGATTTCCAACCCAAACTATTACAAAAAATTAGCAGAACAGGCGCAAGAAAACGAGCGCATTTACGAGCAACTCTACAAAGTATATTTGAGTAAACAATGGGAAAGAACCGTACAACTTGCCGATGAACTGCTTGAAAAAAATGAAAGTGAAGCATTAGCCGCAAAAGTATCCTATTTAAAAGCAGTGGCTATTGGACAACTACAAGGAAATGAGGCATTAAAAGAAGTGTTAACCATTTTAATTAAAGAGTTTCCTCTGGAAAAAGTAACAGAATTGGCCAAAATTTATTTGTCCACGCTTTCAGAATCTTATCAACCCGGTAAAGTAAATGAAATCACAAATAAAGAAATCGTTGCAACAGGTACATCAACGGAACCAACAAATAAATCAACGGAATCGCCTTTCAATCCAAATATTGATGAACAGCATTATATCATTATTTTAGTAGATGTTCATAAAAAAAATGTAACGGATGTGAAATATGATGTCGCTAATTTTAATTCTACCTATTTTAGTTTAGAACGTTTTAATATCAACAGTTTCTATATTAATCAAGATGAACAAATGGTAACCATCTCCAGATTTAAAAATAAAACTGAGGCGATGAACTATTATATTGCCATATCAACCAATAATGTTTTTTCATCTTCAATGAAAGATAAAAGTCTTGTTGTTTATGCAATCTCTGCTTCCAATTATTCTATTTATTACAGTAAGGCAGATGAAAGATATTTGTATAAAAATTTCTTTGAAGAAAATTATTTGAAGTAAGCGTTTGGAAATCATATTTTACATCATTAACTCAATGGCACCCACCATTTTATCAATATCCCCGGCACCCATAGTGAGCAAAACCTCCGGTTTGTTTTTCTGCAAATAACTTACAAGTTCCTCTTTTTTTAAGAGTTTTTTATTTTCATTTTTTATTAACGACAGTAAAAAACTTGAAGTGATTCCCTCTATAGGTTTTTCTCGCGCCGGATAAATATCTAACAAAATAATTTCATCTAAAACCTCTAATGAATCGGCAAACTCCTGTGCAAAATCTTTTGTTCTTGAATAGAGATGAGGCTGAAAAATTCCGGTAAGTTTTTTTAATGGATAACTTTTTTTAACCGCCTCCAAAAATGCTTTGATGGCTTCGGGGTGGTGCGCGTAATCGTCAATATAGATAAAATCATCCCGCTGAATACGAACATCAAAGCGTCGCTTAACGCCGGTAAAACCGGATAAAGATGTTCTTAGCGTTTGCAAATCTATGGTTTTAACATTTTTCCAGGATAAAAATTCAATAGTGGCAACCATGGCGGCAACGGCATTTAAAACATTGTGTTTTCCGGAAACATTTAGCGTAAACGGTACTGCTAAATCCCACTCGTCATTCCGAACGAAGTGAGGAATCTCATGCAATTGGAAAATACCGGAAAGTGTGTCTGGTTTATTTTTTATTTTAAACACTGTTTTTGTTGGAAAGTATTGTATATCATAAATTTGATAATGCGCCTGCGCTGAAAAACCATACGTTACCTTGTTAGGATGTTCTATCTGTGCAGCTATTTCATCGAAAATAACTAATGTTCCGCTGGGTTGTATTTGGTTGGCAAACAGTTGAAACGACTCTATCAGGTGTTTGTGTTCTCCATACACATCCAAGTGGTCGGCATCTAAAGAAGTGATGATGGCTACTTGCGGGTGCAGCGTTAAAAAAGAGCGGTCAAACTCATCGGCTTCTACAATTACAGTATCAAAACGGGGCTCGCACACAAAGTTACTGTTGAAGTTTTTAGCAATACCCCCGATAAAGGATAAGACCGTAAGACCGTAAGAGCGTAAGAACGTAAGAGTATTCGTTATCACTGCTGTGGTTGTGGTTTTTCCGTGTGTTCCGGCTACGGCGATAGTGGGGTGGTTTTGGCAAATCATCCCTAAAACCTCTGAGCGTTTAAGCAGCGGAATTTTATTTTCAACAAAATATTGATACTCTTTATGTTCTTTTGGAACTGCCGGTGTATAAACTACTACATCTACTTTTGGTGGGATTTTACTCACTGCTTCATCAAAGTGAATGGTAGCGCCTTCTTCCGTTAATTGCGAAGTAATTTCGGTAGAAGTAAGGTCGTAGCCATAAACCTGTTTGCCCTGATGCAAGAAAAAACGAGCCAGGGCGCTCATTCCAATTCCGCCGATGCCCAAAAAATAAATAGCATTAATATTATCTAACGTCATCTTTTACAATCAATTTTGCTGCATTATCAGAAGCGCCGGCACCACCCAGAAGATGTTGCAATTGCTTATAATCGTTTTTTATATCATTTATAATATCCTCATTACTAACAATTTTTGCGAGTTCATCTTTTAGTTTTTGGGGATTACAATCATATTGAATCAACTCGGTTACTGAAGGTTTATTTAAAATGAGATTTACCAAAGAGATATATTTCAAATGTTTGCCAATAACCACTCGGGCAATGAGATAGGAGAGGAAACTGCCTTTGTAGCACACTACTTGCGGAACGTTCCACAAGGCGGTTTCCAAGGTGGCTGTGCCGGAGGTTACCAGCGCCGCCTTAGCATGATGCAACAGCGAATAAGTATTTCCTTCTACTAAAACAATCTTTTTCTCTTTAATGTGAGATTGATACAAAGATAAAGGTAATCCTTTTACCTTCGATATCACAAATTGGTAGTCCGGAAACTGTTCCACCATTTTTACCATCACGGGGAGCATTTTCTTAATTTCCTGCCGGCGACTTCCGGGCAGCACAGCAATAACCGGACGTTCATCCAAGTGATAAGTAGCCTTAAAGGTTTGCCAATCCTCCTGTTTTTTATGAGCATGAATTACGTCCAACAGAGGATGTCCAACATAATGAACATGATAATTATAGGTAGCGTAAAAATCTGTTTCAAAGGGCAAAATAGAGATGAGGGTATCTACATTGCGTTTTATAGTATGAATGCGTTTTTTTTTCCATGCCCAGATTTTAGGAGAAACATAGTAAACCACCCTAATATTCTGTTCTTTGGCAAACTCGGCAATTCGTAAATTAAAACCGGGGTAATCAATTAAAATGATAACATCGGGTTCATACAATAAAATATCTACTTTACAGATGGTAAAATTTTTCAGAACGGTGCGTAAATTTTTAACCACTTCCCAAAAACCCATAAAGGCGAGTTCGGTGTAATGTTTGGTTATTTCGCCGCCTTCTGCTTCCATCAAATCGCCACCCCAGCAACGAAAATCGGCTTGCGTATCTAATTTTTTTAACGATTTCATCAAGTAAGAACCCAACAAATCGCCTGATGCTTCGCCGGCTATAAGGTAATATTTCATTTTTGAATAATAGTTTGGCGAAAATATAATTTTCTATAAAAAACCGGATAGTTTGAAAAATACTATCTCACCATAAGCAATTTTTCAGTTTTTTGGAGATTTTCAGTTTTTAGCGTACAAAAATAGATACCGGCAGGAAGTTCAACGCCGGTAAGCATAATTTTATAAACACCGGCATCGTGTGCAGCGCGGTTTTGAAGTTTATACACACGCTTTCCAAAGTTATCGTGTAAGGTAATTTCTACTACCTCCGAGCGATTTAAGTTGTATTCAATAGTAACATCGCCGGAGGATGGGTTGGGGTAAATTTTGAGATATAACTCGTTTTCTGAAATATTTTGTGCTACATCCGGAGCGTTTGTTTTTTCTACATTATAATCACTAATAACATAAACAGGCTCATTATTTTCTTTTGAGCCAGCGATTACGTTTTCCTCACAGATGAAAAAAGGCTCTATAAATGCGTTGAGCCATGAACCAGAGTTTGCAATAAAACCATCATCAAGCAGAATTGATTCTCCGGCACGTATGGTAACATTTGCCCCGCTTGCTACCTCATAATTGCCTACCGGAATTTCCTGCGTAACCTCTCTTCCTGCTGCTATATTTGTGATAACACTGTAGTTCTTAACGCTTGTTATGGTTTGGTTTTGTAAATAAAGGTTATAGTTTAAGGTTGAAATATCCGGAGCCACCGATACATGAAATCTCACCTCCTCCGGTGGGGTGGGAATCCAGGTATGAACAGGCGAATTGCCTATTGTTTGCAAAACTTTATAAACATAAGTTTTAACTGTAACCGATGTTTCCGTTAAATTCTCATGTTCCATGTAATAAGCGCCGTTGTTAATAACCTCTGTTGAAAAACCGTTGGCAATACCCTCTACTTTAGGAGATAAAATGGGGTTTTCAAAAGGTAATGTTGCGCTTACTTCGTATCTTTCTACAACGTAGGTGCCATTCTCCATAGGATTAGAGTTCCAATCCCACCAATCTCCAAAATAATATGCATTGAAATAATAATCATTTTCAATTTGAAAATTGATAGCATTAGATATTTTTACTATCTCTTTTCCCGATTCGTTAAATATTTGAGGCTGAGCAAGGGCATACAACACCGCTTTATGCGCATCAATTAAACCATACCCCATTTCGTTATTCCACGCTCCAAATTCATGTGTGGGGAAATAGGTATATCTATACTTTTCTGTTGTTATTTTTCTGCAACTGAGTGCTATCAACCTTCTAACCTCTTTCTCTTCCAAACAAGGATTCACCGATAACATGAGGGCAGCCACACCGGCCACATGCGGGCATGCCAAAGAAGTGCCTGTATAAAAATGATAACCAATGTTTTCAATAGGATTACCATACCCACCATGCCCTAAAGTTGTTAATGTGGTGGTATAAATAAAATCCCCGGGTGCTACTACATCTACTGTATTACCTTTAAATGGAGATAAAATTTCACGGCTTGCAAAAAAATCTATTCCGCCCACTGCCATTACAAAAGGAAGTCTTGCAGGCCACTCAACAAGTTGATTAGGATCTTTACCGGCAGCGGCAACAATCACGCACCCTTTGCCGTTTCTACCAAAGGTTTTTGCCCTTTCAAGCGCAATCACAGTTGAATTCCAAGGAGTTCCAAGACCGCCCCACGAGCAATTGAGGATATCCACATGGGCTGTATCGTAAGCATAAGTAATACCTTTGGCGATATATCTATCTTCTGTCCAACTTTTAAGGTCCGGTAAATTTCCTCTGCTATTAGGTATAGAGCCTATTCTAATAGGTACAATTTTGCATTTGGGCGCCACGCCAATAATTCCTATTTCGTTGTCCACAGCACCTATCACACCGGCACATATCGTTCCATGGTCATTATTATTTCCATAATGGCCCCCATAAGAATCTCCATTAGGCCATTTGTAGGCATCGTATCCTAATTCAAGTGCCAAATTATCTACCAAATCGGGGTGGTCTAATTGCACACCACCATCAAGCACAGCAATTTTAATAGTGGGATTCCCTTTGGTTATCTCCCAAGCCGCCTCGGCATTAATATCTATTCCCGCAAAATCTTCTTCAAATTGACCGGTATTTTTTAACCCCCACTGATTTTCGAAATAGGGATTTAAATTTGGTTCTCTTGAACCGAAAAATGTAATTTGACGTATAAAAGAGGGCTCTGCTATCTCGCACCAGCCGGTTTCAAATAAAGTTCGGCAAGTTTGTAAAATATCTCTTAAAGGAATGCTTAATTCAATGATATAAATATCTCTGAATCTATCAAAAAACTCCATTTTCACTACCTTATCTTTTATACCCATATCATCTAAAAGAAGTTCAATTTCTCTTCCAACCCACATTTTAACAATAATGGTATGGGTGGGTATTTGAATTGCGCCATCCTCATATTCTAAAGCATAAACAACATCTGCCACATTCCGGTTTTGCCTCAAATTTTCAATATTCAGTCGCAAAGAATCGAAAGAAACAATCATATAATTTTCATTATAAATGTAATAAGTATTGAAGTTGAATTGCTCTCCCCATGCTTCTTTGTTGGTTTCGGGCGTGCATCTCACCAACGCCATATCCTTTTTCATTCTCATAATCTCTTTTTTTCCGTCCGGAGAATAAAAGTAGTCGGTTTGCGCAAACATTGCAGAAGGCAGTAAAGCAGAAAGGCAGAAAAGCAAA
>Ga0209628_10002150_pt1 | contig 13221 bp, 10 predicted proteins | sample TergutCu122P4_FD_187285 | JGI IMG/M metagenome (GOLD analysis project Ga0209628, IMG submission 187285) | Cubitermes ugandensis P4 segment gut microbial communities from Kakamega Forest, Kenya - Cu122 P4 (SPAdes) (version 2) | ecosystem: Host-associated > Arthropoda: Insects > Digestive system...
AACAATTCCGCATAAAAACAAAACAAACAAAAATTTTTTCATAAACACGTTCAATATTTTTTGCAAAAACAAAAAGTTCAAGCATTAATATTTACGTGAAATTCCCGAAAAGGTTATAAAATTTGTATATTTGTCCCTTCAAATCTTGGTGAACATGAAACAGATTATCAGTATTATATTGTTATTACTCATTCCATTGAGTATATATAGCCAAATTGGGTCAGATTATTATGTCACTGACACGGCAACGGTGATTGGGGTCAGGATACTCGATTACGGCAATAAAAGCAATTGTCAGTTTTTCTATGTACAGGAAGAAGGTGAAAAAGTCCAATTTTTTCCTGATAAGATACGCGAATATGGATTGGACAATAATCGTATCTATATATCCAAACAACTGTATGTAGACAACAAGTTGCAATATGTCTTTGTAGAAAAGATATCCAGCGGGAAAATACCCCTGTATTATTACAGGGGAAAATCAGAATTGTTCCTCATGGAAACTGATAGCGCGTATTTTGTAGACATCTCAAAAAAAGAGGGCAAAAAAGCCACCTACAAACTCCGGTTGAAGGAAATAACCGGCGACTGTCCCAGTGCTGCCGATGCTGCTAATTTTACCCGGTACAACAAAAAATCCATGATGCGATTTATGAACTGGTACGAGAAATGCGAGGCAAGACCTTTCCCTCATTTTAGATATGGAATAAGGGCGGGTTATCAGTTGTATAATTTACTTGATCCGCCTCAATCACTTGATCCGTTTAACATTAAATATGCAGGAACCTTTTCATTTGGATTATTTATGGATGCACCCATCAAAATGAGCGACTTTTCACTAAATATGGGGATCAACTATTACCATAGAGGATATACCTACAACCACCTGACGCCTGAGGTTGATTACGACTTTGTGGCCAATATGTCATCATTAGCCATGCCGGTTCTTGTGCGATATTCATTCCCCACAATGAAATACCGTTTTTTCCTGCAATCGGGTGCAATTGCCGAATATAACTTCAACAAGGATGCTTATGTGTATGAATCATTCATTTACGGGAGAAACATCAGTATAAGCCGGACAAAAGCCTTTACTATTGATGACGCCAGATTTGGATTTTCGCTTGGCGCCGGATTCGAATACAGATTAACCCGGCGTAATTATTTATTTCTTGAACTTTCAATGAACCATCTGTACGGTTACATGAAAAATAGAGACATTTTATTCACCATAGGATTAAATATTTAAGATATGAAAATAATGAAAAATACCATAAAGATACTGTTGTTTGCAGTGATCATTCATGCTTGTAAGGATGCGGAAATACAACCTAAAAATCATCCCTTCATGATTACTGATGAGGTGAGTAACAACGACGCATCAGGCGTCACATTTTCCGCTCAAATGATTCCGGGAAAAGGAGAAGCCATTGATGAATATGGTTTTATTTGGGGAATCAACAATGAATATGTACACCGTTTTCCCGGTTCGTCAAAATTGCCCAAACAATTTTCTGTCAGGGTAGGCTCCGACCTGAAAATAAATACAACATTTGCATGCAAGGCGTATTCTGCCACCAAAACGCACACCATATATGGAAATACGGTTACATTTATACCGGTTGGAACGGGGTCGCCGCCTGAGATTTACAATATTCATCCCAAATCAGGTTTTGATAATGAAATCATAACATTGAACGGTAAATTTTTTAGCTATGATATGGCAAAAAACATTGTAACGATGAATGATTTGCGCGCTTCCGTTGTATGGTCTACTGCTGATTCACTGGCTTTTCGCATACCCTTGTCTAACTTTACCGGAGAGGCGTTCATCAACATTTCTGTTAACGACAGAACAGCAGAAGCCCCTTCAAAACTTAACGTTTTTGGCCCTGAAATTGAATCCATCTCTTCGAATAACGGATTTCCGGGTGAAAAACTGACTATTTCCGGAAAAAACTTTTCGAAATTCGGAAACGTGATTGTATCATTTAATTATTTGAACGATCACCAGGCGGTGATACTCGAATCGACTGACAATAAACTGACCGTTGAGATTCCTTCAGTGACGAATCAGCCATCAGATACCTATACCATATTAAAACTGCAATGCGGACTGAAATCAGCACGTTACAGGGAGCAGTTTTTGGTAAAATACCGGTAAGTGCTTTCAATGCTCTATTACAACTTGCTGCGTGACAGGCTCTTTGTTCACACTGTCGAAAACCTGCAAATAATAGATTCCACTGGGCAATCCTGACATCTGTGCATTCAAACTCGTAAAAGACAAAAACGAATAGGTTCAATAAAAATACTATTTTTATAACGTTTAATTATATAATGGTTGATAATCAATCTTTATCAGTTCAACTTTTTTTTCTTTTTCCAATTTATCGGTAACAATTGCGATTTCCCAGTTTCGTAGTCCACTTGTCACGGATCCACTCAAAACAAGGTTCAATACATAACCTGTTGTAAATTTCTGTAAATATGCATCATCAAGGCTATCCACTCTTCCGTATGCTATCAGTAAAGTCTGCTTCGAGAAATCAATATCGGGAAAATCGAGAGCATCGCAAACATGATGCTCCAACTCCTCATTGCTGTTAATCACTATCAATGTTGGGAAGCGTCCCTGTGTTTCTTCTCGTTGGCAAGGACGTTCATTTGAGTACTTCCAGAGTTCAGTATATGGAATCTCTTCCGGTTCTTCATCGTGACGAGTCGATAATCTATCAATAAATCGAGGGTTTAACATAAAATGTGTAGATATGAATTTTTCTGTTTCATTAAAATAATTACTCATTTGTAAAGCATCACCCATAGAGTTTTTACTTGTTCTAATATTATATCGATATGCTATGCGTGTATTTGTCATACTTACTAAAGTATGTAAATCTGATAAATCACTTTCATCCTTAACCGTTAGATCAAAGTCATCTAAATAAGATACGATATCTGCATCATATCCTGTCTCCATAAACGTAAAAGTTAAACTCACAAAAGATACGATGGGAGATTTTTCTAATGTACGAATGATTTCCTGTAACTGTACGCATGATTTACTCCCTCTTGTTTTAACAAATAATAATCTGTAATTGCCCCAAACATTAATTTTTCTAATATTTGTAGGCATAAATAAACCGGTTTGATTGATAAAATCAACCATTTCTGCGCCCGTAGCCTGTTGATCGAAAGCAATGAGCAACCAGTCATTCAAAGGTGGGCCTAAAAGTCTCTTTTCTCCCCACCAGTAACAATAAAACTCTTCATTGCAATCAAAATCTATTCGTTTTACATTATCATCGTGGTAACCAATCACTTTTCTTGGATGTTGTTCCAAAGATATATCAAGGATACGTTCTTTGGTTATTCCGTTTTCTTCAAACGAAATAAGGATTTCAGCTAACGGTGGGTTGGAAAACACGTGTAAATCTTTTGCATTTTTGATACAAGGGAGATCATTTAACCATATTATCAATCGAATCAAATTTTGTCCGCTACCAAAATCGTAAGGTAGTCCTGCCAAAAACTCATCAACAAACGGAATTGTTTTGTCCTTGTTTTCTGTATTGAGGCACGAGCAAAAATCCGCATCATCCTCAATTGTTTCATTGGGTTTGTTGCAACCAGCCAAAACAAACAACAGCATAATGAATATTAACATTCTTGATTTCATATCGTTACTTCTTTTTTTTGATAAACAATAATGGGGTAATGATAAGATATTTTTTTGATTTACAAAAAAAAATCAACAAAATTTTAAAAAATATCAGAAGTTCCGATTGGTTCGGCATCTTCCCGTTCAAAGAAGGGAAAGACATGTTTGATATTTTCGTTTTGCTTCAAAGACTCAACAATACGTGAATATTCCGTCATTTCAGGAGCTGTTTTGAATTTCAGTTTCACCATTTCCTGCTGAACCGGTGTTCTTTCATCCGGTTCCAAATTGAAACTTTTAAACAACTGAATTGACCTTGAGGACTGTAAGAAGTCTTCTTCGGCAATTACATTTACATAATTTCTGTCTACAGTCAAAGGCGCCTTTTCGCCCTTGAAACAATACGACATTTGAGCATGTAGCCCCATACAAGACAGAAGGATGAATAAATTCAATAAAAAAAATCTTTTCATTACTAATTTTAATTTAAACGGTTAACTTTTAATTCAATATGGATGTCGTCATCTAATTTTTCGGTAACAATTGATATTACCCAATAAGTCGGATTGTGTATAACAGAATTACAAGGCAAATCAACGTAAAACACATAACTATTTGAAAATTTATGCAGATACGCTGCGGTAGCGCCACTACCATGTTTCCCATAAGCAACCAGCATCGTTTGTTTGGTAAAATCAATGGAGGGAAAACTGACTGCATTGCAAATAAAATTTTCCAATTCTTCATTGCTGTTGATCATTACCATTTTGTGCCTGACGCTATTAGGTTCGAATTCTCTTTCCTGACAGGGGTATCTATTTCCAGTATCAAAATTCCATAATTCTGTAGATGGGAGTACTATCGGCGACACAATGTCTTCATGCTGATAATTTAAATCGTGAAATCCGGTAACGATCATCTGTTGCGTCCATTGTACGTCCATGAACATTGAGGTGGGAAAAGGTTCTACCCAGTCTAAATGATAAACCCAAATTTCACCTGTTGGCGGGTTGGTTTTAACAGCTGAATAGTGCTCAATATATGACCAACTACGAAGGCAGGACTGTTGATTTAACCATTTTACCAATTTCTCCATTTTTTGTTCACCGGTTAAATCATCCGATAGTCCTGCTAAAAACTTATTGATGACAGGTATTGATCTTTGCGGGTTCGCTACATCTGCCGGACAAAAGGCGCATTCCTCCAAATAGTCGCTATATCCGATTACTTTCAATTGCTGAGTCAACGAAGAAATTTCAAGGATAATCTTATCGTTTTCATTTAACGATAAAGTGATGGCATTTACCATCTTTAGGTCAGTCACGTAATAATGACCTAAAACAGTTGCGTCATTGATACAGATCTTTGAGTTGAGCCATTCCACCAATGCCTGATTTTTTTGTTTGGTAGTCAAGTTATCGGACAGTCTGCTTAAAAACAGGTTGATAAAGGGTATGGTTTTATTCATATCTTCCGTATTGAAATAAGCACAAAACTCCTCTTCAAGATATTCGCGATACGCTGTCGCTTTCATTGGGTAGTTCATGGAAACTTCAAGAATGAAATCATTTGCAGTTCCATTTTTTGTTGTTCCGTTTTCGTCAAGCGAGATAACGATTTCAGTCTTCGTTTTTCCGATTTCGCCAAAAACAGTTGCTTCCTTGATGCAAACATGCTCTTTTAACCATGTTAACAATGTCTGCATATTTTGTTCGTCATCCAAATCATTTGACAGACCTGCTAAAAACTCATCTATCAAGAGCAAGATTTTGTCCGTCTTCTCTGCATTGAGATAAGAGCAAAATACTTCTTTCGGGTCTACAAATACACGGTAACCTGTTGCCAAAAAAGGAGTGTTCTTTGCAAACTCAAGAACGTGTTTTTGTACGGCGCCTTCTTCATCAAACGAAATAAGGATTTCGTTTGACGGAGGGTTGGCTGCAGCATCTAAGATGCAGGGTTGGTTTTTTAGCCATGCGGCTAACGTTTCCAATTTTTTTCCAACAGTCCAATCGCTGGGCTGTGCAGCCAAAAATTCATTCACAAAAGGAATGGTTTTGTCCATGCTTTCTGTATTGAGGCACGAGCAAAAATTCGCATCATCCTCAATAGTTTCATTAGGTTTTTTGCAGCCAGCCAAAACAAACAACAATATAATGTATATTAAAATTCTCGTTTTCATATCGTTAATTATTTTTTTGATAAACAATAATGGGGCAATGTTAAGTAATTTTTTTTAGTTTGCAAAAAAAATCATCAAAATCTAAAAAAATATCAGAAGTTGACCGCAATGAAACATCTCTACCGACTATGGCGCTCAATTGCTCTCTGCTGGCATTTTGCGCAAACTTAACGAATATTCTATCCGTTGTTTGACTCACATAAATCTTATCATCATAGCAATAGTAAAATTGCTCCAACTCTTGTTGACTTCTACTAAAAGAAAGAACTAAAAGAGCGGCTAAAATTAAAATATAATTTATCTTTTTCATATAGATTTTTTATTGTTTTTTTTTAGAATATTAGATCAAATATAATCATATTGGGTGTAGCATATTCAAAAAGTCCGGTTTCATAAAATAGATTTGCCAACTGCAAAGTATTCAATCCGGATGTTTTTGAAACATACAACTTATACTCACGGTAAAGAAATCCTTCTTCTACACTCAAGATATTAGGATATTTCTCCATCAATTCCTGAAATTGCTTGTAAGATGTTTCTGGCTTCAATTTTACTAAAAACTCATTCGTAATCGCCACAAAAGGATTCACATTGGATAGGTATGAAGCATAAATCACCCCTTCTTTTTTTTTAAAGGATTCAAGAGTAACTGCCGGTATGCGACTCCCATTTTTTGTTTCAAGGTAAAGATAAAGACTTCCTAAATGATAATAATCTTCCCAATTTTGTCTGATTGCTAACCGCAAGGAAGGATCACTGTTGATAATTGCTTGTATTTGTTCCACGCTGGCGTCCGGCGAAATGTGCAGGAATATTTTATCCGCTCTTTGTCGCATAAAATTCTTTTTACCACCATAGTAATAATAATTATCGCCATCATACTTCCGGTAGGTAATTACAGTTTCAATTTGGCTGTTTTCACTTAATTTGTTTGTCGCCATAGCATAAGTCCACGGGAGAGGATTTTTATTATCATTATCATTCCAGGCTATTTCGATATTGAGCACATAGTGGTCGCCATGTTGGTGCAAACTTCCTGTAATATCTGAAATACGATATACGTCAAAACTTGAACCCGATACTGCAATCACACTGTGTTCAGAAAAATCAAAATCAGTCATAGGCCAATAGATCATTACATTACCCGTAACATAGTATTGAAAATCATCGTTACTGTTAAAAACAACGACTTTGGATGATGGAATTGGATTCCATTTTAAATTTCCCCGTAAAAAATAATCCCATGATGGAATTTCTACCGGCACATGATACTCCAGCGCTTTCAATGGGCAGGTCATTGATACATCCAGAATATACTCTTTTGTTATTCCGTTTTCATCAAACGAAAACGCGATTTTGCTGGATGGAGGTTGGGATTGAATGCACGATTGGCAATAAACAGCGGCGTCCTGGATACAAGGTTGTGCATTAAACCACGTGATCAAATCTTCCAGTTTTTTTTCGTCCTCCATATCTTCGTGCAGGCCTGCCAAAAACTCATCAACAAATGGAATTGTTTTGTCCATGCTTTCTGTATTGAGGCACGAGCAAAAATTCGCATCATCCTCAATTGTTTCATTAGGTTTTTTGCACCCAGCCAAAACAAACAACAATATAATGTATATTAAAATTCTCTTTTTCATATCGTTAATTATTTTTTTGATAAACAATAATGGGGCAATGTTAAGTAAATATTTTTTAGTTTGCAAAAAAAAATCAACATAATCTTTAAAAAATATTTGACGTTCCTAATGGTACGGCATCTACCCTTTCAAAAAAAGGGAAAAACCTTTTTGATGTTCTCATTTTTCCTCAAAGATTCAACGACTCTGGTGTATTCCGTCATTTCAGGAGCTGTTTTGAATTTCAGTTTCACCATTTCCTGAACCGGTACACTTTCGTCGCGTTCCAAATTGAAACTTTGAAACAACTGATTCGACCTTGAAGACTTTATAAAGTCCTCGTCGGCAATTACGTTCACATAACTTCTATCTACTGTCAAGGGTATTTTTTCACCCTTGTAATAATACGATATTTGAGCATGTAAACTCATACAAGACAGAAAAACGAATACGTTCAACATAATTATACTCTTTTTCATGTTATTTATTGGTTTAATGATTGATAATCAATTTTTAATAGTTCTATTTTACTTTCTTCTTCCAATTTATCAATTACAAATGCAATTTCCCAAAAACCAACCACTCCTGTCATTGATCCCCTCAAAACAACATTTAACACATAACCTGATGAAAATTGCTGTAAATAAGCATCAACAAAGTATTCTCCCCATCCATAAGCTATCAGCAAGGTTTGTTTCGAGAAATCAACGGCGGGAAAATCGATTGCATTGCAAAGCAAAAAATAATTTGTGTGTTTTCATGATTATTCTTTATTCACTTCGATTCCGAATAACTTATTTATATTCATTTTTTTTATTTGTATATACTCCAATCCATCCTTCTGCTGTTACGGTTTCCGCGCTGATGCTGAAATTTGTACACCAACTGTTATTATAAAATTCTATTTTTGCCTTGCCATCCTCTTCGGTAGTTACCATCGGATTCCAATATAGGGTACGGCGATAGTCGAGATCAAGTGGAAGCTCCGAATAATTTGGACTGTAAAATTCCTTTACCGCGCTATATCCTTCCAACCATGTTTTACGTACTCCTTTGGCGCCTTTAACTGGAATATGTCCTTCCGGATAGGTTTCTATAAATACGACACAACTAAACATATCAGTTTTGTCTACACAACTTACCATGGGAGGCATGATGCAATAATGACATATCGAAATGATACTTTCATCAATATAGATTGATTTGATGGCGTCAAGACGATAAGTTAAATATTTGTAGTATATGAAATCAAACTCTCCTGCACTGAAATCAGCAGGTTGATAATTGATGATAAAAAGAGGCATTTTGTGTTTGTATTCCAGAATTTTATGGTGTGTAGGTTCAGTGAATCCGTAAACTACATTGAGCGTGGGTTCAGGTCTTTTGAGTTCCCTGATTCTGATATAAAATTTATCATTCATGCTCCTCATTAATTCGTGTATATCGTCACCTATATATTCACCTTTGTCATAAAAATTATCCATTTCCGAAGTCACATCATAATAGACTACTGAAGTGGAACGAATACGACGAATTTCCTGCTCCTTTGAATTTTTTTTGCCTTTAATAACTACTTCAGGTATCAGGTTTACATTTTCCCTGTTACCCAATTGGGCTATTGAATCTCTATAAGCGATGAGAAATGTATCTGAATCATCTTCATCATTGTCCTTTATTTCCTCTACATTGATTTGTTCTGTGTCTTTTTCTGAAATACTCACTTGCAAGTCTGCATAACGATACTGTTTTGGTTCAGGGCTAAACACCCTGTCCAACAGTATCCGGTGATCCACTTTTTTCTTTCCTTTTTCGGTTGCTCTCAATATCATGCTCCACTTGCCCCGTACATTTGACACAAAAGAGAAACTTCTCTGTTCATCTGTATTATATGAGTCAATAAAACTGCCGCCTTTCTCATTTTCGTTCCCCTTTTTCATCAGCAACATGGAAACATCAACTTTGGGCTGTGGTTTTTGTTTGACAAAGGAAACAACATTCCCATGAATTTCTATGCCCTGTTCCGGTAAATACTTGATTTCAAATGGCTCAATACCAGCCATCTGTTTCAAAGAATAACGCCGCCAACCCTGTACCATCAACAACAAATCAAGATGTAGAGACGGGGCGCGCCCCGTCTTATCAATATCGTTTTTAGACGGGGCGCGCCCCGTCTCTACATCGAAATAATACGAAGGATTGCGAACATAACCCTTGATTTCCGACATCAGTAAAAGGTCGGTCAGGATATTTTGTCTGTATTCCACCTCATTATCGCCATCCCGAACCGATAATGAAAAAGTTGTACTTACGGGATTCGTTTCCTTATCAGTTACTGATATTTCCATATCCACCAATTCGTGAGGTTTATAAGACTGTTTACCGATTTTTATTTTTACGTCCAACAATTCACTGTTCAATAATTCATTCATATTGATAAATATCAATCGGTCGCACAGAATCTCTCCCTCGCTGTTGAAAAGCGCTATTTGTGTAACGCCCGAAGGAAGTTGCGTTTTATCTATTGTTAAAAATAATTCATCTTCACCTTCTTCCAAATGGGCAGAATAAGCGGTTTGCAGCCTGCCGCCGTTCAAAACAGCGATACCGAGTATTCCAGCAGGCGTAGAACTGTTCTTTTTCAAAGTGATGAGAATACTGTCAGGATATAATGTATTATCCACTTCCATCACCACTCCCTGTGGCAAACACGCAGGCAAATCAAACTGATACTTTTTTCCGGAATATTCAACTTCAACAATGTCTTTCATCCGTCTTCCGGCATCGCCGGCAGGTGTATACGAAAATACGCCCCGTCCTTCGTGTAGGGTAGTGATGGAGCATAATTCCTGTTTTGCAGCATCCATCACCACTCCTTTAACATCAATCGGATTTCCTGCTTCGTCCGTAGCCTCGAAAGCCACCTTCGACGCCACGCCCTGAATTAAATTGCCTCCTTCCGGAAACAATCGAAGATTTACTGTTTTTCCGCTTTCCGGAGTTTCCCGTTTTATCGGATAATTTCGTATACCCCACCTGCCATACTTCAACATTTTCTTCTCCTCAAAGTTACCTTCTGTTTTTGGTTTGTCAAAAACGGGCAATAATCTGGAAAAAATAACGTCCTCACCGAAATTGAGCATGTATTTAGTGTAAGCGCGCACCTCGTAAAAGCCCGAATAAAATGGAAGATGATTCAGTGAGAAATCACCGTGGCACTGTCCGTTTTCGATTTCTAAAATTCGTTTGTCTATAATTTCCCCGCCCGGATTCAACAGTTCTACATACAACGTTTTACTCAACTCGCTTAACTGGCGCTGCGCGGAAGTAACATAACATTTGAACCAGATGTTATCATCCTGATAATAATTAGTATTGTCGAAATGAAGATACACTTTTTCCTGCGGAGTATTTTCAGAAAAATTTTGAAGCGCCTGTATGAAAGCAGATACCTTGTTGAGCTCAATGGGCATTGCTAATGGATGCGCCAATTGTTGTTCACTTTCCTTTACGGCAATCTTTGTTAAAGACCCTTTATCAATATCGGGAAGATAATCAACCGGCAGGATTTTGTTAAGACCGGTAATCGAATTTGAGGAAAAAACAGGAGAGAACGAAATTACATTCCTGTATGTGCCATCCGAAAAAATTTGAACCGGTTCAACAACAGGCGTTCTGACGATGTTTCGGTATAAACCTATATATTCCCATGGCTTCTGGCTTCTCGCATTGAGTATGTCTTTATTGGTCACCGGCTTACCGAAACAAACAAGCATGAGGTCATCATCGTACGGTATTTGCAATGTTTTACCACCACCATCAGAACCGTCTGATAAAAAGATTTCAGGATCAATTAAATTGAAGGCTCGGTCAGCGCCGGGTTTCCGGCAAGCCAACAAAAAACCATTTTCAAGTGATGAATCGTGAAAAAGTGTTCTGATAAAATTTGCTATGGATACGCTGTAAATTTTCTTTCTGTTCTTTTCCCATGTGTTTTTTTGTCTGATATTTACAGGTTCAAGCTCGGTGAACATGTATTGTCCTTCCCATGAAGATTGATTCAGATTGTAATCATATTTGAAATGCTTGAGTACATATTGGATTTGATACCCCGTTTCAAGATTTATGATATGCAACGGTACACGGCAGGAAACCGTTAATATCTGCGTTTCAGTGTTATAGTAATAATACACATCATCAGGGTTTGTCGCATAAATAGTTTTTTTTGATGGCTTTTTTCCAAGTATCGTTCTCCAGAAAAGGTCGACGTCTTTTTTGCTATAACTGGATTTAGCAGTTATAGTTACTTCATCTATTGTTGTCATTTTCATGGAAATATCAAAAACTAACGATGTTTTCCCCGGCTCAATATCTTTGTATACAGTTTCGTATCCTACATGCGAAATTACCAATCGATAACTCCCTTCTCCGGGAATTGGGAATCGGTATTTACCTTCGGCGTCAGTGGCAATGCCTGCTGTAGTATTGGAAATGAATACTGAAGCGCCAATTATTGGACTGCCATCTTCAGCATCGGTGATGCGCCCGCTGATGGTGCGCTGGGCGGATAAGGCGAAGGGAATGAGGCATAAAAGGAACGCTAAAGATAATTTGACAGGATTCATCTGATTGATATTTTGAGGCAACTCTGATATGGTAAGTTTTGAAAATTTGAAAAAGCAAAAATAATAAATATTTTTTTTCTTTTTGTTATGGCGGAATTTTTGTATTTTTGCATCAAATTAATTGATATGAAGACCAATCTCAAAACCAAAAACAATGCTCCGGCACTGATTCGTTTCGACTGGGCGATGAAACGCTTATTACGTCAAAAAGCAAATTATACCGTACTGGAAGGCTTTTTGTCGGTCCTTCTGAATGAAAAAATCAAAATCATCAACATCAAGGAAAGCGAGGCGAATCAAGAGATTGCCACCGCCAAGTTCAACCGGGTGGATATTTTTGTAGAAAATATCCACGGCGAATTGTTGATCATTGAGATGCAAAACAGCGAAGAGGTTGATTATTTTTTAAGGATGCTTTTCGGGACATCTAAAGCCATTATCGAACATATATCGAAAGGAGAGCCTTACAGCAAGGTTCGTAAGGTGTATCATATCAACATTGTCTATTTCAAATTAGGACAGGGAAAAGACTATGTTTATTATGGCGCCACCGAATTTAGAGGTATCCATTATAACGATCTGCTGCAACTGACCGAGGAGCAGAAAGAGTTTTTCGCCTGTGAAAATCGTCATAACGTAAAAGAAGTGAAGGATTTATATCCTGAATATTATATCCTGTGCGTTGAAGACTTTAATAATGTGGCGAAAAGTAGCCTTGATGAGTGGATATATTATCTGAAGAACAATGACATTCCCGAAGGGTTTACGGCTACCGGACTTGAAGAAGCAAGGAAACGGCTTCAATACGACAAACTTTCGGAACAGGAAAAGCGTGACTACGACTACCACCTGGAACAGAAGCTTTACGAGCAAGGCTCGATCAACACAGCTATCTGGAAAGGCCGTTACAAAGGTCTTTCTGAAGGGCATGCAAAAGGTCTCGCAAAGGGGCTTGCAAAAGGAGAAGCAAAGGGGCTTGCTAAAGGAGAAGCCGAGCGCAAAAGACTGAAAGCCGAAATAGAAGCTATGCAAGCCGAAAAAGAAGCTATGATTCTCAACAGCCATCATACAGGCTTATCTGTTGAAACAATCTCAATTATTTCGGGATTAACACCTGAACAGATCATCGAAATC
>Ga0209628_10002151_pt1 | contig 13220 bp, 20 predicted proteins | sample TergutCu122P4_FD_187285 | JGI IMG/M metagenome (GOLD analysis project Ga0209628, IMG submission 187285) | Cubitermes ugandensis P4 segment gut microbial communities from Kakamega Forest, Kenya - Cu122 P4 (SPAdes) (version 2) | ecosystem: Host-associated > Arthropoda: Insects > Digestive system...
AGCAGGGTAAGAAACAATCCATCTCCGACTTCGGTTACGGCGCGGGTTATCAGGCGGCGCTCGAGCAGTTTGGCCGGGTGATGAAGGCGCTGACCGCCATTCGCGAGGATCGCGGCATGGGCATCATCTTGATTGCCCATAGCGCCATCAAAACCTATGCCAACCCGCTCGGCGCCGATTACGACCGGCATTGCATCAAGCTGCGCGACAAGAACGCCGAACTGTTCCTGGAGTGGGCTGACCTGGTTGGCTTCCTGCATTTTGCAGTCTACACCAACACACAAAAGGACGGTTTTGGCGAATCGACCAAGGCCATCGGCGGCACCGACCGGGTTTTATCCTGCGCTCCGCACGCCGCCTTTGTCTCAAAAAACCGCTACGGCATTGTGAACGATATTCCCATCCCCGATCCGCAAACGGGCTGGGCAAATCTTTATTCCGCCATCAAAGGAGCATGACATGGCTGATATTTCCCCTCTGGGCTTCGACCCCTCGCAGGTCGAGGATATGGGCGGCGGATTCAAAGTTATTCCGCCCGGAACCTACAACGTTGTCATCGTCGAGAGCGACGTCATGATCACCGCCAAAGGCGGCAAGATGCTGGTCTTGACCTATCAGATTATCGACGGCCAGCACGTCGGCGATACGGTCACCGACCGCATCAATATCGTCAATGCCAACGAATTGGCTCAGAAAATCGGGCTGTCGCATCTGAAAAATATCTGCGACGCCATTGGCTTTGCCGGCCAGCTCAAAGACTCGAATCAACTGCATGGCAAGCCGCTGGCCATCAAAGTGGCCATCGAAGAGTTCGAGAGCAACAAAGAGGCCGGGAAAATGCTGCAATCGAACAAGGTGGAAAAGCGCATGAAGCGGCAGAACGGCACGGCCACAGCCGCCGCCGCGACCAACACGCAACAGCCGGCACCGCAGCCGGCAGCGGCAATGGGGTGGATGTGACATGGCCGATCTGTCCTTCCTGCAACGGCTTCCAGGCACGGTCGACGCCATCGACCGCGCCTATGAAGCGCAGCGCCAGCCGCGCGGCTATCTGGGCCTGTCGCAGGCCGGCCACGAATGCCCGCGCTTCCTCTGGTATGCCCATCGCGGCGAAACCGGCAAGCAGCCAGAGGGGCGTATCTTGCGGCTCTTCTATCTCGGCGAGATCGTCGAAAGCATGGTCATCGCCGATCTGGCCGCCGCCGGCTGCGAGGTAACAGACTGTCAGCGCGAGGTTGAATTTACCCAGGGCAAAATAAAATTGCGCGGGCATATCGACGGCATTGTCAAAGGCTTGGCCGAATCGCCGGAGACGCCGCATCTCTTCGAGTGCAAGAGCGCCAGCAAAAAGAAGTTCGAGGAGCTGCTCAAGCTGGGCAGTTACAAACTCTGGAACGAAATCTATTACTGGCAGGTGCAGCTTTATGTGTTCGGACTGCATCTGAAGCGGGCGGCCGTGTTCGTCTATTGCAAGGATGATTCGCAGCTGTACATGGAGCGCATCCGGCTCGACAAGGAGGCGACGGAAGAACGGCTGCGGCGGATATTCGAGGCCATTACCTCGCCCATCGAGCCGGAACGCGCCTGCCCGCGCGCCGACAATTACAAGGCGAAATTTTGTCCATACCATGAGGTTTGTTTCGTGCCGCGCAAGGCGCCATCTCCGGAGAATTGGCTATGGTAGATTTAGTTTTGAGGCCTTATCAAATCCGCGTGCTCGACCAGGTCTGGGCGGCGCTGCAAGTAAAGCTGAACGTGTTGATTACGGCGCCGTGCGCCGCCGGCAAGGCTATCCTCTTCGCCAAAATCATCCAGCGGCTGTTGCGGGAAAATCCGGAATTCCGGGCGCTGATCCTGGTCGACCGGGAAATACTCGTGACCCAATCCCGCGACAAGCTTTATTTAGTCGCGCCGGAGTTGGGCGGCGACATCGGTATTGTCTGCGCCAGCGTCACCACGGCCAAAGACCTGCATCAGCGGGTGACGGTGGCCAGCCGCCAGACGATTATCAACCAACTGAACCGCTTCCCGCCGGTGCAACTGACCATCATTGACGAATGTCATTTGATGGCCATACCGCGCGATGATGATCCGGAGCCGGACCAGTTTGCGCAAATTATAAAAAAATTATGGGAGTATAACCCGAAAATGCGCCTCGTCGGATGCACGGCCAGCCCATACCGGCTGGGAACCGGCTACATCCACGGCGGCCGCAACAAGGGCGGATCGCGGCCGTATTTTGACGTGGTTGACGCCGAAGTAACCACACGCGAATTGCTCGACGGCGGCTTTATCGCGCCGATGGTTGGCCGGGTGCGGACGGGCAAGGCCTTGGCCGAAGACCTGCAAACCGTGAGTATCACGGCTGGCGAGTACAACCTCGGCCAATTGTCCGAGGTGATGTGCAAGGAAACGCATGTGCAATCATGCGTCGACGCCTGGCGGGAATACGCCAGCGACCGGCGCAAGACCATCATCTTTTGCGCCACCATCGAGCACGCCGAAGCGGTGGCGGCGGCCTTCAAGGATGCCGGCGTTTCAGCAACGGCCATCCACTCGAAGCTGCCGCCGATTGAAGAGGCGTCCAGGATGCGCGCCCTGCGGCAGGGAAGTTTATTGGTATTTACCTCAGTGGCTAAACTTACCACCGGCATGGATGTGGTCGACATCGATTGCATCATCATGGCGCGGCCAACCAAAAGCACGGCGTTGTATCAGCAGTGTGTTGGCCGTGGCCAGCGGATCGCCGACGGCAAGATTGATTGTTTGGTGATCGATCTTGTCGGCGCCACGCAGGAATTCGGCACCGATATGGACAATCTGAAAGTGACCATCCCGCGCGATAGTTCCGGTGATGCCCCTTTCAAAATCTGCCCAGGTGAAAAACAGGATGGGACAGTCTGTGGCCAGTCGGTACACGCCAGCCTGAAATTCTGTCCGTATTGCTCGTTTGAATTTCCAATCGACCCGGCGGTCGAGGCAAAACTTGGCAAGCTGGAGAAGGTGAAATTCAACGAAGCGCCGGAGCCGGACGAGTACCATGTCGAGCATGTGCGCTACCAGGTGCATATGTCGCAATCGAGCGGCAAGGCGCTGATAAGAGTCGAGTACGATTGCGGTTTTTATGCCAGGAAAATCTACGAATACTTATGTTTGCCCGATTATTACGATGGTTATGCCGTGGCCAAGGCGCGGGCCTGGTGGGCCGAGCGCAGCCAGGATGAATTCCCGGATACGGTGCAGGATTTTATGACGGTGGCGGAATATCTGCCGATGCCGACCGAAATTCTGGTGACCAAAGACGGCAAATATTACCGGGTGGTTGGGTATAAATTCCCGGAATATGGCGAGTACGAGGCGAAGGAATTGATTGAAGAGGAAATACCATTTTGAACAAGGAGGAAACCCATGAGCGAATTCGACCACACAACAAAAACTATGTTTGATAGGATCGAGCACAACTTTAAGTATCATCCACCCAAACCTGGGCAGGCCGACGATTTTGTGGAGATCAGAAACAGGGCGAAAGATTTCGCCCATTTAATTAACAGGCTATGTCCGTATAGTGCCGAAAAAGAAAGAGCCATTATCGCCCTTGAAGAGGCGGTTATGTGGGCAAACGCGGGTATTGCCAGGAACTGAGATGACATGCGCACAGCCCATCTCTTCTCCGGCCTGGGCGGCGGAATCCTCGCCGACCTCATCCTTGGCCACAAGCCAGTGCTCGCCATCGAACAAGACAAGCACTGTTGCCGAGTGCTGCGGGCCAGGATCGCCGAAGGATGGCTTCCAGACGACCTGCATGTCCACTGCGGCGATATCCAGGAATTTGATTTCGGGCCATGGGCCGGAAAGGTGGATTGCGTCGCAGCGGGGACACCTTGCCAGGATATTTCGATTGCTGGAAGCGGCAAGGGCATCGAGGGCGAGCGTTCCGGCCTTGTCTGGGAAGTGTTCCGAGCAATCGATGCTCTTTCCCCAGGTTGCGTCTTCCTCGAAAACTCGCCGGAAATTGTCGAAAAGGGTAGACGCGACATTATCAGGGCTCTCGTGGCGCGAGGATATTCCTGGAAAGATGGAACGCTTGCCGCTGCTGATGTCGGCGCGCCTCATATCCGAAATCGCTGGTGGCTGCTTGCTGCCAACGCTGACGGTAAACGGCAATTGGAACAGGAAAGGTGCGAGCAAGACAAGTGGGGATGGCTTGGCGACGGCATTGCAAAAACTTCCGGCGCTTTTCGCCACCGACTACGAATCGCCGTACAGCGAGGCGGGCTATCAGCGGCAAGCGCAGCAACGATCGAAGCCGCTGCGCGATACACTGGCCGCTACAACTGGGCACCTCCTGACGCCGGAATTTGCGGAATGGTTTATGGGAATGCCAATTATTTGGTCGGCAGTGCCAAAGGAAGAAGAATAAAGGCGCTGGGCAATGCGCAAGTTCCGCTGTGCGCGGCGGCGGCGTGGATAATTTTAAGCGAGGGATAAAAGTCATGGTAGCACCACTAGAATTCACAAGATGGATGGACGAATTAAGAGATAATTTGAGAAATCCGGACAGTGACGAAAATAAGATCGCCCGTGCGAGAAATCGCCAACATCAGTCTGTGGCAGATGATCCGGCATACTGCTTGTCACGCTCTGAACTGCATTGTGAGCGAGTCTCATGTGCGGAATGCAGAAGATACAGGGGTGGAAAATGACCGACCGGGAAATAACCCAAATCGAAGCGCTGGCGAACGAGGCACATTCAGCACCATGGTATGCCTACAGCAATGTAATCGTGTCAGAAGCAAACGATCGACCACCGATCAATGTGGCCATGGTTTTAGATAATGACGATGCTGCTTTTATCGAGGCCGCCCGCAAAGCAGTACCTAAAATGGCAGCGGAGATTAGGCGTTTAAGAGCCGCGCTGGAGCGAATCAGCGAATATCGATACCGCAACGAAACCGAAATGGCGGAAGCCGCCAAGGAGGCGCTGGAATGACCACAATCACCGGAAGAACGCGCCGAAATTCGAGCATTTTGCAAAATGGTGGCTCGCGGCGGCATTCCACCACCTAATTTTGATGTGCGCCGCGTGCCTGGGCTTATGCTTGAGGTACTCGACGCCCTTGAAGCGAGCGAAGCCGAAGCTGCCCGTTACAAATCCATCATGGATGAGGGATGGCGGGAAAAGGCTATGGAGATGCAGGCCGAGGCACAAAAGGCCAACGCAATCCTAGCACACGTTATTGATCGTCTTGCGCGTAATGAATGGCCCCCGTGCGGCTTCTGCCCGCTGAAGCCGATGCCAGATGGCACGCGAGACTGTGTTCAAAATACAAAGGATTGTTGGTACGCCTACGCCCTACAACAAAAAGAACAACATCATAAAAAGCTGGAAGATGCCGAACTTCGCGCCGAGCAGGCCGAGGCGGAGCGGGATGTGCTGGTAAAAGTTCTCAGCGAGTATCAAGCGCCTTGTGAAGCTGTCGATTGGGACGACTGTCCCGAGTTTGAAAGATGTCTGGAAGGTGGCGAGCCGTATGATAGCGTAAGTAAATGCTGGAAAGCCTATACAAAGTACCGGGCCGCGCGGCAGGTGGAGGGGGAGGGGGAAAGAAGGAGGAAAAATGATAACCATTGAACAGTTGAAGATTTTTTGTGGGGTGCATGACAAACGGATTATGGAGCCGTTCAGTCACGAAGGGCGGACGTATGCCACCAACGGATTCATGGTGGTTCGCGTTCCTGCTTTGCCGGATGTAACGGCTAGTATGCCATTTGATGATTTCACCTCCAAGATCGACAGTCTTTTTGCGGATTATGTCGGCGAATGGATACCCGTACACTTGGTGCCGGATGTTTCTGAACCATGCAGTAAGTGCGACGGCCATGGGTGGCTTTTTGTTTGCCCGGAATGCGATGGCGTTGGCAATGTGCTCTATGTCGGAAAACTCAGTAATTATGATTGCGAATGCCCACTGTGCAGGGGCAACGGCACAGGGAATTTTATCAGCGACAAAAAAGAAACATGCAGCGGGTGCGATGGGACAGGCCGCACGGAAGACCGTGAAAAAACCTCGAAAATCGGCGTGGTGGCGGTGGCGGATTGGATGTTGCGCAAAATAGCCATGCTTCCCGATGCCGAACTGTTGGCGCCACGCCAATACCGCGAATCGGTGATTTTTCGTTTTTCCGGTGGCGAAGGCGTGGTGATGGGTATGCGACAGAAATGAACTACGGAGGATACGCCCATGATAGTTTATGTGGTGGTGCATAACATCGGAAATGAGCAAATCGTATATGTATTTGAAAACGAATTTGAAGCGCTCAAAATGGCGAATAACCACAACAAGCGCGGATATGGCCGAAGCGTAGTGTATCCATGCTCAGTAAAACAGAATGAGAAATAATATGAAGTATAAATAGGGAGATAATAATGTTGTTTACCGAGGAAGAGGCGAGCGAGAAATACTGTTGTTCAGGGCGAAACGCCTTTGTGCAAAAAGATCGTAATCAGGAACTAGACACTTACTTGTTCACGGCATATTGCGATGGCTCTATGTGTATCGCCTGGCGGTGGGTGGACAATCAAAACATCGATCCTCGACGTGGTTACTGTGGGTTGGCTGGAAAGGAAAATAGTGGCGCATGAAGATCATCCGCGTATTCCCGCGCAGAACAGCCGCCACGCCTGATGACGCAAAGGTGGTCGTATGATCGCCATCATCAACCGTGGCCCAGTGTCAGACGATCCAGACGACGACATGCGGCACTACGTGGTCTATATCAACAAAGAACCAATTACTCGATTTGAGCATCGGCGCGGGGATGGGCTGGCTGCGTGTTTGCGAAGGGCCGCTTTGGCGGTGGAAGGAATGAATTTTGAGGGGAAAAAGCAATACAGCCATGGGTAATCAAGTCGAGTCTTTCCGGACGTTGATGCAATCCGCTGGCCTTTCGCCACCTGAACATATCGAGCCGGGGCGATTCTATCGATTCCCTGGTTTTGGCAAGCGGAATGGTAACACTTCCGGATGGTGCAAGCTTTTCGACGATAGTCAAGGCGGTGTCTTTGGCGACTATTCCCGTAATATTTCCGAATCCTGGCGAGCGGAACGTAAAAAACCAATAATCACCAGGGAAGAGCAGGTGGCATTCGCCAAGCAAATACAAGTGGCCAAGAAGCAAGCCGAGGAAAAGCAACGCGTCGAACGCGCAACGGCGGCGGAACATGCCAAACGAATTCTACAAGAAGCGACGGGTGATCCGGCTGGGCACCCATACGCCATAAAAAAAGGTGTTCATCTCGGCGAGCACATCAGACGTGGCCCATGGCCACAACGAGGATGGCCTGATGCCATTCTGATACCTATTTTCGACGAATCCGGCGCCGTCGTTTCAGTTCAGGCAATCAGCCCGGATGGCGAAAAGGATTTTCTTGCGGATGGTAAAAAACGAGGCGGCTTCTATCCTTTTGGCGAGTTCAAGGGGACAACAAGCAAAATCCTGACCGGGGAAGGGATCGCCACAGTCGCGGCGGCGGTCGAAGCTACCGGCCAGCTCGGCGTTGTCGCTTTCGATGCAGGCAACTTAACCCCGGTGGCCGAGGTAGTCCGAAGGCTGGCCCCAGAGGCCGAGATTATTTTCCTGGAGGACAACGACAAGGCGGGGATTGAAAACAGCGCCAAGGCAGCGCGCACCGTCGGTGGATATGTAGCACGCACGGGCATGAACCGTGAACACGCCGATTTCTGGGACGTGCTGGATGAGCTTGGTGAGGAAGCGGCTTTTGCGGCAATCGAAGATGCTTTCACAACGCAACAAGAATCTTCGGCCAAATTTACAGATGGATTCGCGTTTGTTCACTTGTCTGAAATCAGCATCAGGCCGCCAGACTGGCTGGTTGACGGGTTCCTGGAATCCGAGAGCCTGGCGCTGCTGTTTGGCGATTCGGGAAGCGGAAAATCTTTCGTCGCGGTCGATCTCGCCGCCTGTATTGCCACGGGCGTTTCCTGGCATGGTCGATCCGTCAAACAAAAACCTGTCGCCTACATCGCGGGCGAAGGGAGGGCCGGCTTGAAAAAGCGTTTCCTCGCCTGGGGCCGCCATCATGGCATCGACACCGATGCCGCCCCTCTCTTTCTAAGCACCATGCCTGCCCGGCTCAGCGATGTATATATTCATGAAGTCACGACGGCGATTGACGCAATAGCGGCGGAATACGGGGCGCCAGGGATGATCATTGTCGATACCGTCGCGCGGAACCTCATTGGCGATGAAAACAGCACCGAAGATATGAATGATTTTATCCGGGCAGCGGATGCTTTGAAAGCACGTTTCGGCAGCGCGCTGCTGCTTGTGCATCATACTGGCCACGCAGACAAAACACGAGCGCGCGGGGCCTACGCGCTAACCTGCGCCTTGGATTTTGAGTTTCGTATCGAACGCGAACTCGATGGCATCGCGAGAATGATCTGTACAAAATGCAAAGATTATGAACCGCCAGAACCAATAGCGTTTAGCTCGCGAAATATTGACTTGTCAGACCTGTACGGCGACACCGGCCCGATCCCTGTAACCAGCTTCGTTCTGGAGGCCGCCGATTACGAAACGCCAACCAAGACAACTACCGCCGGACGCGGGAAGAACCAGACCAAGGCGCTCGAGATATTGAAAAACCTTTTACAGCGGCATCGTGAAAATCTGGAGAGCGCTGGCCACGATCCGGCAAGCGCCAGGGTGACGGTTGACGAGTGGCGAAAGGAGAGTGTCGCGGCGGGCATGATACGCCAAAGGTTCAATGAGGCTTGCCGGTCTCTCGAAGAATCCGGCGCTGTGGCAATTGAAAACGAATTTGTTTGTCTTTTGTTAGGCAATAAAAACGGCCAAAGCGAACGAAACGAACGAAATGCGAACGAAACGTCCGTTTCGTTCGGCGGGGGAACAGCGAACGAAAACGAGACGAACCCCCCTTTAGGGGGGTTCGTTCGTTTCGTTCCAGATTCGTTCCGTTCAGAACCGGACACGGATAAAAAAAAAATAGAGACTAACCCGGCGGGCAATATGGAGCGGATGGATCACGAAATATGAATACCGCGCTGGCGATCATACAGGCGGCTGTATCCGATGGGTTGTCTGTCGACCTGCTGCCAAACGGCAATCTCGAGGTCGTTGGTAAGCCAGAGGTAATCAAACGCTGGACTCCTCGCTCGAGACAGCACAAACCCGCGATCGTCGAAGTCTTGCGCAAGATAGAGATTCCCTTGCCCTCTTGGTGCTCTGCTGGCTGTGAGCGATATACCCGGCTCGACCTGCCTGGGCGCAGCCCCATCAGGAGCGACGACCTACCAAGACGACCAACTCGACAAAGCGCGGCAGTTTTACGCCCGCATCCAGCAAGAGCGGGCGGCGGCGGGCGGCCATCTTGGCGAGAAGCGAATCAACGAGATTTTCGCCGAATACTTTCCGCGAGTGGCAAGGATTTTCTGATATGGCCGAAAACTTCAAAATTTACCACCGCCACGCGACGGAAATACCATGGTGGCTACTCTGGGATAGATCTGGCGATAATCGTTGCGCTACGATAAAAATATTAACATATAATAAAAACATTAAATATGAACGGCGAGAAAAGCGGCTTCCGCGCCCTGGCGGAAATGGCGAAACAGCGCGGCGTGTCAAAATACACTGCCTATCATCGATGGAGGAAACTCGGCTCTCCAACGCCGTTTCCCGATGAAATTTTTTCCGCAACCGACGGCAGGAGAAAAATTCAGAAGAAATCAAAAATAAATTGGGGAGACGCTTTGCAAGGAATGCAGCCGCGCCGAGATATCGAATCTCTGTCTGATTCTGGATCGTGGGAGCGCGAGAATATCGATCCGGAAATTACGCGGAAACAAACCGGGAAAAACTGGAAAATTTTTCCATATTCAGGCATTCCGATTGCCAGATTCGTCAGGTGATAAAATAAAACCAAAAAATAGAATGAAAAATATTGAAAAATCAAGCAAGCTCGAAGAGCTTTTTATGTTGCAGATCAGAGCGATGAAATTACCGGTTCCTATCCGTGAATATAAGTTTCACAGCGAGCGTGATTGGAAGTTTGATTTTTCATGGCCGGATTTGCGCGTCGCGGTCGAGATAGAGGGGGGAACCTGGACAAACGGGCGGCATGTTCAGCCGATCGGATTTCAGCGGGATTGCAAAAAATACAATGCCGCCGTCATGGATGGCTGGAAGCTCTTTCGCGGCGACACGAGAATGGTCAAATCGGGCGAGTTGATCGACACTGTTTCGAAAGCCTTAAAAATGAGTTGACACCATGGTTTTGAGGGGATGGAAAAGTATATGCTCGGCCGCTGGAGGCATGAGCGAGAATACCGCGAGACGGTTGATGAAAGAAGAAGGGTTTCCTGTATCCATGGCCGGAAAGAGCCCGGTAAGCACATCGGAATTGATTTCCGATTGGATAAAAAAAAGATGTCAAGAAAAATCTTCATCAACAAGCCTCAATAAGCCTCAATAAGCCTCAATAAGCCTCAATTCTCATTTTCCCGCCAAATCGTCGGGTATGATTCCCCTCAAAATGAGGGAAAACCATGCCAGACAACTTCGACAAAGCCTTTATCGCCCTGCTCGGCAATGAAGGCGGTTACGTCTACAACCCAAAAGACCCAGGCGGTGAAACCAACTGGGGGATCACCATCGCCGTTGCCCGTGCCTACGGCTACAACGGCGCCATGCGCAATCTTCCCGTCGAAACCGCCAAGGCCATCTACCGGGCCAAATACTGGCCGAAACAGCTCGACGATATGCCATACGCCGTCGCCTTCCAGGTCTTCGACGGCGCGGTCAATTCCGGCGTCAGCCAGTCGGTCAAATGGTTGCAACGGGCGCTCGCCGTAAAAGATGACGGCGTCATCGGCGCCAGCACCATGGCGGCAATACAACGCGCCGCGCCGCTGGTCGTCGTCATCCGCTATAACGCCGCCCGTTTGACCTTCCTCACTGGCCTGCCCACCTGGACCACCTTCGGCAAAGGCTGGGCCAACCGTATCGCCTCAAACCTCAACAAGGCGGTGGAACCATGAGTATCACCGGACTCGGCGAGATATTCGATCTCGGCGGCAAAATCATCGACAAAATCTTCCCCGACAAGCAGGCGGCCGACACGGCCAAACTGAAGCTGCTCGAAATGCAACAGAATGGCGAACTGGCCATGCTCACCGCCTACAAAGAGCAGGATATTGCCCAGGCAAACATCAACGCCGTCGAAGCGGGAAATAGCTCGGTATTCGTTGCCGGCTGGCGGCCGGCCATCGGCTGGATTTGCGCCGCCTCACTCGCCTATATCTTCCTGGTAATGCCAGCGGCAAACCAGATTCTAAAAATCGTGCGTCCGGATTTGATCCTTCCAGCAATATCCACGAGCGGCACCATGGAACTCGTGTTCGCTATGCTCGGAATGGGCGGCTTACGCAGTTACGAAAAAATCAGAGGCGTGGCTCGATAAACGAATAAAAAATGGCGGACAAAGCTGATCGCGACGCGGCGGCGGAACAATACAGAAACGATTTGCGCGAGGCGCTGAGAGATTTGAGGCAGGCCTTGGCCAAGTTGACCGATGAGCAATCCCGGCAAGCGACGCAACTTACCGCCCTGGTCTCGCAAATTAGCGAGCGATGCCCTCATAGATATGCGGAATTAAACGAACTCGACGGCAAGGTGGACGTTCTGGAAAAAGAAAAAAACAAAATGATGGGGATTCTCTCCGTTATTGGCCTCGTCGCGACCTCGATTTTTGGCCTGGTTATCTTGTGGATCGAAAAACAAATCAAAGGGCAATAAGAATAATGCCAGGAGCAAACAATAACCAAATCTTATCCTCGCTTGCGCCTGTTATTGTACGAATCATAACCGTTATTGCCGCCGCGGTTGGCGTTATTTATGTGATGGACTTAAGACTTGCCAGGCTAGAAGAAAAATTCACGGCATTGATAGAGACGAGCACATCAAAATTCGTACTGCTTGACAAATATGTCGATGAATCGAACCGCATGGGCAACAGAATTACGCATGTAGAGTCGGCAACCAATCACATCGAGAAATATATCGGCCTCATCCACATCGATTTGAATCGTATTCACGACGATTTAAAAGAAATGAACCGGCAAAAAGCGAAGTCGTCGCCTTAGGCAGAGCAATGAAAAAACTTACCCCAAAACAGCAACTTTTCGTTGCCGAATATCTTGTCGATCTAAATGCCACGCAAGCGGCAATCAGGGCGGGGTATAACCAAAATTCAGCCAATATGCAGGCTGGGCGGATGATAGTGAAAGATAACATTCAAGCGGCCATTCAAAAAGCGATGGCGAAGCGCACCGAAAAAATCGGCCGAACCGCGCTCGAAGTGCTCAAAGACATTCAAGAAGTAACTAAAATTGCTCGTAATTGTAACGATTTTAGGGCGGCATTAAAAGGCCTGGAACTCGAAGGCAAACATATCGGCATGTTCATCGACCGGCAGCAAATCTCAGGCAATTTAACAATCACATGGCAGCGGTAATCACCATCCCATACAAGCCGCGCGAAACGCAGCGGCAGATACACGAAAAGCTCGATGCCGCCCGCTTTGTGGTGCTCGTCGCGCATCGCCGTATGGGGAAGACCGTACTTGCCGTCAACCAACTTATCAAACGCGCCATCACCGATAACAAAGAGCGCGGCGTTTACGGCTATGTGGCGCCGTTCCGCAGCCAGGCCAAATCTATCGCTTGGGAATATCTCAAGCATTACACCGCGCCGATTCCCGGCCGCGATGTAAACGAAAGCGAGCTGTTTGTCTCGCTGCCCAATGGCGCGCGGATTCGCCTGTTCGGCGCCGATAACCCCGATTCTTTGCGCGGCCATTATTTCGACGGCCTGATCCTCGATGAAGTGGCGCAGATGAAGCGCGAGGTTTGGGACGAAATTTTGCAGCCGGCGCTTGCCGATCGCCAAGGCTGGGCGGTGTTCATCGGCACGCCGAAAGGAATCAACCTTTTTCACGACCTTTATCTCAAGGCGCAAAAGAACGAATCCGGAGAATGGCTGCCGCTGCTTTATCGCGTCGGCGATACCGATGCTTTGCCGGCGGCCGAGGTCGAGCGGCTCAAAGCGGAGATGAGCGACAACGCTTTCCGGCAAGAATTCCTTTGCGAGTTCTCGGCATCCGCCGACGACGCGCT
>Ga0209628_10002152_pt1 | contig 13219 bp, 9 predicted proteins | sample TergutCu122P4_FD_187285 | JGI IMG/M metagenome (GOLD analysis project Ga0209628, IMG submission 187285) | Cubitermes ugandensis P4 segment gut microbial communities from Kakamega Forest, Kenya - Cu122 P4 (SPAdes) (version 2) | ecosystem: Host-associated > Arthropoda: Insects > Digestive system >...
AAGGGGATCAATCCTCTGACAGCCATTCCTCAGGATCAAGCCAAAGATGGCATGTTCTACCGCGCCTATAAATTACTGATGACGCCCGACGGCGCGCTTTACACAACAATGTACCCTTCGTCTGCTTCAGTTGCCGATGGCGGGATATATGTGTCGCGCGACGGCGCGGAGACCTGGAAGAAACTAACATCACCGGGCGACGCCTCATTTGTTTGGCGCATGGATTACGACTGGTCTGATCCAACATTCAAAACGCTGTACGCTACAACCGATAATGGCCGTGAAAAACCGGGTGGCGTTTTTAAGTCCACAGACGGCGGGTTGACATGGAAAATGGTCTTCGGGAATACAACACCCGCTTTCAGCGGACGCGGCATTAAGGTAGACATCACGAAAGCCTCAACGGTCTATGCCTCCTCCAATAATGGCCACTTGATACAATCGGACGACGCCGGCAAGACATGGCGCGACCTTCCCATCAAATTACAGTGGCATGAAGGCATCATGCAAAACCCGCATAAACCCGATATGCTTTATGTCGTCACTTTCGGACTCGGCTCCTGGTACGGCCCGGTAACACGCCAATAAATCAAATGGCTACATTATCATACAAATGGGTCTGAAAACCGATGAACATTTTCCTGATAGCCTGAATATCACCCAATGCCTTTTTGGCGTCGGCGAGTGACTTATACTTTAGCGTAAGCAGTTTGCTGATTTTAGTGTCGTCCAATTCATCGACTCCCTGTTTGACATATTGGCTTAGGACAAAGTTTAAAAATTCTTGTTGTGATGGGTCGTAGTCATTGAGGTAGATTGTCGCTTTTTCGGCTCTCTCGGCTCTTTCCATCATGTTCGACTGAAATGCGATATAAGCCAGGACATCATACAAATCACTGTTTTCGGCGTTGAGTAACTTTTGAAACTCAATCATTTGTTGTTTTGGGAACCCTTTTTCAGAAAGCGCTTCTAAAAGTTTCTTTCTGGTGTTGGGCTTGCTCCATATCGCCCTTAATTCATCTTCATTTTTGAACAGGTCGGGTAATGTACCGAAAAGCGAGCGCAGAAACTCTTCCGCAGTTATTGGTCTACCGTCCGGACTCCAGAACGATGTTTTGATATGATGCTGAAACTGCCGAACTTTATTGTCTGCCAATTTCACCCGTATCATTTCGATGGGCTTTGCATGGCAACGACAGACCAAGTAACCACAAACAGTGCAAGCCGTATCAGGTTCTTGAACGGGTGCTTTAGTTGGCAGGTCTTGTTCAGGATAAGGGTTGGGTACGACCGGTTCTAACGGTTCGCCGTCCCATTCGGGGTCGTTGAAGTGAAGATGCGCTTTCACAAAATCGTATATCGTGAAGTAATCTTTGCCGTCGAACAGGCGCGTGCCACGTCCGATAATCTGCTTAAACTCAATCATTGAGTTTACCGGACGAAGCAACACAATAATTCTGACTTCGGGTAAATCGACCCGGTACTTAGTTTATGGGAGGTCGTTAGTACGGTAGGAATTGTTTTTTCGTTGTCCCGAAAGACATTCAAATATTGTTCGCCAATTTTCCCGTCGTCGGCTGTTACCCGATGGCAATAATTTGGATTTTTTGAGGCAGCATGTTGGTTGATCAGGTCGCGAATAGCTAAAGCATGAAGCTGGGAAGCGCAGAATACTAAGGTCTTTTCGTTTTGGTTCATCAGGCTCATCAAGATTTTCACCTTATATTCTTCCCGTTCTTTGATTTCGATGATACGGTTCATATCCGCTTCGGTATAGCGTTTTTTTTCATCAATCTCACCTTCCAAGACGCTATCGTCCGGATCGTATTGATATTCATCAATGGTTGTATCTATTTGCCTGACTTTGAACGGTGTCAAAAAACCATCGTTGATACCGTCTTTCAATGAATAGATAAAAACTGGTTCGCCGAAATAATGGTAGGTGTCGGCATTGATTTTACGTTTGGGGGTTGCTGTTAATCCCAATTGAACCGCAGAGCTGAAATAGTCCATGATGGCGCGCCATTCGCTTTCGTCATTAGCGCCGCCTCGGTGACATTCGTCGATGATGATGAAATCGAAAAAATCAGGCGGGTAATCGCCGAAGAAACAGGAAATCCCCTTTTGTCCGCCTTGTTGCGTGGACGTGTTTTTCTCGACACAGTTTTGGATTAGCGCTATTATTTTTTCATCGTTCCAACCTTGAATCTCTTTTTCCCTGTTGACCGCCGACACATTCGTTTTAAAGGTCTCATAATAAACCAACTTACCACCGTCATTGCGGACATGACCCGCAATCCCCTCATCCTTTACCCCACTTGGAATTCTTTTCGTACTACCAACAAAAAAACTGCCATCAGCATATTGCAGAATATACACGTATCCCGGCGCTTTCGGAATAGCGGATAAGATCAATTCCGGAAATTCCTTCCCTCTGCGGAATAGACTGATTGGGGCTTTCGAGACCATAAAAGTCTGGAAAATGGTAAAAAAGATGCTCCCGTTTTTTGGCGCTCTGCCTTTTTTACGGATGTCTTCCGGTTTGATGCGCACTAAAGCGTCTTCCTCAAAGGCAGAAAAGTCATTAAAGGCTTGGTCAGATAGAATATTTCTGTCGGACAAAAATAGAATCCGCGGGCTTTGTTGTGCTTCTGTCGGTGGTCGGAGCGCTTGACGGACTGTCCATTTGGCATGAAACAGCTTCCATGCGATTTGAAAGGCTATGGCAGTTTTTCCTGTTCCGGTGGCTAAGGTCAGTAAAATACGCGTTTTATTGTTGGCTATAGCTTCTATCACTTTTGTTACCGCATTTTCCTGATAGTATCGGGGTTGCCATGTACCGCCGCGGTCTTCAAAAGGGATGGCAAGCAGTTTGTTTTGCCAGTCTTCATTCGTTACAAAAGAAGCAGTTGTGTTTGTCGAAGCCTTTATAGGCAGAAAAGTCATTGCCCACAGCTCATCGGGTGTAGGGTAGGAGGCAACGTCGCCTTCCTGTCCTTCCTTCATATCTATCAGGTAGATACGCCTGCCATTTGTGCTGAACGTAAACCGAACCTGTAATTTTTCCGCATAGCCTTTTGCTTGGGCGACGCCTTCGGTATAGTATTTATCACTCGCTTTAGCTTCGATGACGGCAAGGTTGCGGTTTTTGTACTGTAAGACATAATCCGCCTTATCGGGGTAGTTACGCTGTCCGTTGCCGATTAGACGTCCCTTGTTAATCGGAAAATCTCGGCGTATGCGGCTTCCTTCCACATCACCCCATCCAGCCGCCTTCAGCGCCGGGTCGACAAGTTCCGCTCTGGTTTCTGTTTCGTTCATCATTTTTTTACTATAGCTCAACGTTTAAATTATACGGATTCTTCTTAAAAAGCTCAATCCACTGCGCCAATTTATGAAAATCGGAATTTTCGTTCTTCTTAATTGCTGAAAATAAACGTTTTAAATCAGGGTCACTTTTTACGGTTACATCTTTTGTTTTCTTTTTCAAGTCAGACAGTTGGTCAGGCAAATTATAATCAGCCATGGAAATACTGCATTTTTTGGCATTTTTTAGAATAAAATCTTCTGCAGCCTTACTGATTTTCACAATGTATTGTGGCTTTTCATGGTGTTTGTAAATGGCCAAATTTTCGTTGTGTTTTTTCAATAATTCAAATGATTTAAACAGCGCCGGAACGCACTTATCATCATCAATGATTCCAAGTACAGCGTTATTAAATTTTTTTTCATTTCGAAAAGCACTTTGTTGCAGCCTTTTATATGCTTATAGCCTCTTTTCGGAAAAGAAAGCGTTTCCGCTAAAGTAGTGTCAATGAAACATTCGGGCAATATCTGCATATCAAAATCCATCACAATAAATTTTCAAGGTTAAAAAATAAATCGTCGCCATATTCATACGCTATTTCCATTTCTTCATCGGAAAGGAGTTTAGCTGTTGTTTGATTATCCTTAAAATCAAATAAATAAATTGAAGTTTCCTTTCGTGTTTTTTCATATTCTAAAAATGCATTGACCACAAGCGGACTATGAGTAACAATAAAAAATTGATTACTCTCGCCATCAATGATATCTCTCATAATTGTTTGAATATAAGGAGGAAATGCGTGTGCTTCCGGCTCTTCAAACAACAAGATTGAGTTTTTGTTTGAGGCAATAGCTGTTTTATAAAAAATAACGCGCTGCAAGGTGTCAGCGATTGATGAATAGGGTAACTGCATGACCTCATCGCTACACAGTCGTTTTTGTATTTTCAGGCTATTACTTGCTTTGTCAAGCACATATTCTAATCCGAACTTAGCCAATTCTTGTTTCATCCATGCTTTTACATCTGAGACATTTTCGTTATAGGACAATGTATCAATAATATTTTCCCCAAAAGGAGGCAATAATTGAGCATTCCCATTCGATTTCCATTGATTATTTGCAAGGAAGGAATAACGCTTAATGGTCTTCAAACTTGGTTTAAAAACGGAATTGTCTAATTTACTTTTCAAATCATCCGAAAAAGCAAACCCATGAAAGTCCCTATCGCTTTCAATAATCATAATTAGTCGGTCTTCATTTGAAAAATTTAGACTTCTTTGATCAATTTCTATCACACCAAATTTTTGAGAAGAAAAATAAAAAAGTTCATTTTTATTTTCTATTCTTAACAATTTATTTAGAAGGTCTCCCTCGTTCAAAAACGGAATCGAAAACAAACTAAGCGCTTCTAAAGCATTCGATTTCCCCACATTCGGATAGCCGATAAAAAGGTTTATTCGCCTGCAATTTTCCAATTCCAAATTGAAAATTGATTTGAAGTTGTTGATTTTTAAATATTTAATAAAATTATCCATAATCGTAATCTGTTCATTATTTTTGCAAAAGTATATTTTTTTTGGCTTATTCTTATCTTTTCGTTTTTTTTGTCCACAATAATGTCACCCCGTTGGGGTTATTCGGATAATTTTCCGGTGAATGCTTGTTGCAAAATCGATTTTTTCAGTTCCGCAAAGTTAGCGATTTTCTTTTTATAAATCGCTTCCAATTTTTGCGTTTCGGCACGCAAGGCATCCAATCGGCAGACGATGGATTGCTGGACTTTGAGAGGTGGTAAAGGAATAGGAATTTTATTTAACATTGCCTGATTTAATTTTGGTTGTGCCATACCACTTACAAAATCATCAATTTTAATAGAGTTAATATAAATTTCCACAAATTTTTGAGTAGTAAAATTCTGAAATTTTAAAACGTGAGCGTGATTATTTACCCACGTTTTGCCAGAAATTGAAAAAGCAATAGGATATGTTCTTGCTAAAAGATTTGCCCCATCTTCAGAAACACAAAGCAAATCATCATCAAAGATATAATCTGCAACATAATCAACAACATCGGACGCACCATAATATGGGATACTACCATTATTTCGTTTGTTTTTAGTGATAGGAATACGTTTACTGTCTAGATTTTCAGAAATTTCGTTCATTTTTTTTGTTTCCCAGTTCCCACTCTCAAACACCCCCTGCAAATAACTATCAAACAGTTCCTTCGTGTTATTGAGGTTTTGTTCGGCATTTTTTCGACTTTGCTCAATAGCCGAAAAGCATTTGTCTAAAATGGAAACGATGCGGTGTTGTTCGGGGAGGGGTGGAACACTTACTTCTAAATCATAAACTTCATTTCGATTTATACCCGGTTTTACGCCTTTAGCCAATTTTGGTAAGTCAAGTAAACTCAATAAATGAAAAAGAAATAATACGTTATATTTTTTTTCATCAAATGTAACAAAATAAGTTACATCAAGTGGCCAAAACTTTTCTTCCGTTAAATTGATTTCTCCTGCTGACCCTTTTCTACCAACTACAATAGTTTTTTTATCAAAGTAAAATTCATTGCTTCTACCCTTCAAGCCATTTGCACCATAGACAGGGAAAAGCCCATCTATAGTTCTTTTCTCTTCCGGCAAAGGTTTACCATATTCTAATTTCAGAACTTCCCCCAACCTTTTTATTTCCCAGCCTTGTTTCATTCTTCACTTCCTTTCAACCGTTTAATTTCCTTGTCGAAGTCGGAAATTATTTTTTGGGTTTTATTGAACTCATCGTATTCTTCGGCGGCTTTTTGTTCCGCTTGGGCTTTAGATATTTTACCCTTGTCGGTCAGGATTTTGAATTTTCTAAAATTCAGAAATTCATTTACGCTTTGGGCAAACTGTTGCATCGTAAATGTGTTTTCATTTTCGACCAAATCTTCTATGTAGTCAAAGTAACCTGTAACGGCTCGCTCCAATCGACGAATTTCTTTTTCAGGTAGATAATTTTTTGCTACAAGCGTATCTGATTTCAAAATCCGACCATCAGGCGAATTTTTCCAAGTAGTTAAGCCCATATTTTCGGCATTTCGGTCGGCTTTTGTGAAGATAATTTCAGCGGCGGTTTTTCCTGTTATGGCATAGTGAAACTTGTTTTGCACCATGGCATAAAAATCTTTTGTGATTGACGAATTGCGGTCGTAATCGATGCTACATTCGGCAAAAATATCGGTGATTTGCTGATAAATACGGCGTTCGCTTGCTCTGATTGAGCGCACACGTTCCAACAGTTCTCGAAAGTAATCTTTGCCAAAGGCTATTTTACCTTGCTTGAGGCGCTCATCGTCCAGCACAAACCCCTTTGTTATAAATTCTTTCAACGTTTTTGTCGCCCACTGACGAAAAGCAGTTGCTTTGATAGAATTAACGCGATAGCCCACAGAAATAATGGCATCAAGGTTATAGAATTTTGTTTCTATGTTTTGTGTTTTTTCTGCAATAGCGCCGTGTTGCGTGGTTATTTCCAAAATGGAAACAACCACTTTTTCTTCTAACTCTCTCTCTTCAAAAATATTTTTCAGGTGTTTGCTGATAGCCGGAACCTGTACGCCAAACAATGATGCCATCGCTTTTTGCGTCAGCCAGATTGTTTCGTCTTTGACCACTACATCAACTCTTATGTTTTCCTGCGGTGTGCTGTATATTAAAAATTGCAGTTCTTTATCCATAATCAATCTTGTTATATATTCTTCATATCAATTCCTCAATGGTTTTTAGGATTTCTGCGCTTTCTTCGTCTAAAGTTCTTATTTCTTCGAGTATCATTTGTGGTGAGCGCAAGGCGACCTCTTCTTTTTTGTTTGGGTTTTTGACGCTCAAATCGGCATCCTTCGACGTGTTGATTACCACATTCCACGAATTGGCGGTCTCAAGTCCGATGCCGGTACGGACGACTGAGCGTGCCAGCGTAACAAATTCTTTCAGGTCGTCGTCGTTCAATGGGGCGGTCTTACCCAGACTTCTGTCGGGAACGCATTGGTAATACCAAATCGTTTGGGTCGGTTCGCCTTTGGTGAAAAACAGCACCACCGTCTTCACCCCAGCCCCTAAGAACGTCCCTGCCGGCATGTCTAAAATGGCGTGCAGTTTGCAGCTTTCCAGCAAATGCTTACGCAATGAAACGGAAGCATTGTCGGTATTGCTTAAGAACGTATTTTTGATGACGATGCCTGCCCGTCCGCCGGCTTTCAGACATTTGATAAAATGCTGCAGGAATAAGAAAGCCGTCTCGCCGGTTTTGATGTCGAAATTTTGTTGCACTTCCGGTCGCTCTTTCCCGCCAAAGGGCGGATTGGCGAGAATGACATGGTATCGGTCTTTTTCCTGAATATCGCGGATATTTTCGGAAAGCGTATTGGTGTGGATGATATTCGGCGCTTCAATACCGTGCAGAATCATGTTCATCACACCGATGATGTATGCCAAATTCTTTTTTTCTTTGCCATAAAATGTATTTTCCTGCAATGTTTTCAGGTTGGACGTCGTTTTTTCCATCCTGTTATAGAGATAATTGCAGGCTTCGCACAGAAAACCGGCGCTGCCACAGGCGGCATCGTACACCTTCTCACCGATTTTGGGGTCGACCACCTCAATCATAGCGCGTATCAACGGGCGCGGTGTGTAATATTGTCCGCCGTTACGTCCGGCATTACCCATGTTTTTGATTTTGGTTTCGTACAGGTGGCTCAGTTCGTGTTTGTCTTTTGAGCTGCCAAAGGGCAGACTGTCGGTCATCTCAATAATCTCGCGCAGATTATAACCGCTTTTGACCTTGTTTTTCAGTTCGCTGAAAATCTCGCCAATCTTATACTCTATTGATTTGGGATTATCGACGGCTTTTTGTTTGAAGTTGGATAGATAAGGGAAAAGTTTCAAGTCGACGAACTGCACCAAATCAGCGCCGGTGATTGTGCGGTGGTAATCGGTTTGTCCGTCTGCGGTTTTAGGCATCGCCCAACTGTTCCAGCGATAAGGTTCGTCCAATATGGGTTGATAGCTTTTCCCTTCCAAAGCGGCTTCGTCGGCTTTTTCGCTTTCCAAATGGTCTAAGTAACGCAGGAACAACACCCATGAAGTCTGTTCGATGTAGTCTAATTCGCTGTCAGCGCCCGCATCCTTATACAGGATGTCGTCGATGTTTTTAAAAGTCTGTTCAAACATTTTTCGCTTATTTTTATCTTAAATAATGGACAAAGGTACAAAAAAAAGCGTATTTTTGTGCTTAATTTATAATGATAAAATGACATGAAGACAAAAAAATTAATTCAATTCCAGCTTTTTATTATGGCTGTTTGTTTTTCGCTATTGACGTCTTTTTCTTGCGGATCGCATGAACAGCCTTCTAACAGTCAACCCGTCGCATGGAAGCGTGTGGGTTACGGTGGGGGTGGCGCCATGTTTGCCCCGACCATTAGTCCGCACGACCCGAATACGGTGTTCGCGACCTGCGATATGGGCGGCTCGTTCGTTACGCACGACGGCAGTAAAACGTGGCGGATGTTCAGTCTTGGCCGACAGGCACAATATTTCGTCTTTGATCCGGTCGATCCAAATGTGGCTTACGCTTATTCATACGCCCTTTTTAAAACCGAAGACAAAGGGCTGACCTGGAAACTGTTTTATCCTAATCCGTCGGATGTGGTTTGTAAAGTGTCCAAAGGTGACCATGCCGCCGAAGTACTAATGACGAAAGACTCGACCCTTCGGGCGGTTCAGACCATCGCTATTGACCCGTCACAATCGAAAAACCTGTATGCAGCTATCAGCATTGACCGATCGGTGGCGCTCTATACAAGCGTCGATGGCGGTGCCAAATGGTCGAAAGAAAAGGATTTCGACCATGATATACGGGGTATATTCATCGACCCTTTATCGCCGGCTAATCAACGAACCGTTGTTGTCGCATGGAGTGGAGGCGTACATCAACGGGTCAACGGACAATGGCAATTGTATCCTATCACAGGTGATAATGTGCGACTGAACAGTTTTGCCGCCGGTTTTGATGTCGATACAAAAAAATTCATTCTTTATGCCATCTCCGGCAGATCGTATACCAACCGACAGGAAAACCAACCGGGTATTTTCTATTCCGAAAATGGCGGTAAAACTTGGGAAAACCGGCAAAACGGTCTTACAAAATATGCCGCGCCCGGTAAAAGTCCGATGGAGTTTCGGGGCATAGCCACATGCGCCAACCATCCGGGAACGGTGTATATCTCGTACCAAAATATGGCCGGACAAGCCGATACGCTCTTTATGGGCGTTGCCAAAAGCACAGATTTCGGTAAGACGTGGACACTCCCCTGGAAAGATGGCGGAGGCTTTTATCCGCCGCTTTACACCAAAGCTATCCCTACGTATAGCGGATGCTGGTTGACCGACCGTTTTGGCGCCGGGTATGTAGGGATTCCTTTTGCTCCCGCCGTTGCGCCCACGAATCCCGATATTTTCTACGGCACGAATTACGGTTGCATCATCAAATCCGGTAACGGTGGAAAAACATGGGAAGGCGCTTATACCGACAAACTGCCTGACGGCAGTTGGGCAACGCGGGATATCGAAGTGACGACTTGTTACACCATCGTCTTCGATCCGTTCGACAGTAACCATCAATTTATTTGTGTGACCGATATCGGTTTGATGGAAAGTAAAAACGGCGGAAAAGGCTGGCTCAGCCCCACGAAAAATAATGGCATCCCGCAGAACTGGGAGACTAATGCTTATTGGTTGGTTTTCGATCCCGAAGTAAAAGGACGTCTCTGGTGTACGATGAGTTGGAACCACGACCTGCCTCGTCCCAAGATGTGGCGCACCCAAAAAGTCAGCAATTATGTGGGTGGCGTAGCCATGAGCAACGACGGCGGCGCCACATGGCAAACACCAAGCATTGCGACTATGGGCGAAGCCGCTGTAACCCATATCCTGTTAGACCCAAAAAGCAAAAAAGAGGCGCGCACATTGTATGCTTGCGCCTTCGGCAAAGGCGTGTACAAATCGACAGACGACGGCAAGACGTGGGTGCAAAAGAATAAGGGTTTGGAAGGCGCGGAACCTTTTGCCTTCCGTATCGAACGGCGGGAGACCGACGGAACACTGTTCCTGATCGTAAGTCGTCGAAGCGAAGACGGTAGTATCGGTAACGACCGCGACGGCGCTTTATACAAGTCGACCGACGGCGCCGAGACCTGGACGAAAATGAGACTCCCCGAAGGCAGTAATGGCCCGACCGATTTGGTCACCTCGAAAAAGTTTCCAAAACGGCTTGTCCTGTCAACTTGGGGAATTGCCACCCCTTCCGGAAAATTCACTTCCGACACCGGAGGCGGTATCTTTATCTCCGACGACGAAGGAAAAACCTGGACGCAAGTCATGGGCCAAAGTAACAACGGCAGTCATTCCCGCGAAGGCGGTCATTCCCGCGAAGGCAGTCATTCCCGCGAAGGCAGTCATTCCCGCGAAGGCAGTCATTCCCGCGAAGGCAGTCATTCCCGCGAAGGCGGGAACACCGACCAGCACATCTACGGTCTTTCATTTGATCCACGCACCAACCGCTACTATGCCTGCGGTTTCAACGCATCGGCTTATTATTCGGAAGACGGCGCCAAAACATGGACACGCATCAAGGGCTTCAATTTCAAATGGGGACACCGCGTCATTCCCGATCCGCGCGATCCAGAGATGATCTATGTCCTCACGTTCGGCGGCGGCGTATGGTACGGTCCCGCCAAAGGCGACCCCGAAGCAACCGAAGACATCTTAACCACCTTTGTAAGAAGGTGATTATCCAATCCCGTAAAGCGATGCCCTTTAGCCATCAGGTTAAGGCTGAAACGACGCCAAACCGAATGCAAAGTCAAGCTCGCTTGATGATTATTTGCAGGCAAGGAGGCCTGCGCTCCATAAATTCTAATTCTTTATTGAAGGTGGAATACGGTAATGCCATTGAATCGGGTTTTTGTTTCGCCTGCAAATAGTCCTACTTGCGAAGGCAGAAAGCTAAGAGGAAGTTGGCAAACCTGTTTTCCATCGATGAAGAAAAGGATTTTTTCTTTATATTTCACGACGCGGAGGTTATAGCTTTGTTTAAAAACCTCGTTTACCCAAATTTTCTGTACAGGAAACGCACCTGCCTTGTTTGTGAAAATTAATTCAGTCGTTTCTATCGCAGGAAACGTTATCCGGCTCAATCCGGGATGTTCCCAATCAACATGTTTGAAATTGTCGATTGGCTGCCAACGTTTGTCTTTCATGTAAAAATAATTGAATTTCTCATGAATATCCTGAATAAGCGTATCTTGGCGGTGGAGCCCATCTTTTTTCAGCAGAATGGCATTGAGCGTTGTTGGTGTATCGAACTTGAAATGTCGTTCCATGCCATCGCTGAAGACCATGTCGGCGTAGCAGTCTTTAAGCCCTGATAACGAAATATTTTGCGAGGCAACTTCTTTCCCCTTATGCTTACCAGATATGACCATCTGATGATTTATAAAATCAAAAGCGGCTTTCAAATAATTATTTTGGTCGATGTAGACAGGATAAACGCCCGCTATACCTTTTTCTGAACCCGATTCAATTTGAACGCTCATTTCGTACTGATCCATCAGGTCGCCTTTTAATGACAGTTTGTCGTTATTTTCTGTTGTTTTCCAGCCCACAATATGATCGTCATATTCGTCCCATCCAATGGTATAGGTAATCCCGTCGAATTGTGTCGTAGCGTTGTCTGAGGTTATTCCCGGTAATCCTTTCCCTGAAAATGAGGTTTCAATTTTTGACCTGCCGGGCGCCGGCAGGTCATCTATTTTGACGTCAAAATTGGTGTGGTTCTTAAAAACCGACAACTTATGATAGACATCCACTCGGAAATCTGTCGGCAGAGGGAAGGCGGCAGTCTTAGACCTGCCATTTTCTTGTAATCTATACTCCCATTGATGAGTACGTGCATTTATCAGAACCTCCAACCAATTTTCATTATCACCTTTCCATGCCATAATACCGCCTTTGGTATCTTTTCCCGGCAGTTTTACGCCGGCTTCAAAATAATAATGCGTTGCTGGGATGCTGGTTATCGGTTGGTTGAGCTTAGGCAGAGATTGGTTGTTATCTGTCAGGTATTGGTATGTCGGTTTGGCAGGTAGCGGGTGGTCTCCCGGCGTATTATTACACGTGATACCGTCAACCGTCAGCCTCTTATTAAAAAAATGAATACGATTGACATATTGCCCGCGCTGTTCAGCATTTTTATTCGCCATATAAATCAGCCACCATTCGAACCCGTTGGGACCGCGAAGGATATTGGGTTGTCCGGGCGTAAACAGAATATCGTCTGCAACCGTCTCTTTCATATCGAAAAGGGCGATGTCCAAGAAATTTGACCTGCGCCCCGATTGTCCTTCAACAGCCAGTACGTTGTCGCCTTCATTTAAAAGATTCTTTTTATCGCTCAAATTGACAGGAATATAGTCGCTTCGGTTGCTGTCATAGATAATCGTTCCATTCAGGTAAACCCGTGTTGGCCCATCGTGGTTTATCCGCATCGACAGATTGCCGTTGCGATTTTTTGAATAGGAAAAGTTTTTAAGCAGTCGAAGTTGCCCTTCCCGCCAAATGGTTTTCACTTTTTTCACCGTAGCATTTTCAGTTATCGGAAAACCGAATCCCGGCTTCCCTTTCTGCCACGACGAAGCGTCGAATCCAGGTTTATACCAGTCGGGAGCAGCAGAATCAACGGCATAGAAAAATACACCGTTATCGCGGTATTTCAATAAATCCACATACAATTCTTCGAGGTCGAGCTGGTTTGATTGAACGACGGGGTGAGCATATTTGTTACCACTGTTAAATTCGAGCGGACCTGAAGATTCT
>Ga0209628_10002153_pt1 | contig 13213 bp, 11 predicted proteins | sample TergutCu122P4_FD_187285 | JGI IMG/M metagenome (GOLD analysis project Ga0209628, IMG submission 187285) | Cubitermes ugandensis P4 segment gut microbial communities from Kakamega Forest, Kenya - Cu122 P4 (SPAdes) (version 2) | ecosystem: Host-associated > Arthropoda: Insects > Digestive system...
ATGTTAAGTAAAGTTATTAACATTACAGAAACCACATATTCCTGCCAGTTTTAATATGTATTTGGTTATCAATAAGTGTGTAACAGCTGTCAAAGTTTCAAACTTTTCTGGCCATTATCTCCGTAACCGTTCAACTTTGGATATAGGTGTTTTGGGTTATAACGGTATAGTTTAACATAAGGAACACCCTCCCGAAGTTTGGCATGTTCCTCCTGGGACACTCTGTATATGAAGTTTATGTGGGAACATATATTTGCCAAGGACAAAAATTGGAAAACAAAAGTACCTAACGTACACACTTCCACTTTTCAAAAATAAGTAACTCCACAGAGCATATTCGCCTTTCATGGAACCTTAAGGTTCATTACCATGTTCATGAGTCTGTCTCTTGTCACTGTCCTGAGCCACATGAATCCAGTCAACATCCCATGAACCCATTTCTTCTAGATGCTTTAATATGACCCTCCATATGATGCTGATGTCTTCCAAGTGGCCCATTCCCTTTAGGCCTTCTCATATATATTGTGTACACTTCTCATGTATCCCATGCATGCTACTTTGCTAACCTATCTAATCTTCATCAAGCTGATAATTTGAATAATAAATACTGGGTTGATACAAATATGATGCTCACCATATAAATTTACCAATGTTCAGTATGGTCTATACTGAACACCACAGACAGAATATTTTACTGTGGTTGTAATTAGCTCTGAAAAGCATACCTGCATATTCCACACAAAATATGGAGGATGGGGAGACATTCAGACAAACAAAATATGTGTTCCTCAAATCAGAGAACAGCTTCCACTTTTTGTTTCAGTCTTGGAAGTGTCTGCACTCTTTGAATTACAGCATGGCTCCAGAGTGAACTTCAGTGACAATGGATAAGGAAACCTGGTGTGTATGAATTTGAATGTAAATAAATTAAAAATTTATATATTTGCTACTTAATATTTACTGTTTGAAGTTTAAATGCATATATTATGTGTGATATCAAATTACAAGGTACAGTAACTAAATTCTTAATTTTTACATATGTACATAGTAATTAATGAAATAATAACATAAAAATGTCCAATCTAAGTTCCATGTTGATGTAAAACAAAATGGTCTCTCAGATCATTCCAGCAAACCGTCCTGCACAGGCTGAAAGGTTCCAGTGCTGAGGTTTTACTGTACTTTACATTATGTAGTTGCCTTTGATAGGTCACCTTAATGATGACAGATCAGAGCATAACATTTTGCATGTGATGCAGGAGTTAAAAATAGAAAAAGAAATACAATTTATTTACAGTCTGCTCTTTTGCTTTTTCTCAGCAATAAACACAAATTCATATTGCAAATCATACACAAGGCTCCTCCACTTGCAGAACTTCTCCAGATATGTTCTGTATTCCTTAGAATAACTTAATATTATTTGGAAAACAGAAGCCTTCACAGTTTGCCACTTAAATCTCACATCTTGGATGAGTATTCAGTGTACTGGTAGCAACCAAAAATTAATTACAATTTAAAGTGATAATTGAAGATGTTGGTACCAAACAAAGAACCTTCTAAGTGTTACAGCAGGGCAGATAAATTCTACAACTTACAGATATAAAATTGCCTTCAGAACAGCTGAAAAAGTTACGATTCATTCTCCATGCCACGTACAATAAACATTACAGAACATAAGAACTGATCACAATTATTTCAGCATCAATATGGGCAATGCAACAGGTGCATTATAGGTAGCAGAGGTTCAGAGAAATGTGCCACCACCACCATCTTCAGGGCAGAAAATATATGCATCATGTTCCTCTGAAACTTCAATGCCTACCTACAGATATACATGGTTTTGCATTGCAAAAGAAACCACTCTAACCTAAAGCCTTCACAGTATCTGAATTCAGTAAACTGTTTTGGGCTAGCAACTGTCAGGAGTACATGAACATTTTGAGAACTATCAGTTCTCATCGTCAGGGAAACTGAATACCTCGGACGTCAGTCCATGTCACATACATACCTGCCCAAAACCTTGGCTCATAGTTGGTTGCAAACCAATGAGGGCGTGTGGGTGGAGTCAAGTGCTCATTCTGCTTTGTACTGCTTCTTCAAAATGTTAATCAAGAAGCAGAACCATACTCTGCACAGACACTTAGATGTGAGTATTGTTTTAAAGGTACTGGTAATACTCGGAGCACTGGTTAAAATAATGGTTCTAAATAAGTTAATGTAAACATAAAATATTTTAATTTTCAGGAAAATACAGTACCTTAAATGTACATTAAAATTTGTCATTTCAAATATATACTCTATGTTATTTGCTATGTATCAAATTATTACTTGCATCTGACTTATGGAAGTTAACACATTTGATTTTGTGCAAATGTCAGGTAACATGGGAGGTTACATGGGTGAGGGGGGAGTGAATAGAACATAAGTGTTTATATTGACATAAACAATATCTTAGGAAAATATACAAAATATTCTAGGACTGATATAACACAACTATTGAAGTAATAACAATGATTTTGACAGTGTTTAAATGTTGGCACACACAATTCTGCAAGATGTGTAATCAAAATTTCACTGAAATACCTTACAAGAGCTATTTTTATATTAATTTTAAATTTACATTCCTGTCTTGGAGTACATGCTTCATACAACAATGGGTTTCATTACTTAAGTTGCATTTTGAGGAATGCAGCTAAAACATTTTCTTACACAGTACACACCCAATCACATACACACAAACTCTGCAGCACATTATAATCATTATGTCATGCATTACCATGTTGTCTTATTGCCTAAAACTACGTATCTAATGTTATAATAATCATGTTTCAAAACAAACTTAAATCTGTTACAGAAATAAATGCTAGAGTTGGCACCACAAAATGCCATCTTATTAAAATGGCAATACAGCACATTACACATTCTAAGACCTGAAATCCATATTATATGTAAGATTTTAAACATTATGAGGTAGTCATCTATTTTGCTTTGGAAACAATACACTGACCAGCAAAATACACTCAATACTAGTCTCCACGGGACAGTTCTCACTATGGCAGTTTCCTCTTGCTGCAGATAGAAATGTCACATAATAATATTTCATACAAATATTCTTCATACATTCTGACAGGTAAAATATTTTATTCTTGAAACAGTGAGCCTGGAACATCACTGTAAGAATTAGTAAATTGTTATCATGTATTTTATACACAGCTCTGACACCTGCAGTAGCAGCATGCATTGGCAGGTTACTGAACTTCACAGACATCTGTGCAAAGAAGTATCTTTCTGAGATCTTTGCTGTTCTAGGATGTTATGGAGCGTCAGTTGGTAGTTACTGATGTTTCAGAACAAACTCAATCCTATCTTCCAGGGTGAAGCAGAAAACCCCTGAAGATGGGACTGACAGGTTGTCCCAAAATGTCAGTAACTTACTACATATCAGCACCTTGTAACATCCCAGAAGAGAAAAGAACTCACTCACATGGCAGTGGAAGCTTGAACTCACACATGTATCTGTCTCTTGTTCACCATAGCCTGCTTTTTCACAATCTTTTCCTTTGGTAATTGGATACAAAATTATGAAAATAATACATGTAAGTTCTTATGGTTATTACTGAAGGTTTGATGTAACGCCAATCTATCACTCAATCACTGCCATGAACACAGCTCGGGGTCTTCTGACAATGGGCTGGAAAGGAGCAATTGGACACAGGAGAAAACTATGAACAGGGAAGATCCACATTCTGCACACTTCCCCAAATATTATTTGGGTAACCATAACGAAAATGAAATAGACAAGGCATGTATCTGTACACTGCATGGTTAATGTGAGAAATGATAGACAAATATTTAATTGGGAGGGAGGAAAGAAAGGAAGAAAAGAAAAATTAAAAGGAACAAAGAAAGAAAAGTAATGCCGAATGACCACTAGAGAGACTTAGGCATTGATGGGAAGACAATATAAAATTTAACTTTTAAGAAATAGGGTGTGAGGAAATTGACTGGAATCATCTGGCTCATGATATGGTTCTAAGGCAGGTTCTTGGAAACATGACAATGAATGCAAAATTTGAGGTTCTGACAGTATCACTGATGAATAGTGGATCTTCTGGGATGTTATGCCATGTCCACCTGCAAATGGTTACCAAAAAGTCAACTACATATCAGCTGATGTGGTGCTAACACCCCAGAAGAATTTAATCTTCATGATAATGAGTGGTCATATTCTATAAAAGGAGGCAAATTTCTTGAACATTGGAGTGTTGGTCTGGTTCTCAAGGGCTTTGTCTATGATGTTAACACTGTGTGTCTTTGTACCTGATTTCTTTTTATACAATCTCAGGTTTGTGGTTTCCTGAGAGTATACACTGCTGGCTGTGACAGTGGTACTTGGCAGCATTTCCTTGCATTAATCAGCACATTCCTGCATTCAGTAATGGTTTGCTGCTCTAAAATATCGGTTTGTGCCCACAGTATGAAGTCAGTCAGTCAGTCAATCCATCATTCAGTCAATCAAACACACAAACAATGCTACAAGCTGTTATATTGATATTTCACAGTTTACAACTCTGCTGGCAACAGACCAACGATCCTGAGTGTTTTGTTATTTTCTGGCCAAGATTAATTCCATGATTAACTTTCATTCCTGTTTGTGTTAGTTATCACTTCAATTTAAAATGATGAACCAATGATGCAATTGCCACAGTGCAGTTCAAACCATGACCGGAAACAGTCACGTGACAAACTGTAGCAATGTCTGTGTGTGCACTCTTCGTCTACTGGAACTCATATTTTCTGGTACTTCACGTATAGATTCATCTGAGGTAAACTGTTCTCCAGGGGTTCAGAATAAGTAACTCTTCTGTCTTATTTGCAATGACATTACATGAACATTTTGCCATGTTGCTACAAGACCAGACTTCTGATTTTTAAATGCCTCAAACTGCAGTCCAACATAATACCTTACAAAATAGAGTGGATCTAGTCCATGTGCAGCAGTACCAAAGGCTGTTACAGTAATGCCATGAAGTAAGAATACTGACCACCCATCCAACTGAAGCAAAGACCTGTTCATTCCCGAACAGCTAGATCTTGATTTATATGCTATTTGTGTCCAGAAAAGAAGGTGTAATTCAAAAAGGCATTACCCTCTAAAATATCTGCGAACGCACACATAAAAACACCTCAACAATTCATTATATACATTCACGCAGCAAGAAAATTTGCTGCATTTTTAAGGCATGCTGCATAATCTCTGACATTCTCCACAAAATGTCAGATGTCAATAATACTCATGTTTTCCATAAACCATGTGCTACAATTTAAATACCAACCTCATTGGATGAAAGCAATACCCATAAGAAATAATGGAATAGTTACAGATTAGTGGAAATCATTCCAGTGACACCCTCTTCATATACAGTATACTTACATGTACTTAGGACATGATTATGGCGTTACAACAGTAAAGAAACCAATAGTAATATTATTCTTAGGCTTCGTAAAGTAGAAACCCTTAAACAGTTGGCATACACTTATGTTAAATGCTGGAGGGGGTGATTTTTTTTTTTTAAAGCAATGTCACCAATTTGGCATACAGTACCCTTGGCCAAGCCAAGAGCACGTTGGGTATTAGCAATACATTCACATTTTACATGCCTATTGATTGTGTCTAATTTCTTTTCAACGCTGATTGTCAATTGTGCTTCCATTGGAGTTGCACTAGAGGGATTGGGATTTATGTTTCTCATTCACTTTGAAAAGGAAAATCAGACACTATTAAATAAAGTCAAGGGAACACAACACAAATGATTGCCATGAACAAACAGGGCACAGTGCCAGAGGGAATTATAAATATAAACAATATGGTCAAACACAACTCAGTGATTTTATTAAGGTGTATTTCTTACATTTTTTCATTCGACATATTTCAGCTCTAGTTATGAGCCATCTTCAGGTTGATTACTTTTCTTAGTAAGGTGAAATATACAATTAGCAATGCTATTGTTATTGTTACCTGTGAGATCTCATATAACATATAAAAATTTTGACATTGATTCCGCTATATAGCAGTATTAAAATTAAGTTAGTGGAAGTTAATTGTATTAGAATATTAAAATTACAGGGTATTATAATCATGGAATGTGGTGTGGGTACTAATTAATAATTTTTAGTACCCGTACCACATTCCATGATTATAATACCCTGTAATTTTAATATTCTATATAATTAACTTCCACTAACTTAATTTTAATACCGCTATGCAGTGGAATCAATGTTAAAATTTTTATATGTTATACAAGATCTCGTAGGTAACAATAACAGTAGCACTGCTAATTGTATATTTCACCTTACTAAGAAAAGTAATCAACCTGAAGATGGCTCATAACTAGAGCTGAAATATGTCGAATGAAAAAATGTAAGAAATACACCTTAATAAAATCATTAATTGAGTTGTGTTTGACCATATATTGTTTATATTTATAATTCTATACAACACAATGGGGATGTCTCATCTGAAAGTGACAGAAGGAGTTTACAGAAAATGTGGCAGGTGTCAATCAAAGAGTGGTGTACATTGTCAAGGGGAATTATGCAAAATGGTGTAAAATAAACAGGTGTATATCAAGGTCTGCTGGTCCCAGTGGCTGTGCAGTCTAAGGCTGCTCGCCTGCTGAGACTGTGGGTTCGAATCCCACCAGGGAATGGATGTCTGTCTGTTGTGAGTGTTGTGCGTTGTCAGTTAGAGGTCTCTGCAACGAGCTGATCACTTTTCCAGAGGAGTCCTACCGACTGTGGTGAGTTGTGTGTGATCTAGAAACCTTGTGAATGAGGAGGCCCTGGCCCACTGGGGGCTGTTGTGCCAAATAAAAAAAATCAAGGTCTGGCTGTACTAATGAGTCTTAAGTATCCCCTGCACTCTGTAGTAAAAACGACAACAGCCAGTTTGGAGAAGGTTAATGCTATTAACACAAATTTTTGTGGTTAACTAATTTATGCTTCAATAAACTGTGTGACATGCGTTGGTTCCCTGTTGTTTGCTTGAATATAAAATTATGAGAAATAACAGGTTTCTTTTGAAATAATGGGATACAGTCAGATTACGGACAGTTTTAATGGCGACCTGACAGGGATTCCGTCATAATTTAAGTTTCTGCAAAATAAACTCTATACTGCAAAGGTATTGGTATCAAATTACTGTTTAAAGGGTACATGTCTACAGGGAAAAATACACAACAATCAAGACTCCTGCTTGTAAACTGAGAGTGTTACACTACTGAACAGTTGATTTGGACTCGCCTTGATTGCGGCAACTTTATCTTTAGGCTGAATATGAAACAACTACTAGCTCAACATAGTCCCCTCCTAGGTCATACATGGCTGCCATCTCCTTGGGAGCTTTCACATGGCTTCACAGAATCATTCTTTAGGGGTGTAGTGATACCACTCATGTACAGCTGCCTGTGCAGTTTCCTTGCCACTGTTGAAACTCTGTACCCAGCTGAACATGTGACAGTTTAAATGCCTTCCTTCCACAGGAGCCATGTGGTCCATCTCTGGCGATGATAATCACATTCCATCTTGAAACTCCTGGCCATGCATTTCAACCCCTATACTTGGTAGTGACAGAGCAGTTTTACACAGGCTTGCATGTCTAGGGCCATTGGAATGCTGATCTAAAACCACACTATCCGATGATAATTTGCACAATAACATAGCTTGTTGACAAATATTCGTATTTTAAGAATTCAGACTGCCTATAACTGAGCCAATGTTTCAACACTCACAGGAGTGTGGTATCAGCTGTCATTAAAACATCATCATCAGAATGATAATGATGCATGTGTCAACAGACTGCGCCATACTATTCAACAATACAGAGCATATGAAGACTTAGATGTATATGACACAATAAGAAAACTATTCCACATTAAACAGGCTAGTGGCGCTTGGTCCTTGAGGAGGAAAAATTCATTTTACATTCTTTTGAAACAAATGTAAGGCACAAAATGTACATATCTGGTATTCACTATTAGAGCCGGACTGCTATCTTACTGCACCTGTGTGCATGGGCAGCTTGCTTACAACTTGCAGTATGAGAGGAGACGGGCGTAACAGCACAGGAGGACTGGGGGACGTTAATATGCCTGCAGTACTGTTGTCTCTATTTCTAAGAATATTGGTTTGTGTTCTTACTTCAGAATGTCATTTTTAGTCCATATAATTCCTCTTCTCACATGCACTCCCATACATTGTACAGTATTTCATATCCTTGACTACAGACAATTCTGTGACTTCCTATCACAGACAGTGTCACACTACAGCCTGAGTATTCTAACAAGAAAAGTGTTTTTGGTTGGTTAACAGCAGGCAACACAGAATGATCTGCACTGTATAACTGATGTAACAAATTAATCCAACACCCCTCCAGTAGTATAAGTCCATACAGAGCTACTGAAAAATGTTCTTTGTTCAAAGCCACAAGGTTAGATTCTGTAACAGGTCACCACCTGCACAGCGTATTATATCACCTTAATTTAGACACCCATTAATAGTAAAGAGCAACTTAAAGTGACAACTAAAAATATTCAGTAGCAATGTATGTCAAAACTTAGATGCAATATGTTCAACAATGGCTAAATCCATATGGAGGCTAATACCTAAATATTGGCACTTCTAAAGGAAGCTACTGTAACCAGTTTTTTGCAACTGTATATATATTATTACAGATAACACAGGTCAAAAATGGTCCCATTTTGTATCACCTTCCCCTGCTCGGTGTAATCAATATTGTGGGTTTGGTGAAAGGCGTTGGCTGTGGTGATATGATGCTATAGAATTAGTTGTGTTTACAACAGAGGTGGGACCAGGGGACAGCAACTGATGCTGTGGTGTCTGAGGGGACTGGCGTAAATCATTTCTAGTCGAGCTAAATACTTGTTGTGGTGGCCCCCCACATTTATTTCCACCCACAAAGTTTCCATTTCCTGGCCTCACACCACCACTGTTACCACTACTGTGGTAAGAACTGTATGATGAGTCTGCGGAATCCTGACGACGATTCACCACCATTCCATATACGGACTCAGGACGATTTGTTCCACCACCAAATTTTCCTGCAGCTGTGTTAGTAGCAGCATTCCCATGGCCAACACCATAAACACCACCAGTTTCTCCACGGTTCACACTTGTAATCCCACGCACACCATATATACTCTCTGAACGTTGCTGCAGTTGATTCTGCTGATTCTGGACATTCTGATTGGTTGTGTTATGGTTCTGGCTAAATCTCATTGGGTAAAGAGACTGTGCGGGTACTAGAGGTCCTGGTCGAGGCACACCATCACGTGAGCACACAGGTCCTGGCGGAACTTTGCTGTAGACGGACTGGGATCGGTTGAGATTGGCCCGAGTCAGGGGAGGAGACTTTGTATACAGAGACTTGGTTCCACCATACAAGGACTCAACCCGATCAAGCTTACAAGGCGGTGCTGAGTAGAGACTTGCAGATGTCAAGCTTGGGCAATATGCATTACCAGGACCTGAAACATTTACACATTCTGGCACCTGCTGGATTTACTACTTATAGAAAAACTCATCCTTACACTTATCCAGGTGGAGGTTCTTCTCTTGTCCTTACAGAAATTTCTTTTTAGCAGCAATTTTGTGCACTTATGCAGTGCTGCAGCATTCTTGCAAAATTCAGTGAATGTATACTTCTGAACAGTCATTATCAGTTATTAAAGTAAAAAATGGAAGTTCTCAACAAGACTGACTGTCGCCCCACAAATGTAGTGCTACTAATATCTTCAAAATTGCTGCCAAACTCTGAACAGATCCAATAGCCTCATCAGTAACATCCCCATGTAAAAGAAGTGTATGGGAAAACAAAATTTGAGTACCTATGCATGTTACTTTTGTATTAAATTTTAAGCACAAAATAATTGGGCATGTTAGGCACAGATGCAAGGAGTGGGGAGAGGGGCTGCCTCCCTTTGAGAGGGAAAATGTGAAGTTTTGAATACATTTTCTTTCAGCTCCTAGACTGCAATGTGGCAATCAAATAACCAAATTATTTTGTGGTTTTCAAAAGCTATTTCATCTTGGGTGGCTTGACATGGGCAATGCTGGGGGGGGCAGTAGTGGAGCTGCCCCAGGCAGCAGAGTCAAAGGAGCAGCAAATTGGGCATAAAAACAAACATTTTAAATGCAAAATTTGATTTTCTGCACTCTAAAAATGTTAAATTAGACAGCTGAATATAAGGAAATTCAATAAATACTTGTGTTTTTAAGGTCACAATTTCTTTTGGGGCAGCCATTGTAGCTGTTGGCCCTGGGCACCAAACAAAAAAATATGTAGCTATGCCACTGCAACTTGCAATACATTTCCAACATCACACAGAGACATACTGCAGGAAATCACAAAGAAAACTCTTCTTCTGCTAATGTATGTCTTGAAGTTTTGTTTTAGTGATGCACGTGTTCAAACTGACTAGCCAACTCAGTGAGGTGTTCATAAATTTTTACTACAACATCCCTGTAATATCGCAACATTACTGAATATTTAATTCCAAAATATTAAGCATGCGGACACCAAGTGACATTAAAATCCTGGCTGATGTCAACAGAAGCATTTTCCTGAAAACTACAGACATTGAAGGGGTGTGAATCTTACACGCAGTGTCATCTTATATTTGTGTAAATGCAATATTATGATCCCTCACATGAACATTCCGAATGAATGATATGACATAATGTTTGGGTGCATTACCTTCATGTCTGCTTCCATTTTCTGTTTAAAAAATATGCACTGTTAGCATATGACATACCTGTGGGAGAAGCTGGTGTTTGTGGTCCTCCGTGATTTACAGCTGGCCTGTATAGATCTGCAGCGCGCATTGTGTTGAAAGCAGACCCTTCAAATTTGGGTGCTGCAGGCTTGTCCAGTTCATCATAGGGATCTTCATCAGAGTGAATACTTGAAGAATCTAAAATATACATAGACAATATACCAAATTTTTATGCAGTTTCCAGAAAAATGACAAATAAAGGATTCGAGGCGGCACCAAGTCACTTCACCCACCCACAAAGGAATGTGTTTTCGAACACTGGTTAATCGGTTGTCCTTTGTCTTCCTCATTCTGCTGCCATGAACACAAATGCTGTTTCCCTAAGGAATCAGTGAAAGCTGGAAAGTATTTTTCTAACTAAAATTTCGTAACTGTTAAATGTGCCTGGTAGAGGTGGCATGCTGCAACTTTACGATCATATACAATACTGTCACATTATATTGCACACTGAGCAACATCACGTTCCAGCATGTGATCCAGCCCTGTAGAGAAGGTACAGTAAATGCATTCACCCACTGCTTCTCCATTCATATAAGCCAGTGTTTCCCAATCTTCTTTGCTCACGGACCCCCTTTGGCTTCGAAAAATAACCACGGATCCTCACATCCTTGCTCACACAGATACAGAGGGTCCAGATGATAGGTATACAAAATAAAACATCATATCTCAGAAATGATTTTAGATAGCTATGAATACATACCGGTAGCATACGTCACAATGCATTGCATGACTGGACATTAAACTAACTGTCACTCACTTTGAAGGTAACAGGGGTTTCTTACTTAGATACCGTAATGGTCACATGAAATAAACACACTGCCAATTAAAGAAGTTCTGTGATTATTAAAAAAAAAAAAAACATTCTTCATTTAATGAAAAAAATAAGTAAACTTCAAAGTAGCCATTACAGAAATGTACCCATGGATTCTTCGGGAACCGGTTGCAGATCCCTTGGGATCCGTAAAACACACTTTAGGAATCAGTGATATAACTCATAGCTTGAAAATGAAATGTCCTAGTATCCATATTTTCAGAGACATGTTTTGACATTTGCAGTACACAGAAGATACCACTAGCACAGGCACGCTCAACCCGTGGCTCCCACGCAACATGTTACTCGTGACAGTCTGTTGCATTGCTCACACAGACATTTGAAATGAGAGGAAACCTCTTAGTCCTTTCCCTGGCGAAGTCAAGTTGGAACATTCAAAGCAATTTTGAAACTTATGAACTGTTTATTTATGGACGCATACATTACATCATTAATACATGGTGTAGAAATGTGCTGAATTTAGTGACACCCTAGCAGCTTGTGAATTGTATTTCTTTTAAACTTTTCCTAATATTATGAGTAGTGTATATTTTTAATGCACATGGTGTCCAGCAAAATATACAGGTAGAAACTGTACATATGATTATACATATGCCTATTCATTCTTCACGCTGTGTATTGAATTTCATGCTGCCTGCATGCAGACCAAAGTTCGTTGAAGTTGTCTGCACCACAAACAAAGTTGTGCAGGCCTGCACTACACTGATGATGTGCATTTGAGAAACAGATTGTATCTCTCTGCCTGTACTTCCTTTTCAAGACTTGATCTTTTCAGTGACAGGCAATAATAAGAACTCAAGCAACCTGCAAATACTTCTCCTTATCCTTAAGAACCAAGATGTAATTACTGTTGTAAACAAACTGTCTACAATAATGTAACCACTCACATGCTTTTCCAGAAAATTTCTCATCTAGAGGAGTATTTTTAAGTGCAGTCTCCTGTATGTAAAAGAAGTAAACTAACCTCCATCAATGGATTCCTTGGCCTGTCGTATATGTCTTCGGGGATTGAAAATGAATTCATAGATGAGGCCGGAAGCTACTCCTCCAAGTACTGGACCAAACCAATAAACCTATATGAGAAGAAACAAAGTTCTGGTAACACTGCCTTTTTTGTAAGAAAGAAATGCATAAATGCAGATACTAATTCTTCACACAATTAGAAACACAATTTGGTCAAGCTCACTGACTATGACCACCAAGGAAACAATGTGGTTCATGGAAATATAAGTCTACCTGACGAGCCATTACTCTTAAAAAAACTTCACTGTAAAACGTACTCATTTCCTGTGATTTTGACCGTGCATCGTCGTTAATATGTGGAAATAAAATGCCAACTAGATGCAACAGAGGTTTTTATTGCAGATCTTATTGCTTGCCCAACATGTTTCAGGCACCACTATGCCCAACATCAGGAGCTCAAGAGTATTATACAGTGGTTGCTGCCTGTGGTATTTCGTCCTGTGGTTTTCAAGTTGCTGGTCTGGTGCGGAGCTGAGGGTTATGTGTCCGGTTTGCAGGATGCTTG
>Ga0209628_10002154_pt1 | contig 13213 bp, 8 predicted proteins | sample TergutCu122P4_FD_187285 | JGI IMG/M metagenome (GOLD analysis project Ga0209628, IMG submission 187285) | Cubitermes ugandensis P4 segment gut microbial communities from Kakamega Forest, Kenya - Cu122 P4 (SPAdes) (version 2) | ecosystem: Host-associated > Arthropoda: Insects > Digestive system >...
AGTAATTTACGATTCATTAACATTTATTAGACATAGTACATGACCATCACACATAATTTCGTCACTGTCACACATTCCTTTGCACTGTTATAATCAGTGACTGTTTTCAGGCAGTCGACCCACATCACTATTGAAATAGACAGTGAATGCACTTGGTTAGACATCCTCGCAGTTCAGAAATGTCAGCTGCACTGCTTGCAGTTCGGGTCGGCTCGGCTTGCAATGTGAATAGTCACTCGTTCAGCTCAGTCCAGTTCGGCTCGGCTCGGCCTGCAGTGTGAATGAGCCCTTAGGCTTACCCTAAAAAAAAACAGTATTGATAATTCTGTTCTGTGTCTATAAAACTTCCTGCCACATTTCTCAGTGAATTAATGAGCAACTTCAACCTACTTAGTCTATAAACCAAGGTTATACCTTTGCTTTGTTTGTTTGCTGATGCTGGCAGCAATGAAATGTCATGTCATTTATTTGCAACCTGTCCATAAGGTGGAAGATGTTTCCCCTACATGCGACAATAATAGGACACAAATTCAGGCATACCATCACACTGTGGCGGCACATTCACATAGTGTGTCTGGGACAGTGACTCAGCTATGGGCTGGATGACCAGTGAATCTTGTTTGATTCTTGACAGAGGGAATTCATTTTTCTTTTCTCCAAAATGTCCAGATGATTTGTGGCATTAAGTTTTAATAATTTAACAAAAATCACCTAGCCTGCTCTCAGTAAGTACCAGGAGCAGCAACTGGCCAGGGTATAGAAGAGACCGTCTGTGAACATTTTCACCCATTGCGGTGATTATTAAGTTCTACCTCCATGAAGTTTTTCCCCATACACCAACCATATTCACCCATATGTAAGCCGGGATTTTTTTCATAATTCGCCTAAAACTGGGGGGTGGGTCACCTTAAATTGTGCACAAAGTTAATCACATTCTGTACTGATCATTTTCGCGAAAATAAAACATTGTGACAAACCTCTACCTACTCTCATTTTTGGTAACCACTCATTACCTATACTAAATAATCTGTGCTCATTACAGACCAGCGGAAATAGTGAATGGAAAACAGCAAGCATGGATTACGCGAAAGCGCACACAACCAAACACAGATTAATACTGGTGCAACCAAAACAGTTGGGGCGTCCCTCTAGCACAGATTATATATATCCCTCTAGCGACGACACATGTACGGATAAATGGAGTTTCTCTTGCCGCTCACTTCCGTGGTTCGCACGATTTGGACGTGACAGTTACGTCGATGGCTCAGCACAGCCCGCAGGTTGCTTATACATGCGACAGTTAGCAGAAGCGCGCGACAATGATCCGTGCGAAGTCCATTACTGTCGGTAATCCGTGAGAAGTAACGTATTCCGTTCGTTAAGTGCTTGTGATCCAGGAGTTAAAACCTGTGCCTGTGAAAGATGCTAAGGGAATATGTCAGACAATAAGTAAGAAGGGGATGTGTATATGATATGCTTCTTGCTTCTCTGTTGACGTAGAGTAAATCTTTATCTGAGCTAACAAGTTTTGGAACAAACCAAAGCGTTAGCAAATTATATAACATTTGAAAATGGTAATATTAGTGCTGGTTCATGTTTGCACTAATTTGGTTAGGAGTGTCTTACTTTAATGACACCTTTTTCTCGTACTGTTTGGGTGTTTTTATGACATTTGTATGATGGATTCGTTTGCCAACAGTGATGATACACTTCTAGAAGGGGATTTAGGAGACGATGTTGACTATGATTTAGGGAATGAAGATGAAGATGCATTGCTAGCAGATGATTATGATGTACAGGTGAGTGTCACCTCCAAAGATATTTAATATACGATTTTGATATGCTGAGACACGTGTGTAAAGAGGTGGAAGGGTTAGTATAAGCGACGATGTACACGATGTGTATTCTGTGTTATAGGGTTCAAGTCATCGTACAGTTTTTCTAGAAGGACAAGAGGTGTTGAGTAGCCAAGATGGATATCAGTAAGTACACCTTACCAGTAGTGTGTAGGCAAGTGGCAAGAGAGTTACAGTGTGAACAGTTTTACTGATTATGACACCCAACTATTCTGGTGCAGTTTTACCATCTCTCTGTGTGTTAGTTTTATTTTTTGAAAGCTGTAGAAGGTGCAGTTGAGGAAAAGAGGACTTCCCATACTACACAGAGCAAAGTAAATTGGATCATGTGGTACTTTGGGTAATTTATGATGTTGTTGTGCTAGGGGCATGATGTATCTCCTGAAGCTTGGCCTACTGTTATATCAGCCTCATCTTTATGTAGTGCCACGTATTTATTCAAATAGGTCTCACATCACCCTGACCACTACATTTGGTGCAGAGGGACTGTCACAGTTCAGATGGGAAGTCTGTTGCTACTGCATTTTCAAATAGGCTGGCTTACTTTAGCAGCCATGGATGATAGTTGAGTATAAAGTACTGGTGAAATTTTAATGGGCAAGGGAAACCTGAAGTGCTTGGAGAAAATTCAGCCTTATGTTCCAATGCTGCTTTGTTCACAACATGTCCCTTATGTCTGTCCTATAATTGAACCCAAGCTTGTGTTGTGAGAAGCCAGTGGTTGACCTTTTGGTGTGTACCATAAAATATACCCATTGTGCAGTGTAATGCTAAAAATGTTGGTTATTAAGTTAAGGTCACGGCACTTAATGGCCTTCCTGATGCTGAACTCATTTAAATTCCAGTCTTCTACAGATCGTATCGGGCATTTCATTCCGGTGCCAAGGGGTTAAAAGTTTGAGCTCTGACATACCATTCTAGGTTAAATTAGTTTAGGTTTATGTCTGAAGGTTTGTATGTGATATCTGTGGGAAACCTAGCAAACTTTCCCATGAGATTGCTGAAATTTTATGTAATTAACATGCACATGATATGTCCATGTGCCGTTGCGTGTTTTTGATGGTAGTAAAATCAATAAGAGTGTTGTAAATATGTTTTGAGGTGTACATGATGATATCGATTTCCTGTCCATTATTAAATTTCTTGCACATATAGCTGTTCACATTTTCATAGGTTCCCAATTTTTTAACTCTTAAGAGGCTCATCACCAAAAATTGATATCTCCAGATTCAAATGTTGCAAACATTTTATCCTCCTTATTTAATGCTCTTAAGCTGTTTGTCTTAATAACATTGAAAAATTCAGTTCCAGTCTCACAGAAAATGTGGTCTTCATTATGAAAGCTGGTTAGTTAATAATATTTAGTGAAATAATTGTTGTTTATTCTGAGAATCATAAAAAGTGCAAATATAATCTTTGTGGTTCATATGTGGAGATTTTAAAAGCAGGTGGTAAATATTATAGCCACTGTGCTTTTAAAATGCTTAAGAGGGTACCTGAATTGCATTATGAAGTTACAACACAGTACTGTCATACATTAAAATTGTCTTCCATTTCACAACCCTCAACAGCAGGGAACCAGAAGAACCATTCGATGATGTGCTGGATTTGGGTGTCACAGAAGGAGATGACTTGGACTCGGAGCTTCAGGAATCGCAAGAGCCAGAGAAGCTGAGGCACATGAAGGATCCAAATTTGTTACACCGTACAGAACACCAGAAGCATGGTGAGGGCAATACTTATCTCAAGATCTGAGGCTGTGGTGAATGTTGGCAACACTGGTGTACTGATGTGACTCAAGTTCTAATTCCATAAAATATCAGTCAGTTCAGTCCCCTGGTATTGTCAGCAGATGAACATGTAAATTTTACTGTTATGACTGAAGCCCTAAACATTTGATTCTTTTGTGGCTGAAGCCTCCAGTCTCTTCAACTGTTCTGTCCATACTTGCCTTGGCTGTGGTATAGGAGTCCATTTACATTACAAGGTGGTTCTTCTTCTTTCTTTTTGCCACAATGATGAAGAGGAGGATGGCTGGAAGAGATGCATCCTGGCATTCCCTACATTCACTCCAAACATAGTGTTTCAGTGGTTGGAACTCCTGTTTCTTGTTTGGAACATCCAAAGTTGAAATCGTAACCTAAAGACTGGCTGTTCTGCTCAAGATTATTAGTAGTTTTTCTTGGTCTCACCTGTCAAATGCCAGGCTGTTACTTCACATAGTACTAGGACCCCATCGTTCTGTGTCTTTTCCAATTCTGTAGTACTATTATCATGCTGTATTACACTTTATAATCTGAGATACTGAGAGTATACAGGTCCCGCCACATTCAAAATAATTTAGCCATGCATAAAGTTGTCTACAAGAAAGCCTGTGCTGCTTGTGGTGAGCCCATGTACTTTATGTTATTGAATCTTTCTCTTTGCAACAGATCTGACAGACACACCCAATGTCTCCCTGGAGACAAGTTATGTGGCAGGAGAAGGTTTAGCAGTGAATCAAGATGTGGCTGGTGTTGAATCTGAAGAAGAGGAAGATGACACAGAGGAGTCAAGAGGAGATCGCTTCAAGACTGAGCGGACCACTGTGGTGTCTCTCAAGGCTCCCAACAAGTCATATGGGAACATTCCAGATTCTCTGGGTATGCTTCGTTGAGGGCTTTTAGCTGTTAAGTGTGGAGAAGGTCATAGTGATGCTGAGCAGGTTGATACTGTTGTGTGATATCTGGGCTGAGTCTTGAAATCCTGCCCTGTTATTATATTAGTTTATGAAGGCACCATTCAGCCCTTCATGAGCAACATTTTTTTATTACATTTTTAAAATTAAAGATTATTATTCTCTAACATGCCTCTCAGTACACTGACATTAGTGTGTTTTAAATATACTGTCAGTAACAGACCATATGCTAGGGACATCTGGTATAAATTTTCCTAAGGGATGCATGGTGTAGAAGAAAAATGCATTCATAGTTGTAGTAGGAAAACCTGAAGGTGAGACATTAGTCTGAAGACTTAGACACAGTGGGCTGTTAATATTGAAATGAATGTTAAGAAAAATAGGATAAGATTGTGTGGGCTGGATTCATCTTGGTCCTGATAACAGGTAGGTGGTGGGCTGTTTTGAACATGGCGAGTCTTATGGTTGAAGAAAATGCAGGGAACATCTTAAGCAGCAGAGGATGTACTAGTTATTCAAGAAAGTCTTATTCATGGGGTTGATTATTCTGTCATTTGATGCTGTGTGTGAGGGTGGATAAAAAGATTGTACAAGTCCTGTTATTTGAGATGCCAAACTTGTAGAAATTTTAACTGCCATATATATATATGACAGAGAGCTCTAGTGTTCATGTTAATGTGATTTGAGGCATACGCGCAGCAGGAGCACAGCTGTGGCAGTTCAACACTGTGACACACTTGGAAAATTTGTCTCACTTTGAAGTATGAGGAGTTACACGTTTGTTGGGCACAAAAAGTGTACGTAGTTGTTGTCTATTGATAGCTTGAGGAAGTGAATGGCAGTGATATGATGTCAGGCAACATGTTGCCAAATGGTGCCACACGTAGCATCCAGGAGCGACAATATGATGGACGACAGTCCTATTGAATGACAAAAGCTCCTCATTGTTAAATAAACCTTGCACACATCGAGGATCTTACTTATATGGACAGACATATAACTTTGCAGTGTATGGCATATGGCCGTGGTTTATTTTATGGTGCTGCACAGCATAATGTGGGAATGTGTTACGGTACTGTAAGATCTGTGCCGGTTTGGTGCCTCATACATTAATAGGCTACAGCAGAGTGGCAAGTATGGTGGCCTGTCTTTGTTTCCTGTAGCATTTTGGAGTAGAGGGAAGTAACTTTCTGTTGTGTTGTTACTGGTGTTGAGACATAGGTCTGTCATTTCACTGACACCAGAAAGCAACCAACCATGGAGTGGAAACATCCTGGCTCATCTAGGAAGAAGAAGTTTAAAGTGCCACCATCCACTGTCAAAGTGCTGGCCATCATATTCTGGGACTTGTTGGGTGTATTTCTGCTGGACATCCTGCAACATGGATGTACAGTTAACGCCAGTAGGCACTGTATCACGTTGAAAAGCTTGCAAGAGGCCATCAGGAGAAGACATCCTGGTCTTCTTAGCGATGGTGCGATTCTCATCCGTGATGATGCTGTATTGCATATGTAACAGCGGAATATGAACTTGCTGCAAAAGCTCAATTGGGAATCTCTGGACTCTCCGCATGTAGTCTTTATTTGGCACCCAGCGATTTTCATTGGTTTTCTGCCTTGAAGGAGAATGTCTCAGGACATTGTTTTACCCGCATTGAAGACGTCAAACATGCTACCATCATTTGGCTGATGGAACAGATACATACAGTCTATTTGTCTGGGATGGATAAACTTACCACACACACACTGTGACATGTGCATAAACTGTGAAAGGGGCATTGTTGAATAATAGCATGCCAATGACGTCTTCATTGTATCATTAAAGAAATCAGGAATGAAGACATTGAAGTCTACCCATGGTATTTGATGATGATGATGATGATGATGATGATGATGATTTTGATGATGGTGGTGGTGGTGGTGATGATGATGATGATGATGTACACAGTTTATTGTTTTCCTGTGTGTGCTGAATGTCCATAAATTCTTATTGATTTAACTGCTAAGTCATGGCTTAAAATTGAGAAGGATCTCATTGTGCCATTTCCTCTAGTCCTTTGACACTGGTGTGGTCTGATATCCAGTGCACTCGTCAGCAATAGTTCCTTGCAACTCCTCCATCCTGTGAGACTTGGGGTTCTTTTTGCAGTGGATGTTAATAGTACAATTATGCCATTTGTTGTGGTAGATGGAGGTGAGCAGGTTTCTTCGAAATGCTGGTAATTTTCAGCCTTTGTGGTTACACATCACAGAAGAAGTGTTAACTGTCATGTTATGTTCTCTGTGTTCTTTACTCACAATAAGGTACCACATTACATGTGGTTTTCAATATTTGAACGTTTGAAATGCCGTATTTCAGATGGACTAAAAAAGCATTTTGAAACTGGTGGTAAAATAAAATTTTTGAAAGAAAAGGTAGCAAATAATAGCTCTGTTTATTCTGCATTTTGCTTGCATCATGAGTAATATGATTCCTAAGTGTTGGACGTTTTGAAAGGATTTATTTGCTGTTCTAATATTATGATTTTTTTAAATTTATTTAAAAACTACAGTTATTGTGTTGACTGTAATTCCTTATTGAAATGAGAAAATATTTTATTGTAAAGCATCTGATTTGACAGTTGGCCAAAATTTCAAATTATTTAATATTTGGTGCCAAATGATTTGTGTGTGTGTGTGTGTGTGTAAATATAAAATGCACAGTGTGATGCTCAAAATGCCAGAAAACGTTTAAATATATCTACTCTTGTGCAGCCCCAACCAGTATTCTGCAGATCAGTACAGACATTTAATTACAGCACCAAAGGGTTAAATACATAGTCATAGTTGGTGAGCTGTAAACATATTTTGTGTTTCAGACAAAGTGTGTGTAGATGACACTAAGCAGGTGGTCAGAAGGGATGGTGCCTGGAGAGGGGGACGCAGGGGTAGGGGAGTAGGGGTTGGTTATGGTGCTGTTGGCGGTCCACGACCACACTTTGCTGCAGCAACTGGGAACATCAACATCCATCCACAGCAGCAGCAGGGTTTTGGGGGACCTCATTTTGGAGTGGATAGTTTTGTACGTCCACCTGGTCATCCAGGTACTAGAGGAGGCATTCACAGTCGATCCCAGTTGAGTCAGCAACAGTCACCACACAAGATTCTGATCAATCCGCACTTCAGAGGAGCTGTGCAGCCACATCCTGAAGGCAATACATTTTAATATTTTCCTCTCATCAAATGTTTTCACTTTGCAAGTAATCCCCTCCTCCCCAGTTCTTTGTATTCCTTGTTTCTCCCAGTCTATCTGTCCCACAATTTTGTATTGTCCAAAAAATACTGGTTGAACAATAGATGAGTCTTTTCAATCTGTGAAGCACACTGTTTTAGTATCAATGAACATACTGTCAAACCCTGATATGGCGCCACTGTTCGCTTAAATTTGTGGTGTTGTATCATTGGTGGTGGTAAAACAAAATGCAAGGCATGGGCATGTTTCATAATTACCATTGTGGACGGGTTACTGCTATTATATGGTTTAAAAACATCATGTTAATTTTGTTATTCCCCTCCAAGATATGATCATTTTTGGAATATTGAAGGTCAGAACCAATTATTCGTAACGATTGACATGATAAAATGACACTTTGAGGAATGCTGCGTCTAGTATAATTATAAATTATTTATGTGGGTAATTTTTTGGTACCAGAAGAAATGAATAATGATTGCAGGAAAATTATGTATGCAGAAAGAGTGGGTAGAGTTTTCACTGTACTTTATAACAGGGAATTTCTGTTCACAGACTTTCAAGAGCACTACGTGGGGGTGGCAAAGTCTGAAGTTTGTTCTTTTGGGTATAGGTTTGCCTTTTTCATTTACCTGACTTGTGCTGTCCACTTCAGATCTCCCTTTACACAGGTCCTCAGTGCTTCTGAAGTTGCAGCATATTGTGATCTGTAACAAAATCTTTCAAAAATACACTTGAAGTTCAGAGTGTCCAACATCTCTGTGATACACTTCAGTTAGTAAAGAAGCCTGCAGATGTTGTACTGTGTGACATAGTATATGCACTTTGTTAAGACATTCATTACCCTTAAAATGTCATATGGTTTTGTAGTACATACATAAATGTAATTTCACTTATGCCCATAAGAAAAGTATGGCCTGCCTTGCACCTGTTGTTACAAAACTCACAAGTGCTCAACAGCGGTAAGTGCAGATCTAATTACTGGTTTTCTTACATATGACAATAAATGTGGTAGGTATGGGTTGGAATTTATTTAAATCCCTAAGTAAAGTGCAGTAATACATGACTTAATGCTCAGGTGGAGCGCTAACAGGGGTCATCTTAATGTTACGTAAATGGAGTTGGGTTAAAACACAAATACAAATATAACCTAATCAATATTTATTGAGAAATTTTATATGAAAGTTACTACCCCTGATTCTGCACCATATGAGGGACCGGGCCGTGGGTCTTCTGCGAACCTCATCTTGTTCATGATGTAGGGTTCAAAAGTCGTCTTTTCTTGAGTTTCCTCGGTAGCAGGCTATCATTTCAAAAAAACCTCGTCTTGCCTTGGAGCTTCGCTCAGGGTGGTTACCTATGAATTAGTCCATGGTTTGCATGATTGCAGTGATGCCTGTTCTGAGGAATTTTGTGGAAATTTATTGCACTTGTCTCACTTGTGTGCATTTTTTTTTAATAATTGTTCTTACTGTGGATGTTTCCAGAAGAACCCATAGCAATGTGACGCTGTGAGCTTCCAACCAGCATAACACTTGCATTTTCACATCCAAACAAATCCTTTTCCTTTGCATCTTAGATGCACTAACATCACTTGCAGGCTTTTTTTGGGATTTAATGAAGGAGGAGTACTAGAAAAATACATGTTGCGAAACAACATACTTTACATAACAGCTGAACATGTGTATACCACGTGAAACACACTGAATGAGTAAATGAATTTTAGGAATTATGCAGTAATTGCCACTCTTAAGAATTGTCAGTCATTGGCGCAAGTGCACTCTAAAGAAACAGCGCCAAATGGTGCAGCATTATGCAGGGTATTGTATTGCTCACAGTGTGTCAGTATTAGCAAAACTCATAACCACTCATTGAATTTTTGTGGATGTTTCCTGTATTGAATATTATGCAAATTTACTAGAATATTGTTCCATTTAATTCTGCCTGTAATGTTTCATTTTCACGATCAAAAAACATTTTGAGTCTTATCTTCTGTAGTTTTGACACATTCTTGCACACAACAAGAATTTTTAAAACTGCAACTGATAGGTGAATTTCCTATTCTTGCTGGAACTACTCCACAAGTACTGATTCTTCCTACCTATGTTTTGCTGTGCTCACCTTTCTTTGGCTCAGCTCCACATTTAGAGATGGAGTTCTTTGTCTCATATTTTAAATTGACACAGAAATACAAAGTTATTGTGTGATTTGCTTTTGTGAGGAACATTTTGAGTAGCATCAACCCTGTTCATAACATCCAGCTTTCCTTTAACTTAGAGCAGTTTCCATTCTATGCCAGTTTTGATCATATGTTCAGTAATGACTCTACAAGTTGACGACTACACATAAGCAATCAAGTGAATATAATAAGTATGTAAATTTTGCACAGACTACTTCCTATTACTGAAATTAAAAGTAGACACAGTTACAGCAACAAAATGCTCCATTAAAGCCCTGCTTTTTCATGTTGTATGTAACACACAAGCCAGGACTTTGTGTTATGATGTTTGAAATGCACACGTGGAAATTGATGGCAGCACAGTTGAAATGTGACGTTTCCTGCTACCCATTTCCATGGATTAATGTTGAGTTATCTGTACACATGGTCTATGGTGGAAGTGACTGTGGAGAGTAATCTTCATGAAGTGAAAGCATTATTTCATCACCGTATATTGATATTAAATTGAAGAAATGGGATACTGCTTAAGATTTTGATGTGAGAACATATTTAGTGGGTGAAAAATATATGCTTCTCAAGTGGGAATTCGATTTAGGTGGAAACATATTAAAAAGGTAATGTTTGTGTTAAATGTATGGGAAAATTTTGGCCCTACATTATCCCAACATCTTACACTGAAAAACTTCATGAATGGGGTCATCTTAAGCAAGTTTCACTGTACATGTCACTAGATGAATAATTTTTACTGGCTGTAGGTGATTACTGGGCTTAAGTAGTGTAGTTTAGATGCTGGGTACACGCTGCAGGCTTGGATGTGTTCCTAGAGCCATCAGTGTGGGTATCGTGGGTTTGAGCAGGGCAAGAGTGTACATTTGTCAGCAATTTGTTTTCCACTGCTGCTCATTTCTTTATCCATCATATTGCCATCCTTAACTGTGCAATATGCCTGACTATCCAGTTTTTCATAATCTGTCCGTACCTCTGAACTGGCCTGTGACTGGACTCAGTGAGGATTTTCAGTTATGAATACATTGAGAAATGTTTTGGTAAACAGATATTCTTTCTGATTGAAGCATTATTGCAAATTGTGAGATATAGCTGTTAAATGTATGAGTGGTATTAGAACGTATGAAGGGCAATCTAGCAGTTCTGGTCTCTAATGCAAGTTGAGGGGACTGGGAAGTTTCATGAGGGGTACATGAGATGTGTTTCACACATTGTCAGATACAGGTCAAAGGATTGAAGAAAAGTATAGACAGGTTTCTGTTTTACATTTTCTATGCATGGAGTAAATAAAGTTTGTTTAACTTTTTGTGTTTATAATGTTTTTATCCAGAGTTTTAGTTGAAGTATTGTCACCACATGGAATTTCACACCAAGGCCAAGGGTTGTATCACTTGAAAGAGGTTCTGAACACTTGTCTGATTCTTCAGAAACCCAAAATTTGCCGCCTCTGTGGTTTATCTTCCCTTATATGTCTTGGCTGTAACCATTTCAGCGAGACTGATTTGGGATACTGAGATGCCAGCTAACCAGACACTGCTACCATCACAGCCACTCACACCTGGCATGCAGCCTTTGGAACCAGCATACCAGACCACACCACCTGGAGGAAGTGGTTATGCAGCACAGCAGTTTCAACCACCACCATTGCAGCATGATCCCCATCCAGTAGCACCACCCCTACAGCAAGGGGTCTGCTACCCCACAGAACAATCATATGTGGTAAGTACTGGCTCTCGGCAGTATAAATCAAGAACTTTATTTCTAGATGCATATTAAGAATTCATATCAGTGCCGGAGGCATCCAACTTTCTGCTTACTGTTATATTTCCTGCTAGCCCCTTCTGCCCTATAGCAACTAGTCTAGAGCTCTCATCAGTGAAGGTTGTCAGTTTATTACTAGTAAGGGTCATGCAAGCAGATGGGCAACATTGGCCATAGTATGATTTAGTTTTGGTTCATTGAAGGGCCACTGTGAGGTCTAAATAGATTTTTACAAAACTTACATCTTTTGAGTTCTTTGATATATTTGTATCATACTTTGTACTTCACATTCCTGGTTTGTTTTAATCTCTAATTTCCATTAACTTTAGCTGATTCTGATGTCCATTTGTAGGGCAGGTGTTACCATGTGTGATATTCACTCTGTTTTATGGCGTGTGCTACACAGGGATCTGTGTACATAGTGTTCAAGAAAAGCAAGCTAAGTCCCAGCTGCAAGTGATGTAACCATACAGCTGCAGTCATAATTGCAATCAACCGTTATTTTCTTATATTTGTCTACATATGGCTTTTCTTTGTCTTCTATTCATTATAGTTATTTATGTCAAGATAGCTGTTAACTGATGATACCAATATGTGTGCCTAATTTTAAGATAAATATGAATTATTTTTCATTAATTTTCTGAAGTGTGTGGCAAGGTGCCACAGCACAATGCTGCTGAAGACTACCCTGCAATTAAAACATGCATATTCGTTTGTAACCGAGTGAACAAGGTAGGAGACAAGTGTTCTTGAGTTTTGGTCATGAAAATAACTCTTTTTAGGGCTAACATTCTATGAAGGTGAGTCAAATGAAAACCTTAAAGTGTTATAAAAATTCTAAACACTGCTCGATTGTCCTGTAAGTTGGCAACAGTGATACTCATGGTTTGAAGAGTGGCCGACAGGTGGCAATACAATGGAGGAATGCAACACGACAGCGCAGCAGTAGTGTAAAATGGCAGTCCCACTTGCAACATGCACCAAAGAGGAACAGCGTTCTGTCATTCGTTTTTTACGAAGTGAAGGGGTGAAACCCATCGAAATTCATCGACGAATGGAAGTTCAGTACGGTGATGTTTGTCTGTCACTACAGCAAGTGTACAAATGGAGTAGGAAGTTCCTAAATGGCGTTAGTTCTGTAAGACTCTCCTCGACCAGGTCAGGCATACCGAGTAGTGACACCAGAGGCCATTTCAGCAGTTGAAGCCATTGTGAAGGAAAATCGCCGCGTAACTGCATGAAACAGCCGCACATCTGGACATGAGTCATGGATCAGCACACCATATCGTTCATGATGTTCTGCAGTTCCATAAAGTGTGTGCAAGGTGGGTGCCACGCCAGCTGACCGCAGAATTGAAAGAACGACGTGTTGATGTCTGCCAGGAACTTTTGAAATGCTTTGAAGAAGAAGGTGATGGCTTTCTGGTAAGAATTGTTACTGGAGATGAAACCTGGGTCCACTACCACCAGCCGGAAACCAAGAAAGCGAGCAAGGAATGGCGCCAT
>Ga0209628_10002155_pt1 | contig 13210 bp, 10 predicted proteins | sample TergutCu122P4_FD_187285 | JGI IMG/M metagenome (GOLD analysis project Ga0209628, IMG submission 187285) | Cubitermes ugandensis P4 segment gut microbial communities from Kakamega Forest, Kenya - Cu122 P4 (SPAdes) (version 2) | ecosystem: Host-associated > Arthropoda: Insects > Digestive system...
CGTTAAGCGCCGCATATCTGTACAATGTCAATTAACTAAGTGTCATATCGCTCACTGAATGCAATAGTGGCACAATTAGAAAACTGTGTGTTTGGGAAATGAGTAATAGAAAATGTACTGCAAATATGGCTGAATCTTAATGTTTGCTTTGGGAGTGATGAATTTGTGTTTTGCTGTTCGTGTGGTACAGTTTACATTTGTATGCTTGCTGTGTTTAAGAAATACCTGCTAAAATTTCAGTCACGTTTACCCGCCCTGTTTTGATTTGTGCGACCGTTGTTCAAAGAATTACTCATAACTCTACGTCCTCACTTGTGACTTAAGCAGGGATTCTGAAAAATAAACCCATTTTTTGAAGAAAACCTTTATTTAAAGTCAAATAAACTTCTTACTCTCAAACATACATACCAACACAAACTCCTGTTAAGGATGTAACTAAATTATTTTCAGTCCGCTGTAAAAACGTGAATGGCAGTGTGGCAGAATTTTATTGTTTATTAAGAATTACAGATCATCATAAGTGGGATGGATCGATTATAGTCCGCCTGTGATCTTGATCACTGACCTTTGACCTATGACGTAAACCTAAAGTAAATTCCCCGCCTCCCACCTGGCCTCCCGCCTGTCCCCCCGCCGGGTCTCCCGCCGGGCCTTCCGGCTGTATACCCGCTAGCTGCCCGCTAAACGTTTGATGTCATAAGAATAAACCAAAAGTAGAGGTGACCCACTGCTGCCTTAAAGTCCGCCGCCTGCCGACTGGTATCAGCCTCCACCTCCGCCGCCCCACTGGCGCTATGTTAACCTAAGGAGAGAGGAGGTTGTTGTAGTTAGGTGGGAACTGTGGATGTGACTAAAGATTTTGGGTTATTTCGGCGGGTACACGTAGACGTTGTGGTGGGAGGAGTGATGTGTACGTTCAGAAATAAAGGTGTCTACACGGCCTTCCTGTACCACTTAAGTACAAACATGTGGTATTTAATCGTTATGATTAAACGTGTTGTTTTAACTGAAAGGGTTTCTGGAGGGAAGAGTAAAAGAGTCATAAGACGTGTTAATTACTCAAAAATAGGATGTCTGAGTTTAAGTACAGAAACAGAACAGTGACATTTAATTATAACAGTAACGTGATATTCACTCGAACGTGAGAATGCGCAGTTTTGTGATTTTACTAAAAATGCTGTTTATGGGTGTATGTGTCGGGATATGAGAGAGGTCAAAATTCATAACTTGTTATACCCTGTCGAGCGTTTATAAAGGCACGCTTTCACGGACGTGTGACAAAGAACAGCGATTGCTATCCTATGTTTTTGACAGGTCGTGTGCATGTGCGTTTGTAGAGTGTTTGGATCTCGCGTTACACATAAAGGATTACTCAATCAAATACTCTCTGTTTTACGCCGTTCACAATCGTGGTTTGAAAGAGAAATGTTAGAGGTAAGCAGCGTTTAACTTCATAAATATATCGGCCGAGAAATCATAGTTGTTAACAAGAATTGGTATGTGGATCGTTTTGACACAGACGTCACAGATGCCTATATTTTTTAGTATAAGCGAGAATATATTTTTAATTTTTTAATTCGACTAATGCGCTTATATATCTTTGCCGAACTGCTGAAGGGGGCTGAGTTTCTTGATAAAAATTAGTGTGACTCTCCGTTTTATTAAAAGAAATTTGTTACGATACATGGTTACATGAAAGAAAACCTGTTGTGTAAGTTATTTGCTATGCACTTATTATGCAACGATTTCTGTATCATCTGTCGAAGCTACTTCGCATCTGAAAGTGGCATAAAATATTTAGAAGTTCGCACTGCCTCTTTAAACTGTTCGGTGTTGGCCTCTGTGCATTGTATATACTTTTCATGCTTTAAATGCCGCCTGCTACGGTGCGCTGTATGCGTTTAATGGTGTTATAAAATTAGTCATTTTTCCATCTTGGGTGGTATTTGGAATTTAAACCGGAGCGATATTTGGGGTTTTAGCATTACCCCGATAATTTGGTAATAGAGGTCGACACGGGAATTTATATGCGCTTAACACGCGAACGTTTTTAGGAATTTCACAAGTGGCTTACGTTGCGTCAGTCTCTCTTTGAAGACTGAATTCAGTGTACAGAAATGTTAGTTGTGTACCTGTAAAAATTGGGTATCAGAGTTGAGTGGACATAAATACCAAATCGTTTCATTTTAATATTATACTTTAACAGGTTGGGATACCCGGAAGTGTCGGAACCCGAAGAGAAAGAGTACCGAGTTTCGTTTCATAAGTGCAGGCGTCTAGAGGATTTCGACCCGGTCCTCTTCGGGTAAATGAAGGACGAACAGAGCGGTTCTACTTCTCAGTGGGTGTCATGAACTTGTTCAAACACCCGTTCACATCTATGGTCTGTGGACCTAGTGGTTGCGGTAAGATGTCATTTTGTGTCTGTTTAATCGCCAATGTAGACAGACTGTATACAGTGTCAAATTTTCGCGATATCGTATGTTGTTTTAGCGAAGACTGCCATCCCTCGCGAACATTTGGCCGGTATCGGACGAAGGATTATCTATCACACGGGCATCCCGGATTTCGAGAAGGCGAGTAATGGCCCGAGACTAGTCGTACTAGACGATCTCCTGAACGAGACCTAATCCAGGGACATATGTAATCTCTTCACCAACGGCAGTCATCATAGGAACATCAGCGTAATACTTATCACACAGAACCTGTTCCAACATGGACGTTTCAGCAGGGACATACTGCTTAATGCCAAGTACCTGGTCGTTTTCAAGGACGTGCGCGACAAGAACCAGTTTGCCTAACTCGCCAGACAATTGTACCCCGAAGACAGCAACGGACACTTCGAGAGCTATTTCAATGCTACGCGAAGGCAGCATGGTTAACTGCTACTCGATCTCGCATAGGATACGGAGAATTGTCTTCGATTCCCAACTCTTATATTCCCCTCGGAAGTCACGGTGTTGTACGCTCCCGTAGGCTATGAAAAGGATGCGTTCGAATTATCACCTCTTACAAGCGTTTAAGTCCTCTTCGTACCGACTGTGAAAAGACATTATCAAGAATTCGGACAAGGATCTGGTGCTCGGCATAGCCGAGTTGGCGCTCAACATCCTAAAGGCGAAATGTAAAATTCCCAAGAGCGATATCGAACGGTTGCGAAAACACAAAAGCGTGTTGAGACGTCTAGTCGACAAAGGGATCGCTGTCGTCAAGAATAGGAAGCTGATTGTGCAAAAAGGTGGATTCCTGCCCCCTCTACTGACGGCAGTGCTGTCGGCTCTAACTAGTCTCATACGACTATAAAAATATGATAAGGAAAATGCCCATGGAACTGATGCAGAGAGCCTGGGAAATCGGGCTGCGCGAATTGGCCTACCCCCACACCCGAGTCTGAGTTGGAACTACAAACCGTATTCATGTAGAGCGATCTGATCGGGCCACAGTTGATGGACGACATACTTGAGCGCTGTCCCTGCACCTTATACTACCCGTCTCCAGAAGCATATCACATTTTCGTCAACGTGTATTACATGCCTGTGGAGAAGACTTACTTTCAGACAGTCGCCCTAGAAGTGGTGAACAAACTAGGCGACCGAGCCCCATTTCCAGACAGTGCGAAATCGCTGGTCGCGGTAAGTTATTTTCGCTGGCGCGAATAAATATGCGGTTTGGAATGGCGCCCCTGCATACGGAAAAGTATTCCCTCGCCTAGTACTACATACATTAGGGAAGAGTCGGCCACAGCGAACAACTGGACGATCTCTTCGGGCCCGTCTAATTTGGCAGTCCCTACGTGCAGCGAGGATATGGCATCGGCAGTTTCCTCGCCAGACTATTTCGTGCCTCGAAACATTTGGTCATCCGTGGCGCCCGGGCCTTCGGCCGCGAAGCACTTAACATGGTGGCAAAGATCTTCGCGGACATCGAAACAGAAAACCTAAGGCGAAGGTCAAGGATATCTTTGCCGATCGTCTGAACGAGTCGGCGCGGACAAACTCAAGCAGGACGGAATTCGGAAACGAAAGAAGGAAATATCTAATCCTCCTCCGAAGAAGATGAGAAGAAGAAGAAAAGAGGAGGGAGAGTAAAAAGGGCATATTATCCTAACGGCTCTCATTCTTCATCTGGACGAGTCAAACACTACAAACCCATTGCGCCAGTTGATCAATCCGACATCCAGTTCATGATATCTGGCGATGACCGGAAGTATGTGGATCTCGACATTTACATGTCGGTGCGTGGAAGAGTGGTGGCCCAAGGCGGTTCGGCGCTGGAACCTACAGTCAACACTGACGTGGTCAACAATCTACTCCACTCGCTTTTTAGTTAATGCAGCGTAACACTATAACGGGGTCTCGGTGTTATCATTCAAGGATGTCTACAACTACATGGTGGTTCTCGAGAATCTACTCACCTACGGGTACTACGCTTCGCAGAGTCATCTCATCAGTGAATTCTGGTACCCTGTTGAAGGTGATTTTTCGGCCCACAACCCGCCGAACAACGCTTTGAATCGCGGCTACCAGGCAGAAGGAAGCTTGCCTATATAGTGCCGAGATCGAAATATACGGGCGTGTTCACGGCGACTTATTTTTTGTGCCCCAATTACTTCTGCCTTTGGTACAGCTTCAGATTAAATTTACGAAATCCAAGAGTGACTTCTACGTCATGCGTACCAAGGCTGACACCGGGGCTGTCTTCAAAGTCCTGGAAGCCACAATACACGTGAAACGCTTGAAACCGCCGCATACCATTCAGCTAGCACACGCCAAAGCTCTGAAAAAGGTGAATGCCGGCTACGACATGAGTAGAGTGATGCTTAAGAAATTCACTATCGGGGCAGGCTCAAAATCTTTGCCTTAGACAACGCTGTGTTCGGATCCTGCCGAAACGCCTGCTCTTCACGATGCTTCGAAAATCAGATTTCACAGGATCGACGGACACCAACTTTTTACTCTTTAGCCATTCCGATCCCAACTACTTTCTGATGTACGTGAATGGGTGGGAAGTATCTCCCGAAGACCGCTCTTTAAACACGGCAGGTGCATAATCTTGTACGGGTGCCTATCAGACGCTCTTCAGCTGTCTTGGAATACATCAAGGCAACACGGGCATCCAGATCACACCCACCCAGTTCATGAAAGCATCCTTCATGTTCTTCTTCGATCTCACGTCCGATGGTCGGGCCTTGGGTGGTCACAACAGTCTCCCCGACACCTGTAACATCCACATCGAACTCAAATTCGACGAAGCTCTCGCCGAAGCAGTGACGATCCTGATCTACCAAAACTTCGACAAGAGCATCCAGACAGATAGATTGAGAAAAGTCCTGACGGATTTCTGAGGCATGGAAACCCTATAGATCTACCACACCCTCAGAAACATGCCCACATTATCTGGAGTCTTACCGTCCGATCTCCTGCCAACTCATCCGCTGCCCGGATTCTTGAAGTACACGCTTATCATAAATACAGGCGCCCTACACCGAACCGGTAGTCATTGGGTCGCCGTCCATCTTGCCACGAGATCCTCAACTGGCTATTACATCGACTCGTAGGTCCCTTCCCGCTCGTCCTGGGCATATGGCGCTTCTCCGCCAAGCCTGCACAATGTGGAGCTACAATACTCGCACGCTACAGGGTTTCACCACCGATGTGAATGGACAGTACGCCTGGCTGTTCGCGCTCTGCATGGACCAGGGATTTGGCACACGCCAATTTGTCGATCTATTTGGGACGACGGAGCCGGACTTGCAACTAGAAACGGCTTTCGTACGGGAGTTTGGGCAAAGATACGCACGCCCCAGCAGCGGCATACGAGGCGAGCAGTGCTGCACCTGCTGGAAAGGTGAGTGTTTTGATACTGTGAATAGCGGTGGAGGGAGGAAAGAATGGCACGCGGACCAATAACAAAGGGTCTCCATATCTGTTTCGGCAATGTAAGGGGCATGCGTTCATCTCCACAGGTATCTAGTCTCTTCGAGATATCGAAACTCAAAAGACTCGAACCGCAGCGTCACCGAGTGCCGCGTGAGGCAGCCAACGTCCTCCGGCTGAGAGGGTCCTATTCCGCGGTCTCTACTTTCTCAACTCCGATCGCTCCAAGCACGTCTGCCGCGGCTTCTATCTGAACAGGGGCCTTCGGGCAATTTCTAGTTTGGCGGCGTAAAGCAAACGCCTGTAGTCTTGTCCCCATCCCTCATCCCTACACTGGCACTTCACCTCCAAAACTGTGCGAGATTCTGTTCAGAGGCGAAGAGTACAATTGCAACCGTCGCGGAAATCTCGGCCAGGATATCCCTCGATCACATGTCACTTACCCTCAGGCTACACGAATTCGAGTACCTGGTGCTGAATCTCACCACACTAGCGAATCAGATGACACGGTACAAGCTAGCCGAAGCCGAAGTATCAGCGTACGTACAGAGTATCGCGACAGCAAAGACCTTCGTTCCTCCTAAAGAATAAGCGTGTTTCTATGAATATGACGTACTCTTTGAAGAGATTAACAAATACATGTTTCCGTGATTGTGCGCATATGTGAGTCATTACATTTTTGCACGTGCAAGGAAATCGTAGAATAATAAACAAAAAACAGATACCTTTCTTTGCGCGCCATAAGATATTTATGCATGTACAATAAAGTTGTTTTACCTTATTTATTCACATTTATTTTAACCTATAAATCTTACCGTTAAAATATTTACTCCATCTTATTGCAAACTGCAGCGTTTTCTTCCTCACCTTCCTCCCATAAAGCGTGCGCATTCAGTTTATTTCTGAACACACACATCACTCCCCCACCACAACATCTACGTATACCCACGGAACTAATCCAAAAAACTGTAGTTACATCCACTGCTCCCAGCTAACTACAACAACCTCGTCACTCCTTAGGTTAACATAGCGCCAGGGGCAGCGGAGGTGGAGTCGGCAGCCAGTCAGCGGGCGGCGGACGTTAAGGCAGAAGTGGGTCACTTCTGCTTTAGGTTTATTCTTATGACGTCAAATTTAAGGGTGCAGCTAGCGGGGGAATAGCCGAGAGCCCCGCCGGAGGTCCGGCGGGGGCCAGGCGGAGGGTCCGGAATTTAATTCAGGTTTAAATCATAGGTCAAAGGTCAAAGCTAAAGGTCACAGGCGAACTATAATCGACTCATCCTACTATCATACCTTCTTTTCGAAATGGAGGTGAATCGAAATAAGCTTTTTCAGAAGCACAGTCTGAAGCAACTTCAAAGACTTACTATCCTTGCTTAATGGGACATGATCATATTTAACCTCAGAATTCTTTGGGATTTGATATCTCACAGAGACCAAAGTCTTTGGAAAATGTCAGGTTTCTCCCGCTAAGATAACTCGGAAAAAATATTTCAGTCTACCAGTGGCACCACAAGGGGTTCTGTCTTCCGTTCATGTATATCAGTAACACTTTTAAAGGTTCTATGTGTTTGTCCTGTATTTCGTAGCAACTTGGATTTATTTATTTTCCATTCAGATGGCACAACCGTTTTCTTTCTCTGCTGTTCGGCATCCTGTTTTCTTTCTTTTTGTTGAAATAATTGAGTGCAGACACGTTGAGATCATCAGATGAAGAACTGTTGTTGTCAGAAATGTCTTAATAAGAAGCATAAATTGATTAATAATTCGAGTCGGTTTTGGAGTCACCAGTGTCAGATGGTGATTGTTTCTCTTAATTAAGTATTAGAATCACATTGCTCGGGTTGTTCGTCATCAGCAGAAGTAAGCACAGACGATGAAACAACTGAAACAACACATTAAATTACTTAAGTAATTCTATCAGTTTTCTATAAGGTCCACTTTCATAATCAGCTTAAGAGTGCTTTGATTTGTCGTCACATAACCCAGAGAAATATTTTGAAATATTCCAGAGATTTCTGTGGTTGGGAGGACTTCAAATCGAAGTGGGATTATTAAATGGGACACAAACAAAATACCGTGTAAACAGTATTAACAGATGGTAAAAATAATTTTCAATGTCTCGAAATAAAATTGTTCCCAAGGTTAGGTGTTCAGCATGAGAATTTCATTATCATCATCTTTGGTGGAGTTAGTACTGTAATTTGAAGCATCACAAACTGCCCAGTGTTCCATCCCAATTTTTTGTAGCCCAAAAAGTATCTAAATTTCAACAATTAGTGCGATGAAAATTAACTGTGAAAAGTCATACATTACTTCCCAATGTTACTGATATATTTTGTTAACTGCAATTGGGTTGACACACGGTGGCAGTAGTACAGTACACATTTACACAAAAACAGTAGACAGAAAAACACAATTAATTTGGGAAGAGTGTGAAAAGTAATATACAAATATACAGAAAAAACACATAACAGTAAGAAAACATAAACGTAATAATAAGAATAAATAACATAACAATAAGGATACATAAATAACAACAAATTACATAAATATAGCAACAAGAATACATGATGTAACAATAAGAATAATATCATAACAATAAAAATATATAAACATAACAATAAGAATACGTAAAAATAACAACAGGAATTCATAAAATAACAATAAGAATATATAAATATAAGAATAAAAGGTAAAGCAGTCCCGTTACAGGCCTAGAGAGGGCCAGAAATTTCCAGGAATTTAAGGTTCCCAGTTTTCATGAAAACGGCACAGAATGGTGGTAACGTTTTCAGCCTTACGCACCGGCCTCCTTTACCGCCAGGAAACACACCTGGTACTTATTTATGTTAGATGCTGCGTCGACCCCAAGGCCATAGTGCGACCGGAAGAATTGTCACTGAAAAATTCGAATGGCACCATCGGGAATCGAACCCGTGACCTACCGGTTTGTAGCGTAGTGCCTTAAACACTACGCCACCTCGAACACCAAGTGTAACAATAAGAGTTCATAATGTAACAATAAGAATAAATTACATACTACTACTACTAATAATAATACATAAAAATAACAATAAAAGTACATAAACATACCAATAAGAATACATAAATATAAAAATAAAATTTTATATATTACGAAATTAAACAAAAGCATTAAAACATAAAACATATACTCAATGTTAGGAAATGGAACCAAAATAACATGAAAGAATATGGTAAAAAATCAATTAAGCAACAAACTTCATACTATCTTTATATATTCTAATAATATTAGATATCCTGTTATTAAGAACTTCATTTCACTACACTTCCCTCCACTTCACTACAGTTGTCGACACCAATTCTTCTAATTAAAACTTCACCCAACTACACTTCACTACACTCTTATTTTGCTTAACTACATTTAAATTTCCTACCTCTCCATTTCACCTCACAACACTACACTTCACCACACTTCACTTCACTGAACTTTTGGAGGATTTTCATCACACTTGTATTCCTTTAATTTCACCCCGCTTATAATTGCTTTCCTAACTCTGTTTCTAAACATTGTAAGTTCCCAAGTATAGGAATTACAAAAGAATAGCCACACGTAATTCTTTTAGTAACGATTTAAACAACTGCAAACTAAGCATTTTATATTCCATCTAAATTTAGTAATTGAAGGTGAGAATTTCGAATATTCTATTGCTTTATGAGACACTAATGACAAATATTTTACTCAAAAATAGAAATGAATTACACGTTTGTGAGGGGAAACCTGTAAACAATAGCAAAACAAGCTATGAGTATTCGCATAATTTAAATCGCAGTATGTAAACAGTAATCTGAAGGTAATAATTTAAAACACCCGGTAGTCATTTCCAGCATTCCAGTCGGTGAAGTGCACGTGTTAAAAGTACCGACAGACAAATGAAGACGAATAATCAGATCAGCTGACCGTATTGCAACGTGCAGCAGCATTTCTTCTTCTCCACTGGCTGTCCTCGTTGTCCTGTTCATAATGACAGTCAACAGATTGTTACAGAATGACCACACAGCTTGAATTGTGTAATCAAACAATACTAATGGCATATCACGGAATGTTATACTAGTCTTTCTTGAGAAGCTAACCGGTTCTCTGCTAGACAAGAAATTCCCCGCATTTTATGGAAACCGAAAGTTCATTATCACATTCACAAGTGCCCGCCACTTGTCCCTATCCTGCTCCAGATCGATCCGGTGCATAACCCGAACACGCACTTCCCGAAGATCCATCTTAATATAATTCACCCATCTACATCTGGGTCTCCCAAGTGACAACTTTCCCTCAGGATTCCCCAGAAAAGCCCTATATAGGCCCTCATCTCCCCATATGCACTAGATGGCCTAACTATCTCATTCTTCTCGAAATGTTATAGAAGTAAAAATTCAATAGTGACCTCAAATCAAAAGTGACAGTATTACTGCACACAGCACAACTCTTCGCTGTCAGAGTCGCAGGTACACTGCACAGATGCTACAGTTTACGAAATAACTAATACTAAATCTCAAAGTGTGATAACAGTACAATTGTCGTTTCGGGGTTATATTTCAACTAAAAAATTTGCCGGTAATGTCGGATGTAGTTGTCATATTTTTCAGCTCAGCTACGGTATTAACTGCAAATGGGCAATTTTTGAATTGTGCCACGGTTGCATTCAGCGAGCGATATAATTTCACAGAGTGTTGCCTTCCTTCTTGCGACTACAGCGCCTTTTACTTTTCCATCCCTTCATATGCATTTCCATTAATGCTCTAGAGGTTGTATTTCCTAAAGTATTCAGTGATTTAAAACGCGAACTAGTGACGGACAGTCCGATATACTGCATGTTCTGCCGGTACAAGACTAATATCTAAATTTAAAGACTATAAGAGGCAAGTTCTTCAAATTGTTCTAGAAAAAGTACAATTGTGATTTTCAGTGGTTTTTTGGGCGCCAAATACTACCTTCTCCCAAAATGGACCATGACATTCAGGTGAAAATCTCATGGGTTTGAATTCCAGTCACAGTAGCCCTCAGCATGACAAAAGGGAAATATTTTGGCACTTGTTCAATCTCCTAACAGCTCACATACGTGTTAAGGAAATAAAGTTCGGGAACTCATCGCGGTAAAAGTGCTACATATCTCATTGCTGAATACCACCAGAATCGCCTTCAAACTACTCTCCTTGGGAAGCTATACACCGATTCCAGCGCCTTGTCCAACCTTCAAAACAATATTGGAACTGGTTTTGTGGAATGGCTTCAGAGCTGCAGTTGTATTAGTCCTAATGTTACCAATGTCATCAAAAGTCACTGGGGTCTAGATCCGGTGAATAGGCAGGGTTTTTCAACACAGTTATTTGTTTAGTAGCTAAAAAATCTTCTTTGCTTTTGTTCTTCGGCGAGCCCTTTCGGGACCATTATTGCACATACCTTTCTCATGTAAAGATCTTCAGTTAAGATTTTCCTAACTGTTTCTATGTCGATGTTCACTTGCTCTGCTATGCTCCTGACAGTCAGCCGACGATTTTCACGCAAAATTTGACGAAATTTTGCAATGTTTTTCTTCAGTTCTGCTTGTTGTTGGCCGTCCTGAACTCTCTTCCTCAGTGACACTTTCTCTTCCCTCGGAAAAACTTTTCACCAAATTGTAAACTGCTGTTTTCTTCATAGCATTATCCACGTAAACTTGCACTAACATCAACATCAACTAAGAAGAAGAAATTTAATGTTCGTTCCTTGCTCTAATTCAAGCTCCGACTTTCTAGCGGCGGCACAACAAAACACACGCAGACATTAATAGATGCCACTCAGAAAGATACTGCCATAGATCAACAACAACACAGTTGTGAAACTCTGATATGTCAACGTCATCAAACCATACTAAGGCTTTTGTCCAGCGCTGTTAAGGCAACCACATGGTGGCGAGTTCGCCATCTTTATTGTACCCACGTATACTCGTATATTTCTGCAAGATGTCACTAGGCTGAAAGGAAATACGGCCAGATACTTCCAGACTTCACTTATTTTCTGTCCAGTTGTGAAATTCATTGACTTCTTTTGCAAATCAGTATTTTGGGAAGTTACATTCAATACAAAATTCTGGTTGACAAATATTTGGTTTAACCCCTGAACAAAGCCACGTGTGCTCTCAATGTTTCATTTTGTCTCCGTTTTTTTTTTGAGAAAAAAATTTACGAGCCTTCAAGCAATACAATTCATATAATGTCCAATAAGGATGGTAAGCAAGCAACAGAAGACTCCCTTCTTTGCCGAACAATTACTGAACTTAAGGTTACGTCTGTCAATGCTGTCACTCTAAACCAGCTGAGGTTGTTACTGCAGCAGGGTAACTGGCAGTGTGGTGACGGTGAGCATATGGAGTGTGAGGTACTGACAGACAGTGGACAAACTGTACAGTGTGAGATAATGACAGACAGTGGAGAGAGTGTACAGTGTGGGGTACTGACAGACAGTGGACAAACTGTACAGTGTGAGGTACTGACAGACAGTGGACAGAGTGTACAGTGCAGGGTACTGACAGAGAGTGGACAGACCGTGCAATGTGAAGTACTGGCAGACAGTGGACAGACTGTACAGTGTGAGGTACTGACAGACAGTGGCAAGAATATAAAATGTGATGTACTGACAGACAGTGGACAAATTGTACAGTGTGAGGTACTGACAGACAGTGAACAGACTGTACAGTGTGGGGTAATGACAGACAGTGGACAGACTGTATAGTGTGAGGTACTGATAGAAAGTGGACATACTGTAAAGTGTTATGTACTGACAGACAGCGGACAGACTGCAAATAGTGAGGTACTGACAGACAGTGGATAGAATGTAAAGTGTGATGTACTGACACACAGTCGACAGACTGTACAGGGTGAGGTACTGACAGACAGTGGGGAGAATGTACAATGTGAAGTACTGACAGACAGTGGACAGACTCTAGATTGTGAGGTACTGACACACAGTGGACAGAATGCACAATGTGAGGTACTGACAGACAGTGGGGAGAATTTACAATGTGAGGTACTGACAGACAGTGGACACAGTGTAAAGAGTAAGGTAGTAACAGACAGTGGACAGAGTGTACAGTGAGAGGTAAAGACAGAGAGTGAACAGAGTGTATAGTGTGAGGTACTGAGAGAGGATGAGCAGACTGTACAACGTGAGGTACTGACAGACAGATGAGAGGTTGTACTTTGTGAGGTACTGACAGACAGTGGACAGATTGTACAGTGTGAAGTACTGACAGACAGTGGACAGACTGTACAGTGTGAGGTACTGACAGAGAGAGGATTGGTTATACAGTGTGAGG
>Ga0209628_10002156_pt1 | contig 13207 bp, 6 predicted proteins | sample TergutCu122P4_FD_187285 | JGI IMG/M metagenome (GOLD analysis project Ga0209628, IMG submission 187285) | Cubitermes ugandensis P4 segment gut microbial communities from Kakamega Forest, Kenya - Cu122 P4 (SPAdes) (version 2) | ecosystem: Host-associated > Arthropoda: Insects > Digestive system >...
CGCAAAACGGGCATATAGATTATCTATCGACCGCCCGCCGCCAAAACCTCCGGTAATGAAATAGGCATTGATCTTTTTCCAAGCCACTAAGACCGTCAGCGCTAAGGCAACCGAGACAAAAAGAAAATTTTTCAAATTCAATTTAAACTTGAGCGACCTGTTGAGATAAAAGACAAGGAATGAGCAGATAACAAAAAAGCCGAAATGCTTGGAGCGCGTAGATAGTAAGCCGATTGATAGTAGCAGTATAAAAGCTAACTTGTCCTTCTTTGTATAGTCACTGCAATAGAGATATAACATGGCCAGCACGGTCGAAGCTGTCGCTATCCTCGAAACATGTCCAAAGGTGAGTTCAATAATATCTTCATAAGCAAACCAGGTGACGCCGACTAACAAGACATATAAACTGCACAGAATGATCAATTGCCGGATGAGCGCTTTTTGGTTGTCCGACAGCTCCGGACGCAAAGCATATACGCAGAAAAAAGAAAGGAAGGGCTTAAACTGAATAACAAAATCCGTCAGGATAGCTCCTTTCGTATTCGACTGGATGACGAAAGAGTAGATCAGATAAAAGATGAAAATAGCTGTTACAACGAAGAAACCCTTGTCAAACTCCCACGTCTTTGTGCCGAACACCTTGTATAAGAATAGAAAGAACAGAAGTAACGCGCAAATCTCGTCCACGTAACTGAACCCTAAAGCGCTTATGCTATCGTAGAATATCACGCCGAAAATCAGCGCGAACACCGTAAGATTGAAAAACTGCCTGTCTATAAACGCTTGCTGCATCTGAAATTATTTTTAACTCCCCCTTTGAAGGGGGCAGGGGGATGTCCTATAAACGTACATTCAGGTCTTTTATTATACTACGCATTGTTACATTTAAACACAGTCTATTATTCATCACCCCCACAACATGTTGAGACGCGGTGCGCCACGTCTCTACCGCGATATACATGTATTAGGATGTTGATGCATCTAACCTCAATTATTTTTCTTACCTTTGCGCCCGATTTCAACTATTAAAACAATGGAGAAGCCAAAAGTACATATCCTGATTGAGGAGCTGCTGACCGATGCGGTCGAGCATCTGATAAGTGCGAACAGCGGGCAGTTTGTATCCGCGCTGATGATTCATATCGACATGGAGAGCGGCGATGCGTCGGTCTACGACGACAACGAAAACCTGTTAGAGAAAAAAACGATTTTCGACTGGGACGAACGCACCGAGAAAGGGCCACGGCTCAGCCGGCAGGCCGTTCATTTCAGCCGCGTCGTCCTGGCGGCGTTCAAGACCCGCAAAACCTTCGATAACCCTATCTTTATGAGGCCATTTAAGGCCATTATCGTCGACGACGATTTCAATGAAATTGAGAACGTCCTCACCTTAGAAGGAGGCGACGTACAACCCGAAGGCCGGCTGATGAAAAATTTAGAGCAGGAACTGCAAAATTTTTCTAAGAAAATTTTTGCAGATTTAGAATAAATCGTATCTTTGCAGCGCAATAATGCGAAATTTATTAGAAAAACAGGCAGTAAATACATGATAACTAATTGTTAATCACGATTCAAAGCCGAAGTGGCTCAGTTGGTAGAGCAATTCATTCGTAATGAATAGGTCCCCGGTTCGAGTCCGGGTTTCGGCTCGAAGGGATGAAAAACAAAAGTAGACATATATGCTAATGTACGCGCGAACATATAATTAATAGTGGACAGAAAAGGACATCCCCCTGGCCCCCTTCAAAGGGGGAAAAAAACCCTGAAACTGGCAAACTATAATTCGTTATCTAAAGGCGGGGTTTCGTACCGAAAAACCCTTATTTGGATAATAAATCGGTCGGGGAGGCAAAAAAAATGCTTCAGATGTATACGCAGTATCGGAAGAATGAGTACTTTTGTCCCGAATTAGGCGCGAATTGTTGACGGCTATTTTGAAAAAAAGAAAAAAAAGAGATTAAATAAAAAATAAATTTTAGTACTAATTTAAATTAAATTATTATGAACAGAAAGATTTTTACTTTATTAGCAGTTACGTGCTTGCTGTTTTCGACAGCCTTCTACGTAAACGCTAGGTTTGTCGCCGATAGAAGCATCGGCGAGCTAGTGAGAACACTTCCCGGCGGCATGTCCAAGGGGATGTATCACCTTCAGGTAGACTCAATCTACTTACCTGACGCTATTCCAAGCGGTTGGTATCCGGTTACATACGATGGCGGTATCAACGCTTACTTGTACTACAGTCAGCCCTCCTTTGCGCTCATGGCTGTTAATAACCCAGCATGGGGATGTGACACGATAGTTTTGGCTGTCACTGAGCAGGGCGAAGCAAGGATGGTCAGCATGACGGACCTGAGAAGGCAATGGAAAGCAGAAAAGGCTAACATGTATGACCTTCAGTCTACCTTCTGGTGTATCAACGTACAAGACAAGGAACAACGCCCGCAGTTGCCCACGTTCCATTTTACGAACAAAATCTTTAACATGGATTTAGATTTCGCAAGAGTAGGCACTACCTACGTCAGCGGAACAGGAAAAGGGTGGATGTATTCCTATTCGTATGATAACAATATGCTTAATAACAAACAGCCGCTCTATCGTCACGTAACGAACGCCAGCAATGTCCCGACAGGATACTACCGCGTTATCGTTGCCGAGTTGGGAGTCGCCGGCTGGGCGCCAACCGGTAAAATCAAAACCGTAGAAGTCCCTATCGACCAGTTCCTTGCAGGCAATGTGCCCGGAATGCTTAAGTTTTCAGTCGTAAAGATTTCTCCTTTTGTCCTTAACGAGACCGAGTTCAATACCTATTTAGGCCATAAAGACGGCACTGACTTAGTTCAGCTCCAGTTCGACCCGAATCCGAAGCAAGACAATCCTTTTAATATGTCGCTGAAAGCGCATGAGAGTAACAATCCTCTTGCCGCACAATTAGGCTATTTGAACATAGAAACGTTTAACGCAAGCAAAGTATCACAAGGCTTTATCGTCAACTCCAACTTGAGCAAAACTGATGATACTCAGAAGTATAACAACGATATGAGTATCCAGTATCTGAAACTGCGTTCAGTTAAGAGAACGGCTGTTCAACGTATCTACGACGACGTAGACTACAACCATAGCTACCGTTTCGTATACTTCCCGTCGGAAGACAGCCTCGTTATCAATGCTTATTATGTCAAACATGATACCCATGCCGAATATATAAGTAAGTCTTTTATAGATGATGCCGATCAACCTTTAGGCGATGCATACCAGCATGATGCCCCCGGCGTTAACTATTTTTACGGATTGTATAATGACAAGATTCATTATGCGCTGATTGTACGCTACCAAGACCTGACCGGTACGGGCGGCGCTAACAGCATCATGACCGTAGGACGTCATCCGTCGAACACCCGTATCTACTTCGGTATCAACAACTGCGCAGCCATGCAAATCGATTCATGGGTACCGGCTAAGGGCGTTTATACTATCTGGGATCAAAGAGGACGCGCATTGGGTATCCGTATCTATAACGGAAGTTATACACCGCAGTGGCTCGAACTCGAAGAATTCGAATGCCCCGACCGTATACCTTCACTCCAATGGGTAGTCGAACCGGCCGACGGCGGTAATATGCCGTACCGCGTAGACATCACCAACCGTGAGTTCGGCGACCTGACGCTCGAATCCTTAGAACTCGTTCAAATGAAAAACGTAAGGATCACCAGAGCCTATTCAAAGATATTCAAAGGTTACGCCCAATTCTGGTATAGCCCGCTACTGCCGACCTATATCAACGGTGGCACCTACAATCCTATCACCGAGGGCTATGTGAAAGGCGAATACCTGCCGGTAATGAAATCGCCAAGCAACTGCGATATTGGCAAAGTACAGGGCTATAGCGGCTTCCGTCCGGTTATCAATGAATACTTAGGCGACGCGCACTTAGGATACAAACACTTCACGGTAGGACAAGATCCGGATCTGCCCAGCTTCGGTAAGTCGGAAGATATTGGCAACCGTAAAGGCATGGATTACAACGCTTTCGCTTTCAACTATTACAACTACATTCGCAGCGAAAACAATTATATCCACTTAGGAAAGCTCTATGACGAGCAGATATTGAAGGTATCGGACGATGGCGCCAAGACGGGCTTCGAGCTTCAGTTAGGCAAATATCTCCGCGACCATCAGTTCGCCGAAGAGATCTACGGCTATCCGAGAGAAGAATGGTTCAACCTGAAGATAGCTGACGTAGTCCCCTATTACAACCCGAACTATACACAACTCTATGTACCGGTACTGAACCGCTACTACTACGAGATGCAGGTAGCCGACTTCTACAAATACCGCGACGGCTTAGCCAAACAGTTTGTTGTATTGAAGGGCGGCAGAGATGATGGTTCCGACTATCGTAACGCAATGAAATATGGCGTTGAAGATATCTCATCCGAAAAACATCCGTTCAAACTGTCAAATATCTACATTCGCGATACCTATTTTGTACCGAACTCCACCTTCAAAACACCGAAGACAAACGTAGAGTTTGCCCCGCAGGATCCTACCCGCGTTATATTCCACGCATTGTTAGACCGTATCGAGCTTGAACAAATCGCACGTGTGACCTCTTTCGGTCTGGAAGTATCGGATACGCTGAAACGTCGCGACGGCTCTACACCATATAACTTGGTAACATTAGACGTCGACTATGCTTCATCATGGATCAAAGCGCGCGGCAAAACCGCTTCGGCTGTGAACGTAGCCTTGTTCTCATTAGAGATTGCCAACTATGACCTGTACCGCAGGTTACGTAGTATACATGATGATAACGCAACGACCGTAGGCGAAGGAACCGCAGCCCAAAACTTAGACGGGCCTAAAGTATTAAGGTTCTACCGCGACCAGGAACCGTCTGTTTACCTGTTTGAAGACGCTATCGGCGCTTTTGCCAATAACTCCGCTATCAACTTCTTAGGATATAGCAACAAAGACGAAAATAAAGAGATATTAGCGCCCGATGGCACTATCAAATTTAATTATAACTTCTTTGTTGATACCGCTTATATCAGACGCGGCACAGGCCCCATCAAGCCGCAGTACCTGCTGGCAATGAATCCACAAATCGTCCCGGAACAGACAGTATGCTACCCCAACGAGTGTGGTGACCTGCTGTACGCTTCGACACAACCCTTTATCCGCGCCCGTTATCTTGTCAATGCAACCGACTCGGCACGCCAAATCGGTAGCGACGGCAGCGAGAACGCACCCTATCGCGATAAAAGGTACATCATGGATTCCGATTGGGATCGCTTAGCTTTCGTTGATGCTATCCACGTTCACGACCGCCTCTACATCGTTAGCGAGCTGAACAAGTATCTCAAACCAAGCGATTATGAGATAAAAACCTGTGACGGTATGACATTCATAGACGGCGCAGCATTATACAGGGCAACATTGCCGGGCGGCAAGCTGTGGGGTACCGAGCGTTGCTGGCACGACAGCAAGATGCTTGGCGTATACTACGACTTCGGCAATTGGGAAAACTACCACAACGACGTCAGCTTCTCCTTCCGTTTCGTATCAGCGCCGGTATTTAACGCCGATGCTAACGGTTTAGATAAGTCCAATAATTTTGAAAAACGTTTCAAGATTGAATCCGAGACAACGAACCGTACACCGTTTGGTAACCGCAAGATTGCTCCGACACAAGGCGGATGGATCATGTGGCAAAACTTAGTGCCGGTCATTAGCCGCAGGTCATACGGCGATGCTATTCAACAAGGCGATGTCTTTAACGTAGACAATCAAATCGACGTATGGGATGGCTTAGCTACACAGAACGAACTTGTCGGTAAGGTGAACGTTGTTGCAGGCGAGGGCTTTGTAACTATCGCTAACGCTGCCGGCAAACAGGTGACAATCACTAACATTCTTGGTCAGACGCTCGTCAACAAAGCTTTGGCAGGCAATAACGAAGCAGTTCCGGTAGCCAAAGGCGTTGCTGTAGTGACTGTACAAGGTGAAAAAGCTGTTAAGGTGATTATTAAATAAATTAGATACTACTTCTCCCGTTCTTGATAAGCAGACCTGCTTAGGTTTGCTTATCGGGAGAGGGGAAGAAGATTAGCAAAAGGAAATTAATAAATAATAAAAAAATATGATTATGAACAGAAAGATTTTCACTTTATTATTAGGAGCAATAATGCTTGTTTGCTCCGCTTTGACAGTGAATGCCCAATTGCCGTACATACCTAATAAGGTTGCTGCCGGAGATGGTTCGGTACTTTTTAGAGACAAACTGACGGCAAGCACTGTACAAAGACTTCCCGAAAAAGGCTTAATGCCGAATTATTATTACCTGCTCACACTGACAGATATTAAGAATCCAAATTTGGCTAACCCGGCTATAGTAAACTTATTAGCTGAAATAGCTGCAGGGAAGACATTTGTCCTGCACGTAGATAGCGTAGTCAGCGCTACGACTCAGATAAGCAATCTTCGTATTGAAGAATTTTCAAAATTAGATTGGGATTACTCTTACCTATTCAGAAACTCCAATGCAGATCTTGGAAATCCCTATTCGAATAAATTCGGAGCACTTCGACGCGCATTATGGTGTGTGGATTACAACCAGGGACTTGTCCCCGGATCGAATGTAGCGTTTAATTTTAAGCAAGTACATACAGGCTTTCCGTTATTGGCTCCCTTTAGAGGTGCGACAGGGTATACTTTATCAAATGACCTCATCGATGGATACCCGATTTTTAACGAACCTATCAATAACAAGAGCAGTAATTTAGTTGTGAACGGATGGCATTTCTCACAAACCTATTTGCCTACGCAAAATCTTCAGGTAAACAGACCGCTCTTTTCGTATATAGCGAAAGATACGGTTGCCGTCTTTGTATTTAAAGACAATGTAGTTTACGACCCGATTAATGCGGCTAAAATTTCCGGAGGTTATCTTGTAGCCGTTAAGAATGCACCGATTAACAACTTAGTTGAAGGACCCGCCAGCGATGTCTATGTAGGCGGCGGCCCCAATCCAAGAGGCGTTGTCAGTAATGTGCTTGTATTTACGCTGCAGAAAGTTAATCCATTCGTTCTCAATGCGAATGACTGGAACGCAGTCGCTGCACGCGGTATAGGCTTTAATCCGAATGCAACTTTGGAAGTGACCAACCAGAGAGATAATAACAAATACATCAATCCGTTTACAAGGGATTTCTCTCCTTTAAGAGCTTACGAAGTAAACGACTCGCTGTATCACTACGGTTATATGCAGTTCAAAAGAACAACCGGCATCCCAACATCCAATAATCCCGGCGACTACTTATATGTAGATACCGCATGGGTGAACTATGGTAATAACCAATACCTGGCATTGGCTTGGGGACCAAGACGGGATAATACTGCTTTGACTACCGGGCTTAAATGGGGCGCTTCATTTGCATCCTCATTGGGAGCTACCTACAACGGCAAAATGCCGAAAATAACCGATTATTTGCTGAACGGCGTCTATTGGAGGTTGGACAGCTTAATCTGGGCTACGCTCAAACGTGCCGTTGATCCGGCCAATACGCCTATTCCATTAGCTACGATTGTAGCAGGAACTGCTCCTGCAGGAACGATTTATACCGGAGCAGCCTTAGAAGTGCATATTCCATTTAACCAGGCGCAAGCTGACAACTGGAATGAGGTTATTGGAGAAGCCGCTGCGTTGGGTATCAATGTCTCTTCATTTACCGTTGGTACCACCGTACAGGCTGTTCCTAACACGTATATACTTTATACAAACGCTTCTACCGGCGGCATTCCTGATGGCGAGTTAGGCGCTTGGGCGTGGAACACGCATTATACACCGCGTGTAGGATTTAGTTTAACTACCGATTTGTCACACACCGCTTATGCAGCTGCTATTACACGCTTTAACGCTTTTGCTACCGATTTTTATACCTTTGGTATGGTGTATATGAAAGACTCCATCATGGAGAACCAGTCGAAGTTCCGCGTCGTTTATGACCCGACTGCCGACAGCACTTTCATCAACGTTTACCAGACGCGCGTAAGATATCCGGATTACTCGGCAGGTTCACAAAATGCTACATGGCCGGCATGGTGGACTAACTCCTTCGGCATTAGGACATGGGATAACGGTATATTATCTGGATATACAGGTTTAGTAAGGCCTTCCGACTTATTCACTGAAAATGTCTTTGGCGGCTCTACTAGGACAAGGTCGATTGAAGAAGCATCCTGGGAATACTATTATGGCGGGTTCGGCACAGGTAACGGCGTTTTACTTCAAAAAAGCCCCGACTTCTTCTCCAACTCAACAGCTACACTCAGCGGATGGATTGTTGAAGGACATGGCGTAGGCACCACAACCGGCGGACGTTCAACGAACACAGGCACACCTCCGTCTATTGCTAACTTCCACTCGTTCATGGAATTCTATCCGAATTCGACGATACCCGGTATCGACAGGGTCGTTATCTCGACGGCTGACACAACACGCTTGTTTCAAAGTTTCAGAGGTCCTCAAAGCTTAACTTTTGGCAGCAATTTCAGCGCGCTCTCGCATATCTACGGCTGGGCGACGACAAGCGACGGTCTGAATAAATACAGAGATTCGCTGCTTTATATCGACCTCCAGAATTTGAATGCGAATAATCAGGCAATTTTGACGTTAGACCAGACGTTTAAAAACGGCGCCAAGGGCTTGGATACGCAAATAAAAATTGCTTTCGGCGAGAAATGTAAAGCGCCTGAAGAGCCAAATACGGGCCAGGCTACTATTCCTAATGACTTGTACCTGATTCAAAATACGAAGGGTGAGTTCTTGTGCGTACCGTTATGGTCAATAACCGACTCGGTATATTGGGTAACACCTGAAGCTAACGAAGACCCGTCGAAGATGCCGTGCTACCAATGGGCTGTCATCAACATCGATGCCACCAGGGCCGGCTCACCTTTCACGTTGCAAAACCGCGAGTTCAGGAATGTAAGGTATGAATATGTGAACGCTTATACAACAGCAGGCAGGTTCTCAATCGGCGATTCAAGAAATCCCAATCCTGCATTTAATAAAGAGAAACTCGTACGAGGAAGATATACGACTACTACCCTGAAGTGGGGCGAATTCAATGCTACCGAATTTGTTGCAAGCGTACAAGCAAAATTCCCGCCGACCGAATGGGGATTCATCCGCTTAGATTCAGATGTTAAAAAGAACCAACTGCTCGGATATAAATACATCGACAAAGATTCGACCTATATCGACATCTATGCGTTCAAGTTCTTGCACTTCTTAGCAAAGACCAACCCACGTTACCTGAGCTGGAACGGTTACAAACCGAACTCGACAGATACGACGCTGTATGCTGAAGGTGTAGATTATTATGACAAGCTGTATTTCAGCTTGCAGGAGATGGCTAAAGAAGAAATCTATCAAAACATGATAGAATTGACCGAAGCAACGACAACGGGAAGCGGCGCATATACGCAGTACAGAGATTTGTTCACACTTTATAAGAACAAAAAACACAGGTACTTGGATTACCAGACAATGATACTTGAGCGCTTCGGCTACTGGAATAACGCTACCGAAATCACTGACCTGAAACCGCTGGCTCGTCAGGCATACCGCTTGTTCTTGTTAGATCCTTACAAATGGCATCCGACTCTGAAAGGTCACTATGTAACGGTAGGCGAGCAAGACCGCTATATCCTCTCCGATAAAGCGTATGCTACACGTCCGTATGTTAAAGGTTCAAAAAGCCCGATAGGATTGTTTGGAATACCACACTTCTATTTCCGCGAAACATTGTTTGACATCGACAGAGTGAAAGGCAACGATTACTTTGCTATCGTTCAACGTATTGATACAGCGAGAATTACCGATCCTAACTACTTTGAATGGGGCGGAACGAAATATGGCGACATCGAAGACTATCTGAACAATAAGATGGGTACTTTGGCTGCCACGAAGATTTTAGCTCAAATTAAGTCGAACAGGGAACTCGCTTTGGCGCTCATGGACATCAACCATAATACGGGTGAGGCCCGGTTTGTTATCCGTGGTGATGCCGCTGTAGGCTCTAACACCTCTGTCTTCCAATTAGAGAGAGACGCAGATCCTATCTACCGCCGCTTCCATGTGAACGAACCGAATGAGAAATTCGGCGGCGACAAGTGGAATACCGACAAGCCCGACATCCTTGAGTTCCACCAACTCAACGGAGCCGAAAAGGGGTATAAATTCTTCGAGAACGCAGGTAACTACCTCGATAAGAACGACAAAACGAGGTTTGGCAAGGACGGTGGACGTACCTACAACCTCAAAGACCAGGGTGATGTTACAAGCTTCTACCGCGATACATTGAATAATGTTATCAGCTTCTTAGGATTGAGCAGTGTTGCAACCTATCCGAATACTAACCGCGCATTCTATATTGATACGGCGTTCATCAACCGTGGTACAGGCTGGATCAAACCGCAATATCTGATTTGTGTTGACCCGTTCAACCCGGATGAGTCTGACTTAGGTGACTGCGACATACCTGTTGCAAGTCCTAATAGACCGTATATCTTGGCTCGTTACTTGTATAACGCATCACAATACGCGAAAGCTCCGAAAGCCTCGTTAATTAACCCGAGCGGTACCTTTAGTGTAGACCAAAACTATACTTTTGCAGGCGCTTCGTCAAGTAATGCCCGTGCTTTCAGTTCGAATAACTTTAACAAGGTAGAGCCTATTCAAGAAACCGTCCTTCGCAATCCTAACGGCGCTTCATACGTTGTTAATGAGAAGTGGGATCGCCTTGCATTTGCTTGGGCTATCCACAAAGGCGACAGCCTGTGGGTATTGAAAGGCGCTGAACCGGGGTATCCGGGAACGGCACAATACAGCCATGCTAAATTCGTATATGAACAGCTCATGAAAGAGTATGGTGATGCGAATGGCAAGTATCTTGATTTCAATAAGCTAAGAACCAGCAACCTTGCAGCCACAGCAAAAGCCTATTCGGAAGCCTATTTCCCGTTTGGCGACTTAGCTAACGCTGCCGGAAGCGCACAAGTACGCGACTATTGGAACTACAAGAACAATACCGCCGGTAAGATTGGTTTGCAAGCAATCGTTGAATTGGGTGATAATACGCACAAAGACTGGGTGTTCTCGTTCCGTTACGTCGAAAGAGGCGCCAGCGATTTCGTTATCGAATCTGAAACGACCGACCGCGATGTCCGCCACGGCGCAATGATACGTCCGGGATATGGTGGATGGGTTAAAACGCAAAACGGCGTTCCGTCTATCACTCGCTCGGATCTGAAAGACAACATGGGCCAAGCATCCGGTTCGGTAATGAACGTTAAACAACTTACTAATCCTGTCGGCAACGAAGAAGTAAACGCTGCTGCTAACACTGTCCAAGTGATTGGCGACGTAGCCGCTGTTACTATCCAGAACGCTGCCGGTAAGAAAGTTGTTATCACTAACGTCCTCGGCCAAACCGTTGCTAACGCGATACTTACCTCCGATAAAGCTACACTGGCAGCACCTGCAGGCGTAGTAGTAGTAACCGTCGAAGGACAAGCCGCTGTTAAGGTTCTCGTGAAGTAAATTCTCTCCTTCATAACTTTTTTAAAAAGTCCGTGACCACCATATCACGGACTTTTTTTTTTACATAATTGTAAAACTACTCAGGTCGTTTTTTTATAGTCCGAAAGACTTGAACGTGAATAACCCCTTGCAAGCGGAGCGCAGCTCGGGGGAAGAATGGGCACAGTCGGAAAAGCTGTGGATTATGCATAAATATTTGTTAATCTAAACAAAAAGAAGTCAATGTCAACAACGCCTCTTAGTACAGCACGGAAGGCTTTGATTTTGGCATTGAAAGATTCGGCGGAAGCGTTTGTTGATCGATTGATGAAGAAGTTCAATATGTCCTCATAATGTTCATAAACTGTTGCGGCAATGGTATTAAAGGATTTAAAATCAGATTCAGCCACCTTGTTGTACCAGCGAGCCAGGCTTAGTCGTGCGGCATCTTTAGCATAGTTTTTGGAAAATATCATTCTAAGGGAGTGTGTAAGCGAATAGGCTTCTTTGATGTCAGGGTAAAGTTCAAAAAGTATTTTAGCTCTTTGTTTTTGTTTTTCTGTCCATTTGTCGGCAGATTTAAAGAGCAGATAGCGGCTTCGGGCAAGTAATTGTTTTTTTGAATCTCCGTTTTTAAGTCGTTCAGGTTCATATTTTTTGTTTGACAGTTTGGCTTGTTCCATGGCTTCGGTTTCCTCATTAATAGCATCCCAACGGTTGGCAATACGTATCTCCTGCAAGGCATCGTAAGCAAGTTTTTGAACATGAAAACGATCGATAACCAGGTTGGCTTTCGGAAAACTGCGACGTACAATTTTTCGCATTGAGTCGGATAAATCCAATGTAACTTCTTTTACCTGTTCGCGTTTGTCTTCCGGTAATTTTTTCAGAACTTCTATGACCTTGTCACTTTCAGTTCCTTCAACTATAGCTATTATCGCACCCTTTTTACCTTTAGCTGACTTGTTGGTGACTATCGTATATAACTCCCCGTCAGAGAGCGCAGTCTCGTCTATGCTCAGATACTCGCCAGTGTTTTCAGGGAAGACAAGCCACTCTGATGCATGATCTTTCGCTTCCCAATCTTTGAAATTACTCAAATTATCCTTGTACTGTTCGCACAATTGTTTACCGTTCAGGTGAGGATAAAACTTCTCAAGTGAACACGTGTCAATAGGGTAAGTATCCAATAATTCCTTTTAAAAAAGACGCAAAACCCTGTGTGTAATGCGTTCCTTCTGCCACTAATTTCCAGTCCCGGCTCACTGTTTTACCCGTTGCTTTTTCCAACCAGCGACGACGACGAACATGCAAAAATGAGGCCTTCTCGCGAATCGGAAAATCCTTGAGTACCGTCTCATTATGAAAACCCTTCGATTCTAAATCCGCACGATTATAGCCTTCAGGTATCTCATTTAATTCCTCAAGATACAAATGTAACTCACGCCTCTCCTGCTCGATCTTTACTATATCAAAATATCGAAATATCTCCTCCGGCAATACATATTTTGCCAATCCTAATGTGTCCTGCATTTTTTCTTTTTTTAGCTTTTACGACGCAAAGATACAACCATTTTTACAATTTTAAACAACCACCCCACAGCTTTTCCGACTGCGCCA